>Ga0138256_10009316_pt1 | contig 10301 bp, 12 predicted proteins | sample KNB2016incub_MG_FD_105486 | JGI IMG/M metagenome (GOLD analysis project Ga0138256, IMG submission 105486) | Active sludge microbial communities from wastewater in Klosterneuburg, Austria - KNB2014incub_MG | ecosystem: Engineered > WWTP > Activated sludge > Unclassified | place: Austria... | reverse complement strand
TCATTCTTGAGCTCGCGGAGTCCGAAGGCCTTGTCATAATCACCAACGATAGAGATTTTGGCGAACTTATCTTCAAGAATCAGATCCCGTTTTCCGCCGGCATTATTTATTGTCGCTTAGTAAGATTCCGCCCTGCCGAGATCGGCGAATTGATCCTCATGCACATAACAGAAGTTGGATCAAGATTTAGCGGAAAGCTCACGGTGCTTTCCCGTACAAACCTTCGACAACGAGACTTATGACCGCCAAGCTCAACGTAAATATCGACCACGTCGCCACTATTCGCGAGGCCCGCAAGACGATCGAGCCGAGCATTATTACCGCGGCCGTTATCTGCGAACAGGCTGGTGCGGACGGCATTACCGTACACCTTCGCGGCGACCGGAGACACATTCAGGACCGCGATATCGAACTGTTGCGTGATGTCGTAACGACCTATCTCAATGTTGAAATGGCCGCGACCGATGAGATGGTCGCGATCGCACTTAGGACAAAACCGGACGCTGTCTCGCTCGTGCCCGAAAGCCCGAACGAGATCACGACCGAAGGTGGGCTGGATGTTATAGGCAATATCGAAACGGTAAGTTCTGCCGTCGAAAAGCTAAAAGAAACTGGAATTTTTGTCAGCATTTTCATTGATCCCGATACACCGCAGATCGACGCGGCAAAGCGTGCCGGTGCCCAGCAGGTCGAACTGTGCACCGCCGAATACGCCGAACTCACACTCTCATCCCGCGCCGCCCACGGCGAAGGCGCCCAAAAGGCAGCAGCCGCAGTCTCACGCATCGCCACCGCCGCCGTTCATGCCCAATCTCTCGGTTTGATCGCCGCCGCCGGCCACGGCCTGACATATCGCAACGTGGGCGCTCTCGCCGCTATTCCCGAGATCACCGAATTTAACATTGGCCATAATATTATTTCGCGTTCGGTTTTTGTAGGGTTGAATCAGGCCGTAAAAGAAATGATCGAAGCGATCCAAATTTAGATCGATGTGGTGAGTAAAGCAAATTCTCATTTTGGCGTGTCTTTGCGATCTTGGCGGATTTGTGTGAAACCTGATTTTATCGCACGCAAAACTCGCCAGGCACGCGAAGAGACGCAAAATTTACGCCAGCACCATAGGATCAGGTGACTTGCCAAACCGTTCGGTTCCGAACAAAAAATTACCTGAACAGTCGCAATTTGTTTATAATATTTCCGTCTAACCGTAGGCGCCGATCACCGGCAGTTCATATACTTGCAGCAGCACAACCCTCTGAACTCGTTGAATAATCATGAATAAACTATTCTGTACCGCTGTCATCTCGTTATTTTTCTTGATCTCATTTACCTCTGCTCAATCGCTGCAAATCGACGATTTCTCGATCAAGGTAAACGGCGAGGCGGAAATGATCTCGATCAAAAAGGACGGAAAGGTCACGGTCCACGGCGATCAGATCGGCGTGTTGGACGCGAACGGGACGTTGAAGAATTTGGCAGGCAAGACGCTTGCGACTATCGATAAAACAGGCAAGGTCACGGCGAATGGCAAACTGCTGGGAATCGTCGACAAAAACGGCAAATACGACAACGGCTCCGGCATGGAGATCGAGTGGACAAAGGACGGAAAATTTAATCTCTTTGAAACAAAATTCCTCACCGTATCACCAAACAAAAAAGAATTTTACCAAACCGCCGCCTTTCTAATTGTCCTGAATACTTTCGCAAGCGAAGTAAAGACTGGGAATCCAACTGCATTGTCTATCGACAAATAAAGCACAGAAACGTTCGGCAATACGAATTCGCGGACAGAACAAACATTATCAGAACCCGATATTTCGAAATTACTCATTTAGGATCATAGGTGAAAACTGATTGCGTGCCGGAAAGAATAAGTGGAACAATTTGTCGTTTCCGATGTCTAATCAAGAGTGACGCCAAGACTTTCTCTACTTATCCTATCTCTCTTTCTGGTATACATCGCTTACCCGAATATTGAAGTTGCCGTGGCCCAGAATGCCAATAAATCGAACGATGCTGCCGACTGTTCGATCAGGCTTAGGAGAGCAAAAGGCAGTTTCATCTTGTCATTCGGCGTTCTTAACAACAAAGCTATTGACCTCGTAAAACCTGAATACCCGAACGCTGCCCGCCATGTTGGAGCTCATGGCTCGGTTCAGGTCCGGGTCCTAATAGATCCGCGTGGATGTGTTAATGAAGCAAAAGTCCACCGGGGCCATCCTCTATTGATCTCGGCCTCTCTCCGAGCAGCGGCAAGATCAAGGTTCTCGCCTTTCACCATCGGTGGGACCGCCGTCTGGGTCAGCGGCGTGATCGTTTACAACTTTTTACCAGTTCAGCTTAATTGGCTCGAACTTGGGTATCATTCAGATTCGGCTGAGAAATTGATCGAATATGTGCCACCCGATTTCGACACACAACGCGCTGAACTTCGAACAAGTGAGAAGCTCGAAAATAACGAACGCACGGCCTTACTCCGATCCGTCAGCGAATCAATACGCACAAAACTTTCCACAAACCCGAAACATCAATGGCTCTTCGCTATCGGCCGTGAGCTTAAATTGATCTCCCTGTACGACTTGGGGCCGGACGGACGCGAAGTAGCACTGAAGCGAATTCAAGAACTGATTGATGTCGCTCCGTCGTCAGTTTCCGCTCGTTTGGTTTTTGATTTAGAGGAACTCATACACCAAACTGACGTCACGATCTTTTGGAAGAAGCTTAAAGAGATGGAGAACCGCATGTATAATTTGGGCCGTTAGACTCAACTGACCTACTTGACCGACGACGGTGAGACCAAGCGGGTTTAATCCCGCGTCCATATTTGATTCGCCCAATACGACAGTCATGCCGGTCGCCATCGCTTGGGTTTACCAAACCCAACGTGGAAGCGGACGCCCAGAACAATTTACACCAACTGCGAACGATCACCGTGTCCAATCCTGCACAGTAAGATCTGGTGTCTGTTCAAAATCAGAAAGATTGCGCGAGATCAGAATCGCGCTTTTAACAACCGCGATAGCCGCGATCTTTAGGTCCATCGTGCCAACGCGGAGTTTTTGGGACTTTAATTCGTGGAACACCTGCGCGGCTGATTCATCAAAATCTAAAACATTAGCATTCTTGTAGTCATTGAGGGCGGAATGAAGCCTGCCATAGGCGAATACTTGTTGTTCGGCGCTTCGACTTTTTGCGATGAACGCGAGCCATCCCCGCATTTGTTCTTCGAACGAGATGATCGTGGTAAAGATCTCGTCAACGGGAAATTTGTCGAGGCTCTCCTGCAGTCTTGAACCCAAAAGAATATTTTCACGCTGCAAGAGGCTGACGCAATCGGTGTCGAGAATTATCATCTGGCGGGATCGAGATCTTCACGCTGCGAGATCCTATACTCGCGGCCAAGCCGCATTGCTTCTTCGTGTGCGGGATCGTTTGCGAATGTACCAATGATCTGCTTCCACCAAGGCAAATCCTTCTTTTCGAGGCGTTTTACCTTTTGCTTCAGCGATTCGAGTTCTTTTTCAAGAGAAGATACCCGTTTATTTACGTCTGTCTCTGCCATAATCCCTAACCTACTGCCAAGATTATACACGGATCCGATCAATTCAGAACGGATTTTAAAGCCTGGCCGGTGTAACTCTTTTTAATCCGTGCAACTTCCTCCGGCGTTCCGGTGGCAACCACACGGCCGCCGCCGGAGCCGCCTTCGGGGCCTAGGTCGATGATGTAATCGGCGGATTTTATCACGTCGAGATTGTGTTCGATGACGATGACGGTGTTGCCGGTATCGACAAGGCGTTGGAGGACCTCGAGCAGTTTGTGCACGTCGGCAAAGTGTAATCCGGTCGTCGGTTCGTCGAGGATATAGATCGTTTTGCCGGTGGCTCGTTTTGATAGTTCTTTCGCCAGTTTTATTCGCTGTGCCTCGCCGCCGCTCAAGGTTGTCGATGATTGGCCGATCTGCACGTAACCTAGACCAACATCGAGCAGCGTCTGCAGCTTTTGCTTTATCGCGGGAATATTCTCAAGCAGCGGAAACGCATCTTCGATCGTGGTTGCTAGCATATCCGCGATCGACAATCCTTTATATTTCACCGCCAGCGTTTCGCGGTTGTAACGCTTGCCGCGGCAAACGTCGCAGGTCACGTAAACGTCCGGCAGAAAGTTCATCTCGAACCGCTTCAGCCCGTCGCCTTCACACGCCTCACAGCGGCCGCCTTTTACGTTGAACGAGAACCGCCCGGCCTTATAACCGCGAACACGCGATTCGGGCAGCATGGCATAAAGCTCGCGAAGCGGCGTAAACAATCCGGTATAAGTTGCGGGATTCGAACGCGGTGTACGCCCGATCGGCGACTGGTCGATCTCGATCACCTTGTCCACGAGATCGAGCCCTTCGATCATATCGTGTGCCAGCGGTTCCATCGGCGATTTGTAAACATGCCGATAAAGCGCCGGATACAGAATGTCCTCGACCAGCGTCGATTTGCCTGAACCCGAAACGCCGGTCACCACCGTAAGAACACCGATCGGAAACTCGGCGTCAATGTTGCGGAGATTGTGCGCCCGCGCGCCTTTTACCTTTAGCCGATGGCCGTTCGGCAGCCGCCGCACCTCGGGCACTTCGATCTTCAGCTTCCCGGACATGTATTGTCCCGTCAGCGAACCCGGATCTTTTTCAATTACCTTCGGCGGTCCGGTCGCGATCACTTCCCCGCCGTGCGTCCCGGCAAGCGGCCCCAGGTCGATAACATAATCCGCGTTCTCGATCGTTTCTTCGTCATGTTCGACAACCAGAACAGTGTTCCCAAGATCACGAAGCCGATGCAGCGTCTCGAGCAGTTTTCGATTGTCACGCGGATGCAGCCCGATGCTTGGCTCGTCCAGCACATATAGCACGCCGCGAAGCTGCGACCCGATCTGAGTTGCCAACCTTATCCGCTGCCCTTCGCCGCCGGACAACGTTGCCGATGCCCGATCGAGCGACAGATAGCCCAACCCGACCGCATCAAGAAATTGGGTCCGTTCGCGAATTTCCTTCAGCACAAGGCCCGCTATCTTTTCCTCGCGATCGGACAGCTTTACCTCGTCGATCTTCTTGACCAATTCCGCTATCGGCATCGATGTATAATCGGCGATGCCGAGGCCCTTTACCTTTACAGCGAGGCTTTCATTCTGGAGTCGGCTGCCGTGACACTGTGGGCACACGACAGGTGCCACAAGTTCTTCAAGTGCCGTTCTGACCTTTTCTGACGGCGGATTTTCCATTCGCTCACGCATTGCCTTTACTGCTCCAGGCCAGGTGCGCTCGGACTTGTAAGTTCCGTGGACAAAAGTCAGCCGCTTTTTGGTTCCGTTGAAGAATATCTCTTTGATCTCTTCAGGAAGCTCATAAAATGGCGTGAGAAGCAATTTCTCGGGCGTCACGCTTCCCACCGGCGAATTTTCCGTCTTTTTCTTGACGCCGCGTTTCCTGGCCGCTGCATTGAGATCTTTTGGCGGTTCGAGTCTATCGCCGCCCGTGAACTTGTCGATTATTGCGAGCAATGCCCCATGCAGAAACTTTGAGCCAGCGTTATCCGCTTCGCCTAGAAACGTGATCTTTCCGGCCGGCTGACTTTGGTCCGGAGCTATTTTGTTCGCATCGATCTCCATCACGCTGCCGATTCCCTGACATCGTTTGCAAGCTCCGTACGCGGAATTGAACGAGAACGAACGCGGCTCGAGGGCCGCAATATTGACGCCGCAGTTCACGCACGCCATCCGCTCGGAAAAGAGCTTTTCATCTCCGTCGATGACAGACACTACGACTGCTCCGCCTGATAGCTTAAGGGCGGTTTTTACACTCTCGCTAATGCGGTCGTTGACACCCTCTTTTATCAGCAGGCGGTCCACAACTACATCGATGGTGTGGTTCTTACGTTTGTCTAATTGAATTTCTTCGTCGAGCTGGCGTATCTCGCCATCGATACGGGCCCGGAGAAAGCCGTCCTTGTAAAGCTTCTCAAGCTCTTTTCGAAACTCGCCTTTCCGGCCCCGAACGATCGGTGAAAGGATCATTACGCGTTCACCGTCCGGCAGCGTGACAATGCCCGAGACGATCTGTTCTACCGATTGCCGCGTGATCGGAGCACCGCACTGCGGGCAACGGGGCTGTCCGATCGACGAAAAAAGAAGACGGAAATAATCGTAGATCTCGGTGACCGTTCCGACGGTTGACCGCGGGCTTCGCGAAACAGTCTTTTGCTCGATCGAAATTGCTGGTGAAAGGCCCTCGATCGAATCGACATCGGGCTTTTCAAGTTGGTCGAGGAATTGACGGGCATAGGCGGACAGAGATTCGACATAGCGCCGCTGCCCTTCGGCATAGATCGTATCAAATGCAAGGCTAGATTTACCTGAACCTGATAGCCCCGTGATGACCGTCAGCTTGTCGCGCGGTATCTCGACATCAATGTTCTTTAGGTTGTGCTGACGCGCGCCGCGGACTGTGATCTGTTTGATACTCATTTACAGATAAAACTCTCGCCTATTGCCGAAACGGATATTTTAACAAATCGAGGTTGCGTTGAGCAATCGGAGGAAAGGCCGGGCACCATGCCGGTTTCAATTGGATTTTGTTCATCGAGCCTTCACATTATTGCCCTCTCTGGCAAAAAGCGTCCTTTCATCACAAAGTGCTGGACGAACCAACGCGATGAAACCGACAAATCAACTGTGTTGACAAACTACACGTAAATCATGGCGGCTGATAGGTTTGCGCGGTTGGCCGCGAGGAGTTCAGCAGCGTGCCGTTAAGGTCGAAGCTCAAAGGTCGATCAAAATTCGGCCATGGGCAGCGACCAAAGCACATCCGGGCAAATCGCCTTTATGATTGGCCGGTTTGGGACTGAAAAGGCTGTACTGCGCTAATTGTTACCTAGGTTCAGTCAGCTTTTCCATACTAATCACCCAGTTTTTCATTTACAAAAGTGAAGATCGCGGTCGCGACACTAACTACGATAAAGGTCGCTATCGCCCGCCAAACGGCGTCAGATTCGGTAAATTTCCAGATAGCGAGAATGCACAAGACCGTACACGCGGCAAGCGACGCCGTGATCACCGTGAATGAGATCATGCGAACGAATTTCGGGTCGATCACGCCTTTTAATTCACGCGGCAACGGTTTCGTTGGTTCTTTTCCCTGATCGTTCATTTGCTGCCTCACCTAACAAACGCGACTGTCTCTTAGGGTACATCCCGCCATGTTTTTAAAAGATTAACATAGATTCATCAGACCTTTGGCGGTCCCAGCCGATCACGCGGGCTATCGACTGAAACGGTATAGCCATGCTCCTAGCCCTTGGTTTTGGCCAGAGAGTACTCCGCCATGCAGTAAGCATAGGGCCGGACGGCGATAAATGGACGAACATAAGATAAAAGATCGAACCTCGCCTGGCCTCGGTGTCGCGGCACCGCCGTATGACTATGATCCGTCATCCTGGAGAAACCGCATTCCAATAGCCTTGCTTTCGTTTGCGGCGTTCTTTATTTCCGCGTATATGGCCCTTTATCAATGGCGACTGATCGATGCGGTCTGGGACCCGGTTTTCGGAAATGGAACCGGGCTGGTGCTCGATTCGGCGGCCTCTGAACAGATGCGAAGCTGGCTGCGCATACCGGATGCGGCGTTAGGGGCCGTCGCATATCTGGGTGACGCGGTTTACGGCCTCGCGGGCACGACCCGGCGGTGGCAATATCGGCCCTGGATGGTAATTCTTTTCGGGCTTGACGTAATTCCATTAGGAATTGTGAGCGTGGCCCTTGTTTTTGTTCAAGGTTTTGTCATCGGCGAATGGTGTTTTTTATGCCTTGCCACGGCGGCGATCTCCGTTGTCCTGATCTTTTTGGCATACGACGAAGTGTGGTCAACGCTCAAATATCTGGCGCGGGTACGCAAAAGGTCCGGCGACCTCCGATCCGTCTGGCAAACGCTTTGGGGCCGATCATCTATCGCGGGCGATGAGGCGGCTTTGTCCGCCGGGTGAAAACTTTTATGTGGGCGCGGGTCGTCGAAATAATGCTTGGATTCTGGCTCATGGTTAGCCCGTTAATTTTTGGCAGCACCGGTTCTCGGTTAAGAATGGCTTCTGATCCGATCTTTGGAATTTTCATTGCGGCCTTCGGCTTTTTATCGTTCTGGAGACGGACCGGCTGGGCACATTTCCTTACGCTCGCGGCTGCAGTATGGCTGATTTTGTCTGGATATTTCACCGGCTATCCGGCGCCGCCCGCGGCGCAAAATAGGATCATAACCGGGCTCATTCTTGCCATGTTCGCGATCGTACCGAATTACGCGGACGAGATGCCGGAAGACTGGCATCACTTTTATGTGAGTAAAAGTAGAAGAACAACGGAGATAAAACGATGACGAAATTCAGCAAGACTCAAGACCCGGATCCGCGTCAACCCTTTGACGATCCAAGAAGTCCCACGGGGCCGACCGATCCGGACCCGATCGACCCGGTGCCTGACGAACCGGCACCTTTTCCTGTTATCGACCCTCTTCCGGGTGAGCCGCTTCCGGTTCCGGGGCCGCCGGAACCGATTCCAGAGTTTCCGCCGGACATCAAATATCGAATGGAGAATCAAGAATGAAGATCAAATTGAACGGCGACGAATCGTTAATACCGGTCAAGATCACGCCACCCGAAAACGGTGTTCCCGAAGTTGTGGTCGTTACCGGAGCGTCTGCCGGTGTGGGGCGTGCGGTTGTGCGAAGGTTTGCTCAGGAACGTTCCCGAATTGTTTTAGTGGCCCGCGGAATAGAGGGACTTGAGGGGGCCCGGGACGACGTTGAGAAACTTGGCGGGCAAGCAATTATCTGCCGAGGCGACATTGCCGACCCCGAAACGTCTGCACGGGCCGCGCGTGAAGCTGAAGAGAACTTTGGACCGATCGACGTTTGGGTAAACAATGCAACTACCAGCGTTTTTTCCCTTATAAAAGAAATGACTCCGGACGAATTCAAGCGGGTAACCGAGGTCACGTATCTAGGTTTCGTTTACGGCACGATGGCGGCGCTTCGGCGAATGCTGCCGCGCGATCGCGGCACGATTGTTCAGGTCGGGTCGGCCCTCGCGTACCGATCAATACCGCTGCAATCGGCCTACTGTGCCTCAAAGCATGCTATCCAGGGATTTACCGAATCTTTGCGGTCGGAATTGATCCATGACGATTCAAACGTCCGCGTCACCATGGTAAACCTTCCCGGTGTCAACACGCCTCAGTTCAGTTGGAACAAGTCACGGCTTCCCCGCCACCCGATGCCGGCCCCGCCGATCTATCAGCCGGAGATAATGGCGGAAGCGATACACTATGCTGCCCATGCCGATCGCCGCGATATGGTAATCGGCTATCCCGCTCTTGTGGCGATCTATGGGAACAAAGCGTTTCCCGGCGTCGGTGATTGGTATTTGGGTGAAACGGGTTATGAATCGCAGATGACCGATCAGCCGGTTGATCCGGAACGCCCAAACAATCTTTGGGATCCGGTCGAAGGCGACCGCGGCTCACACGGGATCTTCGATGATCAGGCCCATTCATTCAGTCCGCAAGCTTGGGCGAATATGCATCCGGCGCTGACGCTTTTGGCGGGGGCAGGGCTTGCCGCATCGGCCGGTCTGTTGTGGGCAAGCGTAAGGCAAAAGCATGGATCATAGATATGAAGGAAATGAACGACAACCTGGGATCGGTGATGGATTATTACCCGTCACGGCCGCACCCTAATCCGAGGACCCAGCGGTTTATCTTTGCCACCGGTATCGAGTGTTCCTATCCGACGATCCAAACTGCGAACGGCACGAAACGCCGCGACCAGATGGAAGAATGCGGGCATTATCAACGGTGGCGTGAAGACCTGCATTTGACCCATGGCCTCGGCATCAGGTTTCTTCGCTACGGCCCGCCGTACTATATGGTACACACTTCGGCGGATAGCTTTGACTGGTCGTTCACCGACGAGGTTCTGCCTGTAATGCGCGAGATGGGCATTGTGCCGATAATCGACCTATGTCACTTTGGCGTGCCAGATTGGATGGGTGACTTTCAGAACCCTGATTTTTACATACACTTCAGGCATTTCGCCCGGTCGTTTGCCGAACGGTATCCGTGGATCCGCTTTTATACTCCGGTGAACGAAATGTATATCGCAGCGGAATTTTCAGCGTTTTACGGTTGGTGGAATGAACGACTCACCTCGCACCGGGCATTTGTGACCGCACTGAAAAATATAGTCAGGGCGAATGTTGAGGCGATGGCCG
>Ga0138256_10009315_pt1 | contig 10301 bp, 9 predicted proteins | sample KNB2016incub_MG_FD_105486 | JGI IMG/M metagenome (GOLD analysis project Ga0138256, IMG submission 105486) | Active sludge microbial communities from wastewater in Klosterneuburg, Austria - KNB2014incub_MG | ecosystem: Engineered > WWTP > Activated sludge > Unclassified | place: Austria... | reverse complement strand
CTACCCGTTTTATAATGCATATCCAGTGGGACCAGAGTATATCCGGCGCGTTCAACTTTACCGATGAGCCGCTTGATCTGCTCCGCATGCAACAACAGTTTGCGTGTTCTTGTTGGATCAGGGTTGATGTGTGTTGAAGCTGTCTTGAGCGGACTGATGTGACAACCAATGAGGTATAATGCTTCGTTGCGGATAATAACATAGGCTTCTTTTAATTGAACTCGACCATCACGAATGGCTTTGACTTCCCATCCTTCCAGTACCATGCCTGTTTCGTATTTTTCCTCGATAAAATAATCGTGAAAGGCTTTTTTATTTTGTACTATACTCATACAGGAATGAAATGGGTGAGAATTACTAAAATTTCGTGTATTTTATCAGTTTTTCAGTATTACCTCATTGATGCGGGGTGATTTACTTTTATGGCAGAAATAGAAAAATCAGTTTTGGTCGAATACTCAGCAAGCCAAATGTTTACGCTGGTTGATAACGTTGAGGAATATCCTAAATTTCTTCCGTGGTGCGGCGGTACTTCTGTAGACCCGCAAGATGAAGTAACAACGCATGCAACGGTTAGGATCGATTATCATCATATTCAGCACAGCTTTACCACCATCAATAAACGTTTTCCGCCGGATTTGATAGAGATGAGTCTGCTGGATGGTCCATTTGAACATCTGGATGGTTACTGGCAGTTTATTCCGTTATCGGATACGGCTTGCAAGATAAAATTCCGGCTGCATTACACGTTCTCACACAAAATCCTTGAGAAATTGGTTGGGCCGGTATTTCACATGATTGCGAATAGTTTTGTGGAATACTTTATTGAGCGGGCGGAAGTGATTTATGGCAAACCATGACAGCGTTTTTCCAAGTTGAAATTGTATACGCATTGCCGCATATTCAAATCTTAGAGAAACTCGATGTATCAGCGGGTTGCACAGTTGAACAAGCGATAAAATGTTCTGGAATTCTGGACCAATTCCCTGAAATTGATCTGACAAAAAACAAATTGGGTATTTTTGGCAAATTTGCACAGCGAGATACCTCTCTCCATCCCTATGACAGAATCGCAATTTATCGGCCGCTCATCATAGACCCAAAGGAAGCCAGAAGAATTCGCGCAAAAAAGTCATTGCGCACAGAAAATCGGAGTTGATTAGTCATTTTCTTTTCAACTTGTAACCTGGTATGCACAGGAGCATTCCGGCAAATAACCGATTACATTTATAATGGATCTGGCATGCCCAATTAAAGCTTCCTGCAGTAAATTATTCCTTTTTCACTTAAGATCAAACATATTCATGGGCAGCAGTATAATGATAATTATTCTGTCCTGATTTATTCCAAAGGAAGCAGTTCCAGCAAAAGCAAGATTTGCTGGTTTGCAACTGTTGGTATCCTTATTTTATGCTTGATATTGATTCAATTTTCTCATCGGACGGTGCTCTTTCCCGGCATATCACAGGATTCCGCACGCGTTCACAGCAACTGGAAATGGCTCGGGCGATTGCTGATACGATTGCAAAGCACCGGATCCTGGTCGCTGAGGCAGGCACCGGAACGGGCAAAACACTGGCCTATCTGGTGCCTGCTTTGTTGGCGGGTGGTAAGGTCATTATTTCTACAGGAACAAAAACACTGCAGGATCAACTGTATAAGCGTGATATTCCGACTGTGCGGGCGGCGCTCAAAATACCAGTAACTGTTGCGTTGTTAAAAGGACGCGCCAATTATATTTGCCATTATCATCTGGAAAGAAGCTTGCAAAATACGCATCTCAGTTTCATTAATCGTGACGAAATTCAGTACCTGCAACAAATAGAACGGTATGCAAACAACAGCAAAAATGGTGATAAAAGCGAACTCAGTGAAATTCCTGAGAATGCAGCCATCTGGCAGCAAGTCACTTCAACGCGTGACAGTTGTTTGGGTTCAGAGTGTCCTAGCTACAAAAAATGTTTTGTTATGGAAGCACGAAAGCAAGCTTTGGCGGCTGATATCGTAGTGGTAAATCATCATTTGTTTTTTGCGGATGTCATGCTGCGTGATGAAGGTTTGTCCGAGTTATTGCCTTCCTGTAATACCGTCATTTTTGATGAAGCCCATCAATTACCGGAAACGGCCAGTTTATTTTTTGGTGAATCCATTAGTACCGGCCAGTTATTGGATCTTGCACGCGATGCCAGAGTAGAGGCAATTCAGGCTGCAAAAGACTTTGTTGAGCTGCCAAACACTATTGCTGCTATGGAAAAAGCCGCGCGCGATTTGCGTTTGACTATCGTGGAAGACAATGTGCGATTATCTTTGGCGACGATAAAACAGAATGTGGGTTTTAGTGATGCGTTGGATAACTTGCTGGGAAAGCTGACAACATTGGCAAAACTTTTGGAAAATCAGGCTGAGCGGTCTGATGGGTTGGAAAATTGTTGGCAGCGTACAACCAATCATTTGTATCTGATACAACGCTGGCGAGATGAAACGGAAATGCAAGGTCATGTTCGCTGGATTGAAATCTATAATCAGGCATTACAATTGAATGCGACACCCTTATCGATTGCTGAGATTTTCCAGAAACAAATGATCACTTCGCCGCGTGCCTGGATTTTTACTTCAGCGACATTGTCGGTTAAAAGGGATTTTACCCATTACAGTGAGGAAATGGGACTGGCTAATGCGCAAACAGCCTGTTGGGAAAGCCCATTCAATTTTACTGAACAAGCGTTGCTTTATGTGCCGATTGGCTTGCCGGAACCACAGCATAGAACCTATACGGATCAGGTTGTACAGGCAGCTCTACCGGTGTTGCGCGCGAGCCGGGGACGTGCTTTTTTTCTGTGTACCAGTTTGCGCGCGATGCAACGTGTTTACGAGTTATTGCTGGCAGCCGAAGAATTTGCTTTTCCATTGTTACTCCAAGGGCAAGGTTCGCGCTCCTACATGCTGGAGCGTTTCCGTGAATTGAATAATGCCATTCTCATTGGTAGTCAATCTTTCTGGGAAGGAGTCGATGTGCGAGGGGAAGCGCTGTCGCTGGTTATCATTGATAAGCTTCCATTTGCACCTCCCGATGATCCAGTGCTTGCGGCGCGTATTGAAAAAATCAACAGTGAAGGCCGTAACGCTTTTATGGAGTACCAATTGCCGCGTGCTGTCATTAATCTGAAACAAGGAGCCGGCCGTTTGAGCCGGGATGAAGCGGACCGGGGAGTGCTGATGATTTGCGATCCTCGCCTGACTACCAAAGCCTACGGTAAGCAAATATGGCAAAGTTTGCCGCCGATGAAACGTACCAGGGACTTGGCTGAAGTCGAGCAATTTTTTTTGCTGACTAGCCCGGATATTGCATGAATTGCACACACCTCCACTTGTCTCTTGATTCCACAAGGGACTAGTCTCAGTCAGGTGTATGAATAACTACAACGCTTCTTCGAAGAATCCCTCGTGAAACCAATATTATGCGTAATCATCGTGCGAATTCATGCAATATCCTGGCTAGGAACAATAGCTTAAACGGTTTCATGATACTTATTATTAAGAAGTTGATTCAGATGCTATGAGAAAAAATTTTGCGATCAGTTTATGGGCACTTCTGTTATGCGGAATGATTATTCCTGTAGCTAGCACGCATGCCAATAGGAGTGATTTTCCATTTATTGCCAATGGTCAAGAATTAAAAGAAGAACTGGCCATCGGCAAACTCAATGACATTATCAACAATAGCAAACTGCAAAAAAAGGAAATCGAAATTAAACTGCATTTGTTGATGAAAGCAAAAACTGAGCAGGGAAAAACCAGGATTCAGGCGGAAATAAATGAACTAGGTAATGCCATTCTTGAACAGGAATCTTCATTTGAAATGATACTGACTGCAGGTCTGGAATTAAACAAAGCAGATACAGCAGAAAAATATGAATTTGATTGGCAGAAGGATTTGCTGGAGATTGTGCAACCGATCATAAGTGGGTTGCGCCAGTTAACAGAGAACAAACGTAAACTGGACGGCCTGCATAAAAAGATTACCTTTTATAAAGCACAGATTGGCGATATTAATGAAGTACTCATGCATATTTCGAAGATCAACAAACAAGGCTTTGAGAAAGAAGCCTTGGCAGAGTTTGAACGGATAGACAAGAATGGCGTGAACAACTGGAGGAAAATAAGCACTTGTTGGAAGTCGCACAGTTACGACTTGATGAGATGATCAAATCGCAATCAGCTAAGGAAATTTCCATTGGTGAGCATATCAAACAATTTGCTGTTGGACGGGGTGCTACGGACCGCTTTTGTCGCAGTTTGTTTTTCGATGTTACTGCTGTTAAAGCTTCTGAGGTGGATCAGTAATCGCAAAGAAGAAACAAGAAGAACTTATTATCAACGCATCATTACACTTTGTTATCATTTCCTGATGGGAGTACTGGCGATTGCGGCTGCGTTCTACGTGCTGAGTGTGCGTAATGATCAGGTGCTGATTGGTATCACCGTATTACTGCTGCTTAGTATAGTCTTGCTTCTTAAGAATTCTATTTCAAGTTATATCAACGAACTAAGAATATTACTTAATACCGGTTCGGTCAGGGAAGGTGAGTGCGTTATATATAATGGCATTCCGATGCAAGTAGAGAGCCTGAATTACTACACTAAATTGATCAACCCAATGCTGCCCGGATTGGAGTTGCGATTGACCTTGGCAGAGTTGGCGAATTATGTTTCCCGTCCTTATCTGGCTGATGAACCGTGGTTTCCATGCAAAGTGGGTGATTATGTCATGCTCTCGGATAGTGCTTATGGAATGGTTAAATGTATTACACTGGAAAATATTTTATTGTCTTTATCAAATAATACGATGCCAAGAACCTATACCGTTACCGATTTCTTAGCCGCCAACCCAAAAAACTTCTCGCAAGGATTTATGGTTACCAGCGATTTTGGTATTGATTATAAACATCAAATGAGATGTACAACGGAAATACCCGAGATGATGTGTGCAGGTATTCGACGAGGATTGCTTAGGGAAACGTATGGTAGTGCACTAAAGGATTTGGCTGTTTATTTTGCAAAAGCCAATACTTCGTCACTCGACTATAAAATAATGGCCACTTTTGATGGTGGAGCTGCCGGAGAGTACTTCTCAATTCAGCGAGCATTGCAGCGCTATGCTGTTGAGGTTTGTAATCAGCAGCAATGGATAATACCGTTTAACCAACTAGTGATTCATAATGGAAAAGAATAATCCTGAGGGGATGTTTTTGACTGCTTTCTTCGGACACTGCGTTATTGCTACGGCTTGAAGATAATTATAAATACATGAATGAATATGAAATTGGCAACTTGGAACGTTAATTCACTTAAAGTGCGGTTGCCGCAAGTGATTGATTGGTTGGGAGCGAATCAGCCGGATATGTTATGTTTGCAGGAAACGAAACTAACCGACGATAACTTTCCAACCAGTGAAATTGCAGCGATTGGCTACCAATCGGCTTTTATTGGACAGAAAACCTACAATGGTGTCGCAATACTTAGTAAACAAGAAGGAAGCAAAATAATAACAGCCATACCGGGTTTTGCAGATGAGCAAAAGAGGATTATCGCGGCAACCTATGGAGATTTGCGCGTTATTTCGGTGTATGTTCCAAATGGCGACACTGTTGAATCGGAGAAATATGGGTACAAATTGAGGTGGCTACCTGCTTTGAACGAATGGCTGCAGCAGGAGCTGAAAGATTATTCAAAATTGGCAGTGCTGGGTGATTTTAATATTGCACCGGAGGATTGTGATGTTTATGACCCAAAAATCTGGGAAGGGAAAGTACTGTGTAGTCAGCCAGAACGCATTGCCTTCAGTAATTTGCTCAATTTGGGGCTTACCGACAGTTTTCGTTTATTTGAGCAACCTGAGAGATCGTACACCTGGTGGGATTATCGCATGATGGCTTTTCGCTTGAATCGAGGGTTGCGTATTGATCACATTTTACTCAGCAATGAAATTGCCAGATCTTGCGTGACATGCGCGATCGATAAAACAATGCGTAAACAGGAGCGTCCTTCAGATCATGCGCCAGTCATGGTGGAGCTGTCTATGTGAATAAAAGCATTTCCAGACTATTTGCTTTTGACGGGTAGTTTCTCGAGTTCGTTTCTAAGCATATTCAGATTCTTTTCGCGTACATTGATTTCTTCCCGCAATCGTTCCACCCGATTGAGGTACCTTTGGTAGTTACGTTCACTGCCAAGACGATCCGGAACGCCGTCCTTGTATTCGTTTCTAACTTCATTGAGTTGTTTCTCTTCCTCCGTTATTTTGCTTTGTATCTGTTCACGCTGTTCCTCAATTCTGGCGTTTTCCCTTCTTTTTATGATTCTGTCATCAATATCCCCGGAGTCGCTAGGGGGGACGACAACAATAGGAGGCAGGTCAATTTTCGTTGAATTACTGGAAGGGATATTAGAATACGTTACGTTGCCGCGTTCATCGATATGTTTATACACACCGGCTTGAGCCAAGCATGAGAAAAGAACTAGAGCAACGAACAAGAAATTATTTTTTCTCATGATTCACCGTATTAATTGTTTGTGATTCTCAGCTTATCTATCGAGCAAGTTCTTTTCTTAATGCTGATATATTTCTTTGGTGTAAGAACAGCTTATTTTTTAGCTGGACAACCTTTTCCTGATAATTAATGGATTCGTGCTTATTACTGATCTGATCCAGGAAATTTTGTGTATCGGTAAAAAGCTTTTCTTCAGCTACTAGCTCTTTCTTCAGGATCTGGCGGCGCATGGCGTCACGCTCTTTTTGGATAGTATCTTTTACCCGGGGAGAACTTAGCTGTAATCCTGATTGATTATCCCCAGTATTCGGCGAAAAAGAGGCAATAGAGAATTTCTGCGCGTTAGTGATGGGGCGATTGGTAAAGGTGATGTTGCCGTCTTTATCAACATGTTTGTATATGTCTGTCCCGGTAATAGCCTCGGGCAAATAGCCCAACAAGATTAAGGCTAGCAGGATAAGCAATGTTCTGGTTTTCATATTTTGCTAGAAGAATTCCGATAAAATTGCAACAATTTGATCAGTCTATCAGTGATTTCTCTAACGAAAGGCAAAGAAAGAGCCAAAAAATCCTACTTATTACAGCAATTGATGTATCCTCAATTAAAAAATAACCAATTTTATTGGTTTAAATGCGTAAATATTTTGGCTATTTATTGTATTAGCCCAGCTCATCTTCTTCCGGATGACCGGTTCTTGCCGAGCTATAGGCTGTAATACATATCGAATTCAACCGGATGTGTAGTCATACGTAGTAATGTGACTTCATCCATCTTGAGACGAATATATGCGTCAATCATATCATTAGAAAATACGCCGCCACGGATTAGAAAATCGCGATCTTTATCCAAGTATTCCAAAGCCTCATCTAATGAAGCGCAAGAATTTGGTACTTTGGCAGCTTCTTCCGGCGGTAGATCATAAAGATTCTTATCCATCGGATCGCCGGGATGTATTTTGTTCTGAATGCCATCCAGACCGGCCATCATCAATGCAGTAAATGCCAAATACGGATTGGCTGTTGGATCGGGAAAGCGAACTTCGATACGGCGTCCTTTGGGGCTGCTGGTGTGGGGAATACGAATTGCAGCCGAGCGGTTGCTTGCTGAGTAAGCAAGATTAACCGGTGCTTCAAATCCGGCAACCAGCCGTTTATACGAGTTAGTGCTGGAGTTGCAGATGGCATTGAGTGCTTTGGCATGCTTAAGGATACCGCCAATGTAATACAGTGCGATTTCGGATAAACCGGCGTAACCATTCCCGGAAAACAAATTTTTGCCGTCTTTCCAGATCGATTGGTGTACATGCATGCCAGATCCGTTATCACCAACGATCGGTTTGGGCATAAAAGTTGCCGTTTTGCCGTACGAATGCGCGACATTGTGTACGACGTATTTGAGGATTTGATTCCAATCCGCGCGTTTGACCAAGCTGTTGAAGCGCGTGCCAATTTCGCACTGGCCTGCCGTAGCCACTTCATGGTGATGCACTTCGACGCCTACCCCCATTTCTTCTAATGTCAAGCACATCGCGGAACGGATATCTTGCAATGAATCGACCGGCGGTACGGGGAAATAGCCACCCTTGATGGCGGGGCGATGGCCGATATTGCCACTTTCATATTTGATAGCTGAACTCCAGGCTGCTTCCTCGGATTCAATTTTAACGGAGCATCCGGACATGTCAGTATGCCAGCGGACCGAGTCGAAAATAAAAAATTCAGGTTCGGGGCCAAAATAAGCGACGTCACCGATGCCGGTCGATTTCAAGTAAATCTCAGCGCGCTTAGCCAATGAACGCGGATCGCGGTTATACCCTTTGCCATCTGCCGGTTCGACCACATCGCAAGTGATCAGGAGTGTCGGCTCATCCATGAATGGATCCATATTGGCGGTATCAGGATCTGGTATCAATAACATATCGGATGCTTGAATGCTTTTCCAGCCGTCTATAGACGAACCGTCAAAGGGATGGCCATCTTCAAATTTGTCGGCATCAAAGGTATGTGCAGGTACGGTGACATGATGTTCTTTACCATTCGTATCTGTAAAACGTAAATCAACAAATTTGACTTCATTGTCTTGAATCAATTTCAAAACATCAGCTACCACCATTTTTCTCTCTCCAGACTAGCGTAACAAATTTTATAAATAAAAAAACATTTAGATAGAATTATACCAGCACAACACAATGAATAATTTGAAACGATACGAACGATTGCTATCAAACAGGCTGACTGAATATAAACTTGCAAGTGTCAGTGTATGTATTCTACTGTACTATCATAGAGTAAGTCTTTACGATTCATAAAATTACGATGTAGTGTATGCCATCGCCAGCGACAGGCAGCATTGGCTGGAGTCAAAGTTTTGTTTTTTTATCTAAAAACCAGGAAGATGGTTCTTGAGGTTGAATAAAATTGAGAATTTGCAATAGTTGTATCTTGAATGCCTAAAGCGCTTAACATACTCAAAGAAGTTTTTGGTTACCCCGATTTTCGCGGGCAACAAGCAGAAGTGATCGCACATCTTGCCAATGGGGGCGATTGTCTTGTGCTGATGCCGACGGGTGGCGGCAAGTCGCTGTGCTATCAGATTCCTGCTCTGTTGCGCGACGGAGTTGCTATCGTTGTTTCTCCGTTAATTGCATTAATGCAGAACCAGGTGGCTGCGCTGCATGAAGTTGGTGTGCGTGCAGCGGTTCTGAATTCTTCATTGTCACAGCAGGAAGCCGCCCAAGTCGAGCAGAAGCTTCAGGCGGGCGAGTATGACCTGTTGTATGTTGCGCCGGAACGTCTACTAACTGCGCGTTTTTTGAATCTGGTCACGCGCATCCCGATTGCATTATTTTCGATTGATGAGGCGCATTGTGTTTCGCAATGGGGACATGATTTCCGTCCGGAATACAGTCAATTGTCAGTTTTGCATGAGCGCTTTCCAAAAGTGCCTCGTATTGCTTTAACAGCAACGGCTGACATGGATACCCGGAAAGAAATTATTGAGCGTTTGGGGTTGGATGTGGCCAGAGTATTTGTTTCCAGCTTTGATCGCCCGAATATCCGTTATCAAATTATCGATAAAACCAATAGCCGGTCACAGTTATTGACCTTCATACAAGCAGAACATCCAAGCGATGCGGGTATTGTTTATTGCCTTTCCCGTAAGAAAGTGGAAGAGACAGCCGCATGGCTGGTCGATCATGGCATGCGCGCTGTGGCTTATCACGCCGGTATGAACATGCAGGAACGTAGTCAGAATCAGGAAAAGTTTCTGCGCGAAGAGGGCATTATCATGGTCGCCACGATTGCGTTCGGTATGGGGATCGATAAGCCAGATGTACGTTTTGTTGCGCATCTGGATTTACCCAAGAGCATTGAAGGTTACTACCAGGAAACCGGCCGTGCCGGCCGTGACGGACAGGCAGCCAATGCCTGGATGGTGTATGGCCTCGGTGATGTCATTCAGCAACGGCGAATGATTGAGGAATCTCAGGCACAATTAAAATTTAAGCAAGTTGCCACCCGGAAGCTGGAAGCCATGTTGTCGCTGTGCGAAACGACTACTTGCCGCCGCGCACGCCTATTAAGTTATTTTGGTGAAACGACTGATACGGCACCCTGTGGAAACTGTGATGTCTGTTTAAGTCCACCGCAAGTCTGGGATGCCTCGGTAGAGGTGCAGAAGGCGCTGTCCTGTGCTTACCGGACTGGGCAGAATTTTGGCGCAGGGCACTTGATTGATGTTTTGCGGGG
>Ga0138256_10009314_pt1 | contig 10302 bp, 9 predicted proteins | sample KNB2016incub_MG_FD_105486 | JGI IMG/M metagenome (GOLD analysis project Ga0138256, IMG submission 105486) | Active sludge microbial communities from wastewater in Klosterneuburg, Austria - KNB2014incub_MG | ecosystem: Engineered > WWTP > Activated sludge > Unclassified | place: Austria... | reverse complement strand
GTGCGACGCATGATTTTTAAAGAAATCCTATTACAGATCAACCTTGAAGCTATTTCCAATGACCCCGGCCATTTGATTGAATTGGTAGCAGAGACAGGTATCCATCTATCTGATCATTGTGTACAAACCGAAGATAAACTACGGGAACTTACCAGGCTTTTGCAGGATCAACCTGAACTTGCCCGGACATTTCGCTCCTATTTAATAAACCTTTATACAGATTATACAGCCTTTTCATTGTATACGGATGCCGGTATATTGCCGGGACACGGTATTTTCTCGGAAGCGTATAAGCGATTGAAGTATAAGATTCTTCCCCCCCTGCAGGATGTTACGCAGACGCAATATCTGATCAGCCGGGTATTTTACAACAGGAATGACTATCGACATATCTTAGAAATAGATGAATCCATTTGGCTTGAGTTGTTCGATGCCATTGCAATCGTCCCGGATGTTTCGCAATGGGAGGAGCAAAATCTGAATCAAATGCTCAATGCATTGATGGTCTTATCACAGCGTATTACGGCTATTGGTCTTGAACCCGAAGTGGTCAGCAAGCTACCTGAAATGGATGATCTGCAATCTCCTTTTTTTGGATTGAATAGGGAAGTACAAGATTATGTCGATCATTTTAAACAAGAAGTAGGTTATAGCGAAACCAATGAGGAGGACTATCAGCACATCCTGGTCATGTGCAGTCAATGTACCGATAGTATCGCTGAACTGCACAAACACAAGGAGAAATATGGTATCAGCATTCAGTTGGCCTTTCTCATGTTGCGGTTGGAACAACATGTCCTTCGTCTCAGGTCTATTCTTCGTTTGATTCATACAAAGGATAGTGCGTACTTTAATAAGACTGCTTTTGATTTCATGTGTGTCGTGGTCAATGCGGAAAACAGGAAATACAGTGTCTCCAAACATCTCAACGAAAGCCTGAGCCTTCTGGCCTATAAGATCACCGAACACACATCACGTGTAGGGGAGCATTATCGTTCAGTGACACGCAGCGAATATTTTGCAATGTTCAGGTCGGCGTTGGGTGGGGGAGCGATCGTGGCAGTATTGGTCATGCTTAAAGTTCTTGCACATCATTGGCATCTTGCTCCATTTGGTGAGGCCTTTGTGTATAGCGTAATTTACGGGGTAGGGTTTATTGCTATCCATCTATGTCATTTTACGCTGGCAACTAAACAGCCGGCCATGACAGCCAATACCATTGCAGCTTCCATGGACGAAAATGAGAAGAGCGACAAAAAAATGCTCAAGACCGTTAGCCTGATCGCTGAAATATCCAGGGCACAGTTTATTTCTGTCATTGGCAATATCATCATCGTGTTACCTGTTGCGTTTATCCTGGGTTGGATCTATTCATCCATTTTTGGATACAACATTATATCCCCGGAAGAATCGAATGACATGATCATGAAACTTCATCCCTGGCACTCTGGCTCTCTTTTTTATGCAGCAGTAGCGGGGGTGCTATTGATGATCAGTGGCTTGGTAGCAGGATTTTATGACAATAAAGTGGTGTATGGCCGGATACCTGAACGGATTCGGCAACATCCATTTCTCAAAAGAATCATTCCAACAAAGTCATTGGATACATTTGCAACCTACATGAGTCACAATTCCGGGGTTATGCTCGGTAATATATTTCTTGGTATTTTTCTCGCAACAACACCGGTTCTCGGCAAGCTTTTCGGTTTGCCGATTGATGTCCGTCACGTCACCTTGAGTACCGGCAATTTTGGATTAGCCCTGCAGTCCGCTGAACATGGTATTCCATGGAGCCTGGCGATACTGATCAGCATATCGCTATTATTGATGGGCCTTATCAATTTGGTGGTGAGTTTTGGATTGGCGATTTATGTCGCGGCGCGGTCACGCAGCTTGCAGGTCTCCCGGGTTCAAAGTATTGGTCACGCAATACGTCAATATTTTCGAGCGAATCCTTCAGCGTTTTTTATACCTCCTGTCACCCCTAAGGAAGAAAAAATCGATTAATTAATTTTTTCTCAGCGTTCGATGGCAAGTCGTAAGATGTTGTGGGTGATTTGTGCGACGACAAATCGGCCGTATCAAACGATATAACTTATTTGCACGAAAAGGAATACAGTCAGGATGCAGGACTATTATTTTACTACTATCAACCTGAATGTCGCAATCCCTTTGTCATTCTCAATACTCAGGATGTAAATGCCTTCAGGAATTTCGCTGACACTAACAGTGCCATCAAAATGACCCGCAAGCATCAATTTCCCATCCGGTGCAGTTAAGCGGTAAGTTTCATTTCCTTCCAATTCCATCGATACATAGACAAGGTCGGTTGCAGGATTTGGAAATATATATTCCTGATGCGTTGAAATATTTCTTGTTGATGTATTGGTAATAAGTTGAATAGCTGACAATGCATCCAATTTGCCATGACCCCATCGCACATGGCCTTCAGGACCGATAGGACCAGTGAGGTTGTCTGTACGCGCGGATTGAAGGATAATATCTTTTACCTCTGCCGGACTCAGGTTGGGGTCCGCTTCCAGTATGAGGGCGGCCACACCTGTCACCATTGGAGCGCTCATGCTTGTTCCGCTGATACGCATCCATTCATATTCCTTGCCATTGAATGTCGATTTTGCAGCTATTGTAAAATTGGCTGTAGAAAATGAATTGAAAGCTGAACAAATATTCAAACCTGGAGCTGAGATATCGGGTTTCATCGCCTCATCCATCCTTGGTCCATAACTCGAAAAACCAGTAAGATGAAAATCAGTCTGATGTGCCGCTGTGGTGATCACACTGTTTGATACGGCAGGGTGGCCAATGCCATAATTTTTATCACCTGACACATATCCTGGTCTCGGGGCAGCAAAGCCATAGCCCCAGTTGCCTATGCCATAGACGGTTAATCGTGTATTCCAGAAATGAACAGTACCCTCAGAAGCTTCAGCATAAAGTATGTTCTCGAATGAAGCATTTTTATTTTTTATATCAAGCGTCATTTGCGGGCGGCCATTTAATGGGTGCGCAGCATCCGTCGTGACATGATAGAATATGGTATCCGTACCTATAATCATAAACGTATCTATGTAGGCTGCATTTGTGGCGGTGTTGAGTAATGCAGATTGCCCTACAAGCACATTTTGGTTATTGAGTATGCGCAGTTGAATAGAGAATGGTTTTCCAGGCTCTCCCCACATGCCAACAGACTGGCCCCACAAGTCAGGATCATTGTTATATTCGAAGCCCATGATCCGTGTTTTAACTGAATCTCCGGCAAAGGTTTTCTTCAAGTGAAAACTGATGTCGCCATTGTTGCCGGCACTAAAGACAAAGACTACGCCGAGGTCGCTGAAGGCATCGATCCCCTGTGACATGAGTGACGTACCATCGAGCGGAAACAATCTATAGTTTCCCCAACTGTTGTTGATGACCAGTCGTTTGCCCGTGGATTGTGATACATTGTACATCCACTGAAAGGCATCGAGTGAGCTGCTGACATCATTGCGCATCTGACTGAATAGCAACTGGCTCTCAAAGCCAACGCCACGATATTTGGTACCTCCGCCGCTACCGCCTGCTATGCCGGCAACGTGCGTACCGTGATAATCTGTCAATGGAGAGATGGTATCATGTTGTGCTGCGGCCAGTTGACCTGGATCAGTGTAAGCAGCGCCATGTGAAAAACCATCGGGTGGGGAACCATTGACTTTCACTTGATCCCAGGCAGCGAGGATGCGGGAGTGATCGAGGGTGGTATCATAAAACATCGGATGCGTGTAATCAAATCCCCAGTCAACGATGCCGATGAGTACATTTTTTCCGGTGAAAGGTTGTGGAAGATCAACTCCTTTATGCACGAGGTTTGCTCGCGTATCGGGGAGGGCGCCATCAAGTTCGGGCGCAATTTTCTCCGCAACTTCGAGATAGTCGATGCCCGGATAAGCAAAATCTTCATGCAGCATGGATAATGGTATTCGCATACTTGCGATGGAGCCGATGATGGTGCCGACATCAAAGCCATCCCGAATAGCATCTGCTTTCCGGAAGGAAGAATTGACTTTGCACAATACAGCGATATATGGCTTACCTGCTTTAGCGTAGATAGGATAGAAATCCATCACTTTTGAGGATGGGACACTGCGGTCATTTTGCAGGTCTCTTTGAATCACCTGGATGGCAGCTTGTGTTTGCGCCGGCATGACCGTCGATTGTGCAGACATATGCATGTAACCAGCTAGGAGAATTAGAATTGAAAGTAAATTTTTCATACAGAAAGGAAACTTTGGGGAAACAAGATAGGTAAAGTTAGGAGTGAGTAGTGAGTAGTGAGTAGTGAGCAATTGGCCAAAGGGAAAGATAGATAGAATATGTTATCAATGCCCCGTCGGGGCTAAAGGTTGGTAGCATTGAGCAATGAAGAATGATTTCCAGCTCCATCGGAGCGACAAGTTTGTTATATGGAGCAATGAAAAAACATTTCCAGCCCCATCGGAGTGTTATGGACGAACATCCAATTCCTTGATTTGATCCATGTACGCTGATGGGAGAAGTATGCGTTTCACCAGCCAGTCCATCTTCAGCATCCGGCTGATTTTATAGAGTGGCACGGCTGATGTCAGTAATGAAAAATCACTAAAATGCACCAACTCCTTAACCCTCTCCGGAACGACTAATTTCTGCGCTTCGACAAGCACTTTATATCGCATAGCACCAAGGTGCTTTTTATATTGCTTAAAAAGATCCACAGTGTATTCACTCTTTTGCAAGTCAGCCATTAAATGTGCTTCCCGCACTGGCAGCCATTCATCATATGATGATGGTAAATCTTTCAAACCCATCCTGACACCTATGCGATATAGGACATTGTAGGCTTCCTCTTTTTCTGCTTCGCTCAGTTTATGTTCGAGCAGCTCGTACGAGGCAATGGAATAATGTATCAACATAAACAATACATCACGGTATGCCCAGTCAGGGATGGAAGCACCACGGTTTTGTTCCACTGTGGTGTGGATCTGCCGCATGGTGTCAATGGCTTTATGGGCTTCTTCAATGGGCGAAAAAACAATCTTTCTGGCATACCTTACTGTGGAGAATAACCGGCCAATAGGATCGGCAGGAAGCCTGCCGGTAAAGTAAAGCCAGTCCACAGCTTTGTTCAGGGCAAATTCAGCAGAGGCCCCCGCAAAAATGAATAAAATGGTATCACTCTTGCCCCAGATTTTTCGGACGATGGAATTTTCTTCAACAAAGAATGGCATAAGGCTTGATTACGTAATGTAAAGTTACACTTCCTTTGACCCCGGCCGCACATGAGATTGATCAAATTGGCTTTTTGATTGCCGATGTTGTTTCTGCAGGTTTTTGTTCATGGTTAATTGAAACTTAAGTATATTTGTCATATGGAAAAAAGTCTTAAAATAGTTCACTTGAAGGATAAAAGTACTGACTTCAAGTATTGGATGTCTAAGACAGAAATGGAGAGACTTCAGGCTGTTGAAACATTGCGACGGCAGTATATAAATTACAAGAAAGATGTTCAGCCAGGACTTCAAAGAGTTTGTAGAATTATTAATCAAAAACAATGCTGAATATCTTATTGTAGGAGGTTTTGCAGTTGCGATTCACGGCCATCCGAGATATACAGGTGACTTGGATATTTGGATAAACCCTACACAGCAAAATGCAGAAAATATAGTTAAAGTTGTAAACGCATTCGGTTTTGCTTCTTTCCAACTTACACCGGAGGATTTCATTAAACCTGGAAACGTAATTCAATTGGGCTATCCTCCTTTTAGGATTGATATTTTAACAGAAGTTGATGGAGTTGAGTTTGATGATTGTTTTGAAAATCGAAAGCAAGTTACCATCGGGGAGATGAAAGTCAATTTTATTAGCTATAATGACCTGATGAAAAATAAAAAGGCATCAGGCCTGCCAATAGATCTGGATGATATCGATAATCTTAAATAAATTTTCCCCCTAATTCCATTACCTTAGCCCCGTCTTCCACCCCTTAGGCGCCTTGGGTGCCAGCTCTAATGTTATATTTACCTGACCTTCAGGCAACGATCGATACCTTGCCGGGGTCTTAACAAGGAATAGCTGACGACAAAATGAGAAGGGTGTTTCCATACTTGAGTATTTTCCTCGCCTTGACTATGACCCTGTCATGCTCAACTGAACTTGTCGTTGATGACGGTAACACACCTTACTCAACATTCAGTATCTCTGATATCAAGATCGAAAACTATGTCAACCGCCTCTATATCGATATCGTCGGCCGTGAACCTCTCGATGATGAACTGGTCATTCAAGTAGATCGATTGAAGGCCGGATCATTGAAGCGTGAAACACGTGACAGCATCATCTATCAACTGATGACGGACACAACCTATCGCGAAAATGAATTTTCCTATAAAGCTGCTTTTGTACAGAACCTATATAATCTTGCCAAGGTGAGATGCCTCGAAGGATCACCGGACAGTGATATTGAACTTGCCATCAACATCATTTCTTTTGGAGCACTTCAGGATTCATTGTTGGGCAACTGGGATGAATACTACAGGGAACTAAATGAAATACGCAAGAATCAGGCAGTCCTGGATAGCCGCCAATCTTTGTATCACGGATTGATAGCGTATCACCAGATGTATAGTTTTATGATCAACAACTCGATCTATGATGATATCAACATGAACACATTCAATTATGTCAGGGCCACCTTCGACCAACTCGTCTGGCGGTTGCCCACTACAGCTGAATTTGACAAAGGTTTTGCCATGATCGAATATAACCAGACAACAGAACTTTTTGGCGTGTCTGGATCAGATAGAAATGATTATATATCCATACTCACTGAATCGAACGAAATGCTAGAGGGCATGCTGACCTGGTGTTTCCAGGTATTCCTCAGCAGGCCACCTACACCAGCTGAGGTAGTGACATTGCTCCCGGACTATATTGAAAACAAAGACATCAATTGGATCATCGCACAAATACTCGTAACAGATGAATATGCAAACTTCAGGTAAGCCGTCGATCTTCCGGATATTGAGCATGCTCAGCATCTGCTGCATGATCATGTTAAGCTCATGCCAGGATGAATACCTTGTCTACGGGATCGAAGATGTGGAGATCACGCCTGTCAATTCACAGAAAGACAAACCTAAGACGCATTCACAGTATATCTCCATACTGTATGCCAACATGTTTCAAAAAGCGATCGGTCCAAACCAGATGCTTCAGGCATTAAATGCGATTGAATCCATCGGCGACAAACAAGTGGCGTATGATATGCTGGTAAGCAAATACATGAACGATCCTGAAGTGAAGCTCCCTTCAGTCGAATCCATGCGCGCTGACCCGGAGACTTTCGTGCGTGAAACTTATACACGATTCCTGGTAAGACAACCTACTGAAGCAGAATTGCAGTGGATGATCAATTATATCGACAGCCGTCCTGCACTCACACCCGAGCTGGTTTATTTTTCATTCGCTACTTCCAACGAACACGCACACTACTAATCGGCAGGTCATGAAAAGAAGGAAATTTATCAGTACATCATCCATAGCCACTGCAGGTGCATTGACGATGCCATACGTGTTGCCGTCAGGTATGTTTCGCGCAGTCACCACACCACCTCTTTCAGAGTATGTGGTCTTTGTATTGTTTGCCGGAGGTGTTCGACAACAGGAATCTGTACTCAAGCGCTATCTCGCTGAAGGGCAGAATGAAAATGTGGAGGGCAACATCATGTACAACATGCTGACCGGTGCGCCTCCCAATGATAAAATCGCGTATGGCCTCGATGATACCGTCAATAATATCATCGGTGGTATACCTATCGATCCGATACTGCAAACACCATTAGACCAGATTGGTACTTTATTTCCTGAAGTTCGTTTTTCAAAAGGAGGCGCAGGACATTTCAATGGATTGAGCACGGGCGTATCCGGCAATTACTATGCATCCCAGGGCCTGAGAAACCGCCCGCTGTCTCCAACTATATTTGAATACCTCCGGCGTTACGCAGGATTTAAGGCAACAGATTGCTGGTATGTAAGCGTCAGTATAGGCGGGTCGAGACCATTGCTCAATTATTCGGCACATGAAGCCTATGGAAGAATGTATGGAGGCAATTTCATAGCTCCAACGACCACATTCGGAGCACCAGGGATGGCCAATTTTATGAATTTCAAAAACTATCATCCGGATACTGAATGGGAAACGATCCTGGAAATGCGCGCATTCCTCAATCAGAATTTTCAACAGGAAGGTCTTGAGATTGCACACCTGTATAATGAAGTGGAGGAAGAAATCTTCATCAAGGAATTTGTAAAAAGTACATTTACCAAAGTCAACAATGGCTCAGTGGCATTGCCTCCCGTCAATGACAATAGTGACCTGAAGACCATCGGGTATGCTGTGGAGGTACTCAATTGGTTTAAACCAAAACTTATGGTGGTAGATATGGCCAATATCGACATCTGCCATGGTGATTACACAGCCTACCTCAAAAACCTGCACAGGGCAGATCATGGTGTCGGATTCCTGTGGCGTGAAATCCAACGCATTCCTGAAATGGCAGGCAGGACTACGATGATCGTGATGCCTGAGCATGGACGAGATCTGGTACACAATCCGATCAAGGATGATAATGACTGGTACGCCTATGATCACTCGGGCAATAATGAAAATACACGCCGCATTTTTACCCTCATGGCAGGCCCGGGTATCGATGGAAATCTACGCGTAGGTAGTCCGGAAAATCCTGTTGGCGATGCTTCTGATATCGTACCGACGATCGCCGACCTATTCGGTGTTAAAGATATCGTAACTAATCAGGGGTTACTTGATCCTTCAGCGCGTTCACTCTTCGACAGGATATGATGATGCGTAACGGGATAATTTTTTCTTTCGGATTGATGATGATGTTGTGGGCAGCCTGCGACGAACCTGATCCTGTCAATCCTTTTGACGGACAAGTTGTAAACCAGGATACCGTTGGACTCCATATCATCAATCCTGAGCCTACATCTTTTGCAGGGATATATCAGAATATACTCAAGCCGACATGTGCCAATTCCGGCTGCCACGACGGTACATTCGAACCCGATTACAGGACACTGGGAAGTGCATACAATACATTGTTATATCAGGTCCCGATCAAGAATGATGGCAACTATAGTTTTCGTGTAGAGCCTTACAATCCACAAGGCTCAGTCCTTATGGCACGATTGAGGAGTTTGATCACGCCGGCGATGCCCATCCAGGTTGATCCCGGTTCTGACTGGCCACAGAAAAAAGATGAGTACATCAATAACATTCAGACGTGGATCAGCAATGGTGCTCCTGATATCATGGGCAATGTACGTCAGATCACACACCCTGCACCACAACTGCTCGGGGCAGGTGCTGCCGAAAATGATCAATGGATGATGCGAAGTGGAGAAACAGGTCCACTGGTGATGTCTCCTGCTGCTTCGAACGTGCGCCTCTTTTTTGCCTTTAGCCATGATGAGCTGACGCCGCTGGAATTCCAATACAACCGCATTTCTTTTTCTGACAATGCAAACACCTTTGGTGGTGCAGAACAAAAAGTAATGCAGATTCTTGCAAGCCCGCGTTTTGAACGTGGATTCGATGGTGAGATAGTAGCTTACACACATTATATTGACATTGATCCTGCGGCTCAGTTTGATGCCGGGCAGGAGCAATGGTATTTCAGAGTGTACGTCCAGGACCTTCAAAACCCTGTGACAGAAATTCCAACAGACGATGGTATTTTTTATATCAAGAGTTATATGTCTTTCCGCTGGGCAGAGTAATCTCCTCATGATCCTCTGCCTGCTAAGCCTCATAGCATGCAAGAAAGAAGATGATATTACCTATCCGGATATTCCTGAGATTCAACTGCTCGGGTTATCGAATGATACGATCCGGCAGTATGAGGATGTATTGATTATCCGCATATTTTATAAAGACGGTGATGGTGACATCGGATTTGAGAATCCGGAAGAGTATGCCTTGTTTGTTCGTGATGTCAGGCTGCAGGCTTTTGATGGCTTTTATGTCGGGCCACTGGCACCGCCTGATGCCAATGTTCCTATTCAGGGCGAACTCACCATCGAATTTCCAAGCCTTTTTCTTTTCGGGAATGGGGCATTGGAACAAACACGATTTGAGATAAAGATGGTTGACAGGGCAGGCCATGAAAGCAACCTGATTGAAACCGATTTTATTTCCATTATCAGAGAATAAATGGCCATCCCCAACGCACATCTGCATACGTACCTCAT
>Ga0138256_10009313_pt1 | contig 10302 bp, 5 predicted proteins | sample KNB2016incub_MG_FD_105486 | JGI IMG/M metagenome (GOLD analysis project Ga0138256, IMG submission 105486) | Active sludge microbial communities from wastewater in Klosterneuburg, Austria - KNB2014incub_MG | ecosystem: Engineered > WWTP > Activated sludge > Unclassified | place: Austria... | reverse complement strand
CGTCGCCAAGAAACACCGACAAACCCGCCGCACCCGCAAGAAGCGCCGTCGGCACCGTGAAGACTTGCCCCGCGAGAATCTCGATGGGCGTTCGCACTTCGACACCAGCGAGCACATTCGGACCAGCCGTGCGAGCAATACGGTCAGCCTCGCTTGCGGTCAAACCGCGCGACAGGTCCGAGCCAAACTTGCGAGCAACCTCTTCCAACGGCAATGCATGCCATGCAGGCACTGCCATGCCATTTCCACGATCCCCGTTCGACTCGCTTGCACGCCTCGGCAAACTGCGGCCGATCGCATCACGCAGGCTCCCGAGCGATTCCCCCGCCCGCGCGAGCGTGCCCACGAAATGCGACCACGATGGAGGAGGCAACGCGTTCGGCTCGGCGAAAAGTCGAAGCGTGGAAATCACCGTGGAACGAGCGTCCGCGTGGGCCGACCGGTCAAACGTGCAAAGCACCGTGCCCGAATACGGGTTGGCACGAACAACGCGCACTCCCTCGAGCGTCGACAAAGCTTGCTCGATCTGCCGCGCGGTACCTCGTTCTCCGAAGAGCCCCGGAACCTCCGCACGAACGCGCAACGCCATGTGCACATCGTTGCCAGAGGGTCGCGCTCCCCCGCTTCTCGCATGACGTTCCAGGGCGCGAAGGCGCCATTTTGAATTTGTAGAGCGCACCGGAGCCGAAGAAGCAATCCTCGAGCCATGTAGCGGACAAACGTGCGGTGCGATCATCACAAGTCGAGACCGCTCGTCAGGTACGGACGCGACACTCGCTGCTTCGAACGCCCGTCGGGCGTGAGCCGCCCGTTACCCTCCCGCGGACTTCACCGGAGCTGGACCAGGGTCGGGCGATGATTGTCGCGACAATCCTATCGCGATGATGATTGCCAGAAGCGCAAATAGGCCAATGCCCACACCCACCACCACCGCGATCCACGGCTGCAACGGGCGCGGAGGTTGACGTTCTGCGGGGGCAAACGGCAGCGCGACGGCGTTGGTTTGTCCTGTGCCCACAGGAAACCCCCCTTGGACTTGCTGCGGCTGTGCTTGCTGCGGCGCTTGCCATTGCGCGTAGGGGGTGTCCGGCATCGACGGCATCAAGGCCGTACCGTGCAGGCCGGGACCTCCAAACGTTTGCAGCTTTGGCGGAGTCGTTTGGGGTACGGGCGTGTTCGACGGCCACGCCGCGGTCGGGGGCTGCTGCTGGCTCTGCGGTTGGCCGCTCGGCGGTCCAGCCTCGTTCGAGGGGGGCACGGGACGCTGCGGCAGGTTCAAGCCCGCCGTTGACATCATCGGAATGGTTTTTCCCGCCGCCGAAGGCGTTCGCACGATGGGCGTACCCGCCCGATACACTTGCGTGACCCCGAGGTCGCCATCGTCGTCATCCGATGGCATCGGCTCGCGCGGCTCGGCGCGCTCGGCCCGATCGACGAGCACTTCGAGCCGCGAAACGACATCGGCAGCCCGGGCAAATCGCTGGTTGCGATCGCGCACGATGCAGCCCGCGACAACCTCGTCGAGATCCGGATCGATGCTCGGCACGACGTCACGAAGTCGCGGAATCGGATCTTTTACGACCGCGTGGATCAGGTCTGGCCCGCGTCCTTGAAAGGGTCGTTTGCCCGAGAACATCTCGAAAGCGAGTATCCCGAGCGCCCAGATGTCGGTTCGCGGATCGATGTCGGCCACCGCGATGATTTGCTCGGGCGCCATGTACGCGGGTGATCCGAGCATGCCACCGGGCGTGGTGAGCATCTCGTTGTCGCCCATCGGCTTGCAGAGTCCGAAGTCGAGCACTTTGACGATCTCGCCTTCGCTGCCCGCTTCGCGATGTAGAAACACGTTGGCCGGCTTGAGATCGCGGTGAATGATACCTTGCGTGTGGGCCGCGACGAGAGCACGAGCGATGTCGCGCAGGAAGGCAAGCCCGCGTTTCGGCTCGAGTGCACCCTCGCGTTTGAACGCGGCATAAAGCGTCTCGCCGACGAGCAGTTGCATGACGAGAAACGGATCCTGTTCTTCCGTTTCGCCGATGTCGTAGACCTCGACAACGTTTCGATGGGCGATCTTTCCTGCGGCACGCGCCTCGCGAAGCAGCCGCATGCGCAGGTTGTCGGTCGCATTCACGATGAGTTTCATCGCGACGCGACGCGCGGTCACTTCATGGACCGCTTCCCACACGACGCCCATGGCCCCCTGACCGAGCCTTCGGACGAGGCGATACTTGCCTCCTACGAGGTCGCCGGCCTTCATGCCTTGCAAATGCTACCACCGGGTCGACTCGAACAGAAAGATCCACGCGAAGCCACGTTGCTCCATCACCACGCCATCCCTTAGAGTAGCTGCCATGCGCACGTTATTGCTGCATCGAAGCTTTCTCGGATCTGCATTCCTGTTGACAGCACTCCTATCGGGATGCCGCGACGACCCCGCACCCGCGCCGGATGGACGCGCGTCGCAAGTTTCGTCCAAAGACAAACCCGCAGCCGCCAAGCCCACGCCAAGTTCGAGTTCCGCTTCACGCACGCCCGTCGTCCCCGTGGTAAAACCATCGCTCAGCGCTGCGTCAGAGGCTCCAAGCGCGAGCGCCGCTCCGAGTGCCTCGGCTGCCGCAGAAGCCCCCGCTGCACCTGCCGACCCGACGGTCGATTGCGACAAACTTTTGACGCCCGAAGACATCTTCGAGGCATGCAAAATCAAGGTCGAAGCACCCTCGGACCAACCCACGGACGACATCGGTGTCGAGCGAACGTGCAGCCGCCGTTTCAGCAGCAAGGAGGCGGGCACATCGAGCATGCTCGTCGTTCGTCATTCCAATGCAGCAGAAGCGGTCGAGCGATATCAGCAAGATCTCAAGGTCGAGCTGAGCAAGCCGGAGCCCATCAAGGACGTCGGGGACATGGCCCGCAGCTACATCAAGAAAGGCGCAAGCGGCGATCCCATCTACACGGTCGAGGCTGTGAAGGGACAGTTCAACGTCGTCGTGTTCAACCCGAAGATAACCGTTGGTGGTCAAACGATTGGACCGGTGTGTGACGAAGCGGCGCTCGCAAAACTTCTCGGCGTCGTGATGAAGCGCATCCCGTGAAACGGGATGTTGTCAAAACAAACAATTCGGTCATGAAGAATTTGGTTGGTGCACAAAGGAAATACCTTGCGTGCGCCCACGACGGTCGTTGCCCATGTCGCGCTATCGGCACCCCGGGAAACGATTACGACATCGCGCAGGTGGATCGTTTCGACAAACCATTCGGCGCGCTGTGGATTCCGCAAAACCCCACATTTCCATGGCTTGAGGCTTGACGTACAGCCCTTGCATGAGGTACCTGGTCGGCGCACGCTCCATCGGGAGGCAGATTCTTCATGCAGTTTCTTGCGCAACTACTTGTGAGACGCATTTGGGCATGGGCCACGGTATTCATCGTTTTCCTCTTGTCCATGGCGAGTCTGTATTACGCGAGTCGGGTCGAGCGTGACGACGACGTACTTGCTTTTTTGCCGCGACAGAATCCCGAAGTCGGCGTTTTTTACGACGTCAGCAAGCGATTCGGCAGTCTCGACGTAGCCCTCGTCGGAATCGAATCGGACGACGTGTTGGCACCGGATTTTTTGCAGCGACTACGCGCCGTTTCCAAGCGGCTCAACGAGACCGACGGCATTGGCCATGCGATGAGTTTGGCGAACGTCGAAGATTTCGCGACGGACATGCAGCGAGGTGGCATCACGACGGATTATCTCATTGGCAAAATTCCGGAAACGGATGCCGAACGCGCTGCATTACGGGAAAAAGTGATGTCTCGCGACCACGTCGTGGGCAATTTGATTTCCAAGGACGCGAAGTCGACACTCATTTATTGTTTTGCCGGCTATGGAACGGAACAAAAAGTCGTCGCACAAAAAGTTCGAGCAGCAATTGAAGACGCATTTCCCAAAGAAAAAAAGTATTGGGGTGGGGCGCCATTTATCTCGACGTACATCTACGACGTCACCCAGGAAGACATGCGACGGCTCGCGCCCTGGGCCGTTGCCGTCATCGTGCTCATTACGCTCATGTCTTTTCGTGACGTGATTGGGGCAGGACTTGCGCTCTTGTCCACGGCCATTGGCATCGTGATGTCGCTTGGGCTCATGGGACTGCTCGGCGTCTCCGTCAACGTGGTGCTCGGGTCGCTTCCGGTGATTCTATTTGCTTTGGGCAGTGCGTATCCGGTGCACATTCTGAGCCGCTACTATGCAATTGCACACGGAACGGACGGACGAACGGCGCTCGTGCGCACGATGATCGAGATTGGTCCGCCGGTCGTTGCGAGTGGTTTGACGACGGTGGTCAGTCTGCTCTCGTTCTTGTTCATGGATATTGCGCCACTGCGCACGTTCGGCATTTTCACGGCGATCGGCATTTTCATCACGCTCGTCTTGGCAATGACGTTCGTGCCGGCCATCATTTACTTGGCGCGTCTCAAAGGCAAACCACCGCAGGACGTCGGTTCGGCGCGATTTCACGTGTGGCTGTGCACGCTGCCGCAGCGCCGACGCGCGATGGTCGGTGCGGCGGTTGCAGCGGTTGCCGCTATCAGCGCATTGTACGTGGGCAAGCTCGATGCCCGTATGGACAATGATGCGTTTTTCGCAAAAAACAGTCCACCCGACCAGGCCGAACGTTTCTTGCACGATTCCTTTGGAGGATCGCTTTTTCTGCAAATTCAAATGGAAGGCGACATGACCGATCCCGCGGTCTTGCGCGAAGTTCGCACGCTCGCCGATCGTATTGCCACAGAGCCCCACGTGTCCAGCGTGAATCACATTGGCAACGTGATTGCACAAATCAACGAAGCGATGGAGGGAGATCGTCGTATTCCAGACACGGCGGCCAAAGTAAAACTTCTTTATCAATTTCTTGCGGGAAAAAAAGCCGTGGAGCAGCTCGTGACGGACGACAAACGTCATGCGCTCGTGCATGTCAAGCTCGACACGCGCGGGGCTGCCGAAACGGAACCACTCGTCGAAAAACTTCGCAATGTCACACAAGCGACGGCACTGCCACGTATCGTCGTGGTCGAAAGCCCCAAGGACCGAGGTGACGAATTCGAAGCGCGCAGACGGCAGCAAGTCGTCGGTCGTTTGAGGGCGGTTGGAGCGCAGTTTGGCGTGGAAATGCCAGCGCCAAACGACATCGAAGGCCGAATGGGCGGCAACAAGGGACTCGATGTTTCGAGCACCGTGCAAACCGCGGTCGTGAGGTTCCTCGGCTCGGACGAAACCAGTGTGGAGCTCGATGGGCTGGAGCCGATGCAAAAGGTTGGCAGAGCGCTTGCCGCAATCGGTGCAAGACCGAGTGAAGCGAAGCTGACCGAGGCGATAGCGATGGCGCTCGACAAGCCCACGTCGGACGAGCTCGTACTGGACCTCGTGGGCACGGTCAAACGTCCGCTCGACGAGATATGGCGACGAGCGACGACGGCAGCGATTGCGAAACAATTCGTGCAGGAAGCGAAAATCGCAGCGCCAAACGGCCCGACGGGCGAACGTTTCATGACCGCGATTGCGACCGCATGGATGGATATCGACGCGCCGAGCATCGCGCTGCCGCCGAATGCGGGCGAGCAGGGGCAAACGCTTTCGGTGGCGGTGACGGGTCTGCCGGTGATGCATGCGGGTTTGTCGCGCAGCGTCGAAGCCAATCAATGGAAAAGCCTCGGGTTTTCTCTCGGCATGGTATTCGTCATCATGGTGCTGCTGTTCCGGTCGGTGTTCAGCGGTATGTTGGGGGTTCTCCCCATCGTACTGACGACATTGATCATTTATGGCGGGATGGGAGCGATGGGCGTGCGGCTCGACATTGGGACATCGATGCTGGCAAGCTTGATCATTGGCGCCGGCGTAGATTATGCGGTGCACCTCTTGGCGTCGTGGCGCGCCCCGGAAGGTGCGGACATCGCCGAAGCGGCAACGAGGGCGGCACGAGACACGGGCCCTGCGATTTGGGTCAATGCGCTCATGGTTGCCGCGGGGTTTTTCGTCCTGACGCTCGGTGATGCTCGCCCATTGCAGAACGTCGGTGGACTGACGGCAGCGGCCATGATCGCGGCAGCGCTCGCAACGATGCTCGTGATTTCTCTCCTGGCGCGCAAATTGAGCTACTATGGCGGTGCAAATAGAATACCGCCTGTGGTGCTTTCGTCTGAGGCGTCCGACACAGATCTCGATACGGGTGCGAATCAGCCCATGAACGAACGAGGTTCACGATGAACATGTCTTTCCAGAGTGGTCTTTTCGGTGGTGCAGTGGTTTTTGCCGGGCTGGTTCTTGCCGGCGCTGCGAGCGCAGATCCCCCTGCGGACGCGGCGCTCGGGCGCGTGGACAAGAACATGAACATGGCGAAAACCCAATACTTGGAATTCGACGTCACCAACCAGGAGCCGGGAAAGGCCGAGAAAAAGATCGGTCTGAAGGTGTACATCAAAGGCGAAAAGCGCCTCACGGAATTCTTGGCTCCAGCGGACATGAAGGGCACCAAGGTGCTCGTGTTGAGTCCGACGCAGATGTACGTGTATTTGCCGGCATTCGGCAAAGTGCGACGAATCGCGAGTCACACGTCCGATCAGAGTTTCATGGGAATGACGTTCACGCAAGACGACCTTGCGCTTCAGATGTATTCGCCGACGTACGCTGCCGACAAACTGACCGAATCCGGCAACAACCAGATACTCACGATCACACGGAAGGCGGGACAAACCACGGCCTACGGCAAGATTGAATTCATCGTCGTGAAAGACAAGGGTTTGCCGTCGGAAATCAAATACTTCAACGCATCCGGTCAGCACGTCAAGACGGAAACGCGGTCGGATTACCAATGCAAGGGCAATGTGTGCACACCGATGGAGCTGAAGATGGTCGACCATTCGAAAGGCGGCCACTTTACCAAGTTCGTCACCAAAACGTGGAAAGTGGACGAACCGATGAACGACGCGTTGTTCTCGAAGCGCAACCTCGAAAAGTAGTCCCCCCCCTCGAAAACATCATGAATCGTCGTGCCCGACTTGAACATGCTGGGCCTCGGGTAGCCTTTGGCGCCCTGCGCTCCAAACCCCGGCTGGGCGGCGCTTGCATTCTTGCCGCCGTCCTTGTTGTTCTCGGTATCCACGGTCCTGCCCACGCCGACGAACTCGAGATCGATTGGGGCGGCCGCATTCAAAGCGATTTGCGATTTCGCATCTCGCCCGTGGGCGTTGGCGGCTTTTATGGTCGCCAAGAATTGCCGGCGGGCGTCGAGCGAAATTGGAATACGCTCGGCCTGAAGCTCGACGCCAAGTTTGGCAAGTTCAAAGGCGTCGCGCAGCTCGACTTCGTTTATAGCGGAATGCCAGAACAGCTCACGAGCGTCACGGAATTGTCGCGCATCGAAAAGACCGATCCGTACCGAATCGAGGCGCGAGCGCTGTATGCCGAGGCAAGCGGGATCTTCTTCAAGAACCTCGACGTGAGAATCGGTCAGCAGGTCGTTTCATGGGGAGTCGGCGATCAGTTCAACCCGACAAACAACTTGAACCCGGACGATCTTCGCGATCCCCTGCTTTTTGGGCGGCAAACGGCCAACTTCATGGTGAAGGCCGATTATTGGATATCCGAAGACTGGTCCATCTCCGCCGTCCTCGTCCCCATCTTCAAACCCGCACTCGTGCCGCTCTCCGGCTCGTTGGCACTCGCCCAACTCGACCGCATGCCGTTCGTCGACGATGCCTTGCGACACCGAGTCATTGCCGAACAGGCGGCTGCGCAAACGTTATTCGGGTTTCCCACGGTCGTCGGAACCGTCACACCAAAACTCCCAGATCCGTCCTTTGGCAACATGCAATTTGCGTATCGCATTGCGGGGACAATCAAGGAGCACGACGTTGCGTTGTCGTATTACCGCGGGCGAAGCGACTTTCCGCAACCAATCGCAAACCACACGCGACTCGTGGCGGACAAACGCTGCAACCCCAACGATCCAAGCGACTGCATCGAAGGCACCCTCGTCACCGACGTGACGGTCGAATATCCCGAGATGCACGTGTATGGCTTCAACGCCTCCGGTGAAGTCAATCCCTTCAAGTGGATTCGCGACGACCTCAATGGGCTCGGCTACCGTTTCGAAGGCGCGCTCGTCGTTCCACAAGAGAAACGCCTCACAGTGACAAACGACGACTTGCCGCTCGGAATTCCTCAGCCCGGTGGCGAATACGATTACGATGATGATGGACAACCCGGTGCAAGACACCGACCCCTCGTCGTCGAAGACCGAGCATTCTTGAAATGGGTTCTCGGTCTCGATTACACCTTTGGGGAACACGTGTACGTCAATGCCATGTGGGTCCATGGCATGGTCGACGAATTCGGCGCCGGTGATTTCATCACGTCCGGGTTTGCCGTTCGTCAAAGCGGCCTCGTCGACGGAGCCAACGTGCTTGCGTGCGCGCTCGTCAAGAATGGCGAAACGTGCGCACGTGAAATCCTTCGCCCGCGACTTGGCGATTACGTGATTGTTGGGGCAGACCTCAAGTTCATGAACCAAGCCGCCCTTTTCCGGCTGTTCGCCATTCTCGACGCAACGCCACTCACGGAATCGGCGTGGGATGGAGACCAAGGAAAACGCGTGATGCGCAGCATGTCTCCACTGAGTGCGGAAGGCTTCTCGATGGTGCTCTTCCCCCAGCTCGAATACAACTTCGGCAATGGACTCGAACTGAGCGCCGGAGGTCTGTTCCAGCTCGGCAAGTCCTATACGAAGTTCGGTTCCGCCGAGACGGGTGGGAACGTTCTTTGGACTCGCGGGCGTTATAGTTTCTGATTGTCCTCCTCCATCATGCACTGAGCATTCGTCTCATCTCGGAATGCGCATCGCCCGAGCGACCTCACCCCCCAACCCCCTCTCCAACTTCGCGGCTCCGCCGCTCGTGGAGAGGGGGAGCCAGAAGGTTTTTCCGGGCTCCCCCCTCTCCACGAAGCGAAGCGGAGTTGGAGAGGGGGGCTGGGGGGGTGAGGTCGGCGCGAAGAGGTTTGGACAAATTGAACGACGATGGCGTTTCTGACGCCAGATCCGCACTGAGAAATGAGACGAATGCTCAGCATCATGCACCCATCCTCGATTCTGCTTCTCGGCGCGATGCTCGGCGCATGTAGCCAGCACGGCGACGACTCGTCTCGTCTCGTTGCTGCTCGAGGAATCGAAAGCGTGGCGTCGTCCATCGCGCCGCTCGCATCCGCAAAACCAACCGCAGCACTCCCAGACGAGTGCAAAGAATCGGCGCACGCATCGCTCTTCGCGTCGCCGCATTCGCCTCGTCCGGGCCATGTGCTCAGGTTTGTCGCAACCAGGGACGATGCCGCGGAAGCTGCGCTCGTCGTTCGAGATTCGGCCGGAGCCGAAGTGGCGCGAAGCGACGAGCGACACGGCGGGCCGCCCTATTTTTGGCGCGTCGACATCGATGCGCCGACAAACGGCGTGTATCGAGCGTACTTCACGGATCAAAGCGCTGCGCACTCGTGCATCGAGGTCCGCGTCGACGACGTCGAAACGCCTTTGCGTGTCGTCCAAGGCTTGTGGCCCGTTTCGCGTACGTGGAACAAAGCGACCGAAAATCTCTATTCGGCGTGGATCGAGTCGCTCTTCGATGCTCCCCTGGGCGAACCACTTTCGTTTGTGGCGTTGCACGATGCGCTGCACGATTCACGACGCAACTTTCTCTACGATCATCTCGGCCCTCGAGAAGACGCCGCCGGTCCGAAAGCACCTGTGATCGACCCGGACTGCGCGGATCTTCCTTTTGCATTGCGTGCTTATTTCTCGTTCAAGCTGGGCCTGCCATTTGCGTATTCGTCCTGCACGCGCGGAGGCGGTGGGCGCGCGCCGGTATGCAAGACGCCGCGCTCGAACCTCGAATGGCCCATTCACAGGAGCCCGGATCGGATGGCGGAGTTTGCCGAATTCATACGCACGACCCTCGCCGACACGGTGCACTCGGGAACTCCACGTACCGCGGCGGACGACGACGAGACAAACTTCTATCCGGTTCGTCTGAACGAACAAACCCTACGGCCTGGAACGATTTACGCCGATCCGTACGGACATGTCCTCGTCGTCGTTCGCCGTGTGGCGCAAACGAAGGACCGTGCAGGGATGCTGCTCGCCGTGGACGGGCAACCTGATGGCACGGTGGGACGAAAGCGGTATTGGCGAGGCAATTTTCTGTTTGCACTCGATCCGTCACTCGGCAGTCCTGGATTCAAACGGTTTCGGCCCGTGCTCGTGGAAAAGG
>Ga0138256_10009312_pt1 | contig 10302 bp, 5 predicted proteins | sample KNB2016incub_MG_FD_105486 | JGI IMG/M metagenome (GOLD analysis project Ga0138256, IMG submission 105486) | Active sludge microbial communities from wastewater in Klosterneuburg, Austria - KNB2014incub_MG | ecosystem: Engineered > WWTP > Activated sludge > Unclassified | place: Austria... | reverse complement strand
GGCCCTATGCGATAAATCCCGGGGGTTTGGGGGCTGGCCCCCAAGTCCGCGCAACTGCAACTCAGAATCCTGTTTCCAAACCTGTTCCTCTTCACTCCATTACTACACTATTCTCAACAACCGTTTTCTCAACTTACACTGAACCAATACACGGTTCATACAGATGTTCGTCAGCCGTTAGAGGCCGTAGTATTTCCAGATGCCGTTTGCCAGCAACTCTCCACCGGCACCAATCGCGAGTTCGTAGGTGCCGCCAGCCACCTTGCCTACCATGTTGCCGAACCACTCTGCTACGCATGGTCCAAAGGCTTTTTTGTTCGTTGGCTTGGGATCGGCTTCAATTGCTTCCTGCAATGCCGCCACTTCCGCAGCCGGAACAGACAGCTTTTCTAAATATGTGGACAACGAGTCAAAGTTCCCGGCATCGATCGTCATGACAAAGTCTTGCGACACTTTACTTTTGCTAACGTTTCCAATGATACCTTGAAAGTTTCCGTTGATATTGATGTCCTGAGATGAAGCCCGCTTCTTTTCTTCGTCTGAAAATGTCATGCCTTCTCCAAGTATGCCGTTCTTTTCGAGGTCGAGCGCCCAATCGAGGACTAAGTTGCGAACACGATCCACTAAGCACCCATGCGTAAGTTTTGGGGCATAACAATGGATCGCGGAATCGCAGTATCCGGAGACTGACGTCTCGCGGCTCGCCGGGTTCCCGGCGAGCGAGGGACGTCAGTCCCCTGATTGTGATTCCTGCGATTATGCAATTGAACTTATGCACGGGTGCTTATCAACACGTGCAGGCGCAGGCAATCCTTGCTCTTGTCGAGTAGCACCGAGACGAAGCGTGCAGACAGTGGCAATCTCTGCACCGTACCTGAAACCGTACCTGGACAGGGCAAAGCTTGATACCAACGGCGTGAAGTCCAGCACATGGCGACAAGTTAAAACCAGCAATTGAGCAGTCATCGTCCCTCCAGAACTACGAAACCGAAAAATCGAAGTCATATTTCGTTCGATCGATTCGACGGACACCTCGCAAGAGGGGCAGGAAGTTTTTGTTCCGTCTACCGGCAGCAAAACTCCAGCCGTTTTTTTGGCTCAATCCCCGATTTTCCCGAACGCCAGTCACAGGGTGAATTTGACTCTCCACTGGAACTGCATTGATGTTCCTGCTGGATACGAACGGCTGTATTCGGTTTCTCCAGGGACGCAGCCCATCGCGGCTGAAGCGATTCAATTCCGTGGCGACGGATGAAAAGTGCCTTTGCAGCGTAGTGGCTTCAGAATTGCTGTACGGTGCTGCAAAGTCCCAAAGAAGGCAACAGACACTGAATCAACTGTTGCCGTTTCTTTCCTGCTTTCGAATGTTTGACTTCGATTTGTCCGCAGCCAGTCATTTTGGCGAAATTCGGGCAGAACGCGAACGGATAGGGCAACCAATCGGACCGTATGATCTGCAAATCGCTGCCATCGCAAGAGCCAACCAGCTGACCGTGGTGACGCACAATGTCACAGAGTTCTCGCGAGTGCCTGATTTGATGTGCGAGGATTGGGAATCATCATAGTTTCAAACTGAGGTCCAATCGTCTTGGATTCCTGTCACCTCGTTCGTCACCTTTTGGGTGACAGATACGAGAGATTGAAGCTGTTCCCTGCTTTCTTCCTCTTCCATAACGCGATAGGATTTCGGAACGAGTAGCCCGGATTGGTTTCTCAATCGGGATTCGAAAGGCACGCCTTGGTTCTGTGGCGACGGATGACACGTTGCCTGTGCATGATCGTGGCACCGCCTTGAACGGCTTGTTGGCGTCTTCGCCTGCCAACACGAACGAGTTGACCGATGAAAACGATTAACATGAGCGATCACATCGCAGCAACTTACAGGGCACTCCGGATAGGAGCAGGTGTCATCGCACTCGCCTTTCCGCTGATCCTTTCGGGCGGCGGTCATCTGCTGGCAAACCTGCCTCTTCAAGGCTCGATGAGCGCCTATTACCATGCAAGCGATGCTCTGCATTCCGGTCAGGGTCTTCCCGGCCAGGGCGTGATGCGCAATGAGTTCGTTGGAATCCTTTTCGCCGTCGGCGTCATTCTGTTTTTGTATCGGGGCATCAGCACGCTTGAAGACCAAACGTTGAATCTCGCGGGCATCTTGGCGCTGGGAATTGCCATCTTCCCAATGACATGGCCCGTTGATCCTGCTGCCAAAGAGAAATTCTTTTCCCTTCACGGCGCTTGCGCCGTTTCATTCTTTTTCTGCATTGCGATTGTCTGCATCTTTTGCGCGTCCGACACTTTGAGCCTTATTGAAAAGGGGCAACGCAAACGCTACCGCTTGATGTATCTCACGTGCGGAGTGTTGATGGTCGTGCTGCCACTTTCCGCAGCGTGCCTGAAGTTCTTTGCACCGTTGCGCGACTGGACCATCTTCTTCGTTGAGTTGGCGGGCATTTACGTCTTCGCAGTGTACTGGCTGATCAAGAGCTATGAGATCTCCCAAACAGACCTCGACAAAAAGGCTGCCCGTGGACAACTTCGCGTTGAACCTCGCCGAATAATGGACACCCTTCGCCTGCAACCACTGACGGTCACCCTGGTCGATGAAAATAGAAAATAGCAGGGCGCCCCACCTGCAGTTCACCGACGCACCTCACACCATCTCTGCAATGATCGGGGTCCGGGCACATCCGGCGTGTCGGACCGCCGCAGCAACAGCTCTTGATTCGTCGGTACCATCGGCTGTCGGCAGTCGGCAGCAGCTGAAGGGTTCATTTAACAGGCTCCGTTCAGTGGGGATAACCGGAAAATCCGAACGTGAAAATACTTATTCGCCGCCGCTTGAAGTGACGTTCAAATCGGTCGATACAATCTGATATTCGACTTCTTGCCGAGGCTGAGTGCGCAGGGACTGGCGTCATCGACGACCGAATGGCTGAGCAAACGTCGCGATCAGATCTGATGAACCAGCAAGCGAAACGTTCCGGTTTGCGAAACAGCATAAGCGCGAACTTCGATGAACCAGGTATCACGCTCCGTCGCAATCACTGTTACCAGGGAAGCCAAAGTTCTTCCATAGTCATCATTAAAGGCTAATCGCTGGCCACGACTGTTGAAGATCGTGATGACGGAGTCGCGCAGCGTTAACAGTTGCGTTTGTATGACGAGCCGCTGTCCAGCCTCGACGTCGAGGCGATAGCGACTGGACGCTCCCCCGGTCGAGATCTGGCCAATTGTCTGACTGCCGACGGTGACCGCTGCAACGTCTGGCTGCGAATTCGTGGTGACAACAGGAGGCACAGATTGCGACACACTGACCGAGTAGGTTCCAGTTTGAGACGAACTGTATGCTCGTGCCGCCAGGAAGACATTTTGGTGACCAAAGCCCTGCGGAACGGTCCAGCTGATCCGGCTGGCCAGTGTTCCGCCGAAGTCGTCGTTGAACGCAAGTCTGCGGCCGCTTGAGTCCAGCAGTTCGAGCACCGAATCTCGCAGCGATCCCGATTGAGTGCCGAGCGACGTTGAAAAGACGTACGTTGTTCCGGGCTCAACAACGATAGAGAACATGTCAACGTCTCCGGGCCGCTGCAGTGAGGCGTTCAATGCGGACGGAACTTGAATCCGGGTGGCGGAAGCGATCGTGTCACCATGATCATCCACAGGCGGACGCACAATGGACAGACTCAGGCTGTAGTCTCCGACCTGTGACTGTGCGTATCCTCGTACGGAAAGAAAGATTTGTTGTCCGTTCAATGCCGGCTCAGCCGTCCAGCTGATTCGACTGGCCAGTGTTCCGCCAAAGTCGTCATTGTAGGCAAGTCGCCGCCCCTGAGCGTCTGTCAGCTCAATGACAGAGTCATGCAAAGCAACCGGAAGCGAACTGAGCGTCGTTGCAAACGTGTAAGACAAACCTGCTTCGGCCTGAAATGAGAAGACGTCGATATCTCCTGCTCGATCGATTGCAGTCGCGGTCACACCTGGACCGCCAAGCGGTGTGGCAGTCGTCTGTGTGTCCCCGTTGACATCAATCGTGACCGGTGTAATGGCAGAAGACATCATTGATGCAGCACCGGCAGCGTTGAAGGCTTCCACGACAAATCGATACTCGGTTCGCGGCGTCAGTCCGCTGACAGGAAACTGTGTTGTCTCTGCCGGAAGTGTACCTAACAGCAGACGTTGACTTCCCGCCAGGCGATACACACGATAACCGCTTTCATTCAGTGAATCCTGCCACGTCAGATTTGCTGTCGTTGGCGAATTCGTCGTGGCCGTTAAGCTGTTAGAAGCCGTCGGGACGGCCATCGTCGGCATTGTGAAAGCGACGCTTGTCGATCGATTGCCCGCAGGAGTGATACCGGAAACGGCAAAGGAATAACGCTGTCCGGGAATCAGATTGTTCAGTGTCATCGAGGACTGCGTGGGCGACATCCAGGCGAAACGTTCGTAAAAGAACGAGTTCTGATTGATATACTGCATGACCGTCAGTCGTTGAGACTGTGAACGGGCATCGGTATTCCACAATAGTTGGACCGACGTACCGGACAGACTTTGCACCTGAAGTCCTCCGACGTCGAAGGCCAAAGAGAATTCGTGTTGCACTCGTTGCCGCGTGGAGGACGTTGCTCCGGCTGCGTTAAACGCTTCAATGCGATATTCGCCGAACCAGTTGTCTTCGAAGTTCTGCACTGGATATCTGGGCACGACGATTGTCGTTGACGTGACGTTGGCCGGAACCGTTTCGACCAGGCTTTCCGATGTCTGACCATTGAAGCGACGATAGATGCGATACCCAACCGCGTCACTTGAAGCACTCCACTGCAGGAAATGTCGATTTCCGTATTCCGATATCGCCGACAATTCGGTCGGGCCTGACGGGACAACTTCCCTTTCCATCGAAATGGAGCCAATGATCGAATATTGACCCAAAGATCCGTATTCGCCATTGCTTCCGACAACGATCACATATTCTCCCGTTGGAAGATTGGCCTGCAGCATCGCCGGACCAGTGGCGGTGCCCTCGCCTTGTGTCACCACACTTCCGTCCACAGATCGGAGTTCGGCAGCGACAATCAGATTTGCACCAAGGGCACTGGGGAACACGTTGAATACGGCCGTTCCGCCATCCGAATGGAAGTGGAACACATCTGTATCCGCAGCCTGAGTGATAATTCCGTTGCCGGTCCACAATTGCCCGGACAACGTGAGTTCCGAAGCTTGTTCAATCGTGTCGCCATGATCATCGGCTCGATAGCCGAATCCGTTTTCCGGCCCTGCCAGAATCGCAAGTTCATCGGTCAGAGTATTCGCGGATGAAGTCGCTCCGTAGACCCAAACGCTGCGTTCGCTGCCTTCGGTTGATCCCATGATTGGTCCGGCGTGAGCATCCCCTCGGCGATAACAGTTCACAAAATTACCGTGGGCGTCAAACTCCTGCTGATGCTGAAGGCCGAAAGCATGACCGGCCTCATGTGACACGGTATCCGCGATGCCCGCCGCACGGTCACGTTGCGGCCATTGAAAATCGGGAAAGATGAAAACCGTGTTGGGCCCCGAATTATGAAAGCCGCCGATGGGACCGACGCCACCGATGGACGATCCGTACCAGTCATACGGTGAGCCACCGATCACGACATGCAGAGCTTGGCCGTCTGCGAAGTTGACTGGTTCAACCGTTGTGACGTCAAGGTTGAAGGGAGCGAAATCTTCGGCCACGCGAGCCCAGACTTCCTGAATCGTCGCCAGTTCCCAGTCCGTAAATGTCGTGACGTCGTCGTCCATCGAAAATGCCGGGCTTGAGATATCATGATAGTTCCGCCAGCTCGATTCGAAGTTTCCATCAAAGTCAAGAAACAATTGGGCGGTCGCATCGCGATTCGAATGCAGGGCAGGAATGGCGGACAGTGCAAATCTGGTGGTCGAATTCATCTCAGGGTTGGTGTCAGTCAAATTGATGACGTCGTGTTGGTTGATCGGCAAGGCATTAACGATCGCAATGGTGTTGCCGCTCAGCAGGGAACGAATCTCCAGACATTCAACATTCATGGCCGAGCGCCGACTGTATCGACGACATCGATGAAGGTTTCGATTCAGGAACGTTGACTGTGTCAACTGTCGCAACGTGTTCTTGATGCAATAAAACATGATCTACTCTCCAGACAAGGGTTCAGAAACAACCGGCAGACAACCTGCCAGTACACAGGAAACACACAACAAGGTCATGGCTCTTGACTCAAGTTTGAGCTCAATGACAAATGAAGTGCGCGGCACGCTAGAGTCGATGTGACTGCGATTCATCCTGAAAGGATGCCAGAAATTAGCCGGTGGTCGCCGACAGGCGCACCACCGGTCAAAGAAACAAGGAGACTCGCATCCTGAAGGGATGCCAGAAGCAACGAATCTGGCACCCTTGTCAGGGTGCAAACTCAATTCCAGGCACGGACCGGTGGTGGCGCTTCGCTGACCACCGGCTAATTTCTTAAACCGCTTCGCGGTAAATCACCAAAAGCACCACGAAGAACAACCTATGTCTGTTATGCACCCATGCATTAGTCCTGTGGCATGACTTGGCGAGCGGTGGGTGTCAGCCCACCGAGTTGCCCGCATTTGACTCGGAGGGCTTACGCCGCTCCGCTCACCGGGTTTGCGGCGTGCGGGGGACGTCAGTCGCCTGATTGTGAGTCCTGCGATTGTACCATTTGACTTATGCACGGGTGCTTATGCGCGCAGCAGCGAACTCAACATCGAAACTGCGTGGAAGGAGACTCTTCGCCGCGATCGGTTTCTCAGACGAAACAGGAGTCAATCAGAGAAAATGGTGCCAGTCACAAATCGCGAGTGGTTCGTAAAGAAACGTACGATGACGTGTTATTCGATAGAAGACTTCGGTGCATCCGCAAGTCGCACGACGTAGATCGTGCCGTTGGCGTTGCCGGTGACGAGATGGCGGCTGTCGTCGGTGAAGTCGAGTTGATAGACGGGGCCGGGAAAGCTCAGACGTTTTTCCACGACTCCACTGGCGAGGTTGATGGTCTGCACTCCGGTAACGTAGCCAGTCCCACCCGACGCTGCTGCGAGTCTCTTTCCGTCAGGTGAGAAAGCAACGGCGTGCGAATCACCGACTGCGAATTCGGAACTCGATTTTTTAATATCGGACTTCAGATTCCACAACCGCAGTCCGGAATCACCAACAGTGGCCAAGGTGACTCCATCTGGTGCAATCGCGAATTGGTAGTACTGATCTTCGGGGAGAATGCCTCGCGCGACGAGTTGATCGTCCTGTACGTCCCAAACTCGCATCCCCAAAGGGGAATGCCGACTGACGAGAGATCGCCCGCCCTCGGCGAACGCCAATTGCATGATCCACTCATTCGATGGTTTCACTTCCGTTAGTTTTCTTGCCGGCGCGTCTTCGGATTCCCAACCCCACAGTTCGAGGACTTCTTCAGTTCCGTTGTGCCGGCCGATTGCGAGTCGGTGCCCTGCATCATTCAGCGCGGTTGATCGAACACCGCCTCCGTTGATGCGGCGAGACGGCGTCCAATGGTCGGTGTCGAAGTGGAGTAGTGCGGTTCCTCCTGCGTTCCCCGATTCTCGAACAATGAGCTGCCGTTGTGCTCGCGACGCATTCCAAACCAATAGGGAAGACGATTCTTCAGGAACCGGTTGCAATCCGTCGCGGGTCGGTCGCCAGATGCCGGTTCGAAGGGATTCCTGCGATGCACACAAAAAATGACCAAGAACGCGGACTTCTCCGTGAGGAGGGGGACCTTTGGGATTGGGAATCAGTGCGTCTAGTTCGGTCACTCCTTTGGTCGAAATATTCCAGAATCGAACCGCTCCGTTCAGATGCGCCGTGAAGAGAGTTTCTCCGTCAGGAGCGAAGGCCGCCGATCGGATATTGTCAGCTGGAAATGAAGCGGAACAGCTGCCGAGAAACCTTGGCGGATCGACTGCGAGATCCCAAACGCCGTTGCGCCCACCAGTAAGGATGGCTAACCGCAATGACTTCGCGGAGGAACACAAAGTTGCAGCGCTATCGCGAATGCTGCCTGCACGCTGTGGTTCACCGTCGTTGATTTTCCAGAACCAGGTGCGGCCATTGCGATCGGCGGTTGCCAGGCGGCCATCCGCCAGGAAGACGCCCTGCCAGAAGCCTTTTGTGGGAGCATCGGATTCCTCGTCGGCATCCGCCTTCAGCACGGCGGCTTCGCGAGGCGTGTCGCCGCGCAGGTCGATCAGATGGATCGTGCTTTGATCTTGGCTGAGGTCCGTGAAGCAGAACCAATTGGCGTCTGGCGAAAAGCTGAGCGGTGGAGTGTTTGCGTAACGAGTACGAAACTTGAACTTGGCAAATTGCTGAGGTGGTGTGCCACTGAGCTTCCAGAGGACGATACCTCCAAGGTTGTATTCAAACGCAGCCAGCCATTGGCCATCGGAAGAGGAGACTGTGTGATGAATACCAATGCCATCGTCAATGTTCGTTGTGGATTGCAATTCCAGCGACTCCCCGTCGCGAGGCTTCCCAAAGATTTGCAACTGCATAGTGCCCGTAACGGAGACGAAGGCGGCGATTCGTCCGTCTGGCAGAAATGTCGCTGCATGAGTCTCATTGCCAAGTTTGAAGAGCCGTGCCGGTTTCTTCGAGTCTCGATCGAATAGATGAAGACTATCCCCGTCAAACAGAGTCAACAGGTACTGACTGCCGTCGGCAGACACCGCTGTCGAGAGCGGTGGACTCCATACTCTTCGTCGATGTTGACCCAGAACCGCGACCAGACCTTCGGGCTGGCCTGGCACTCGTTCCGCAGCCGGAATCTGCGCCGCATCCAAGTCGTCCCACGCACTGCGGCCCTGCTCGGCGATCGGATTCCCGTTCGCCCCAACCGGCACCCCAGGCTTCACCGTCTTCGGACCGTCAACCTTCAGTGCTTCCATTACAGCATCAACGGTCAACACAACCCGACATCCAAAGAGATGCAACCTCCCCGACGGCGAGAATGCGTGGCGAGACGACGCGCTACTCGCGGACGACGGATGGTACCAAACGCCACCACGCAACACGCGCATTGATGGGCCTGGGAATGGTCCGTTTGGACTAACAGCTGGCGTCACCGTGAACTGCGCGTAGTATTCTTCTTCCCACTTATCCTGAACCCATTCCCACACATTGCCATGCACGTCGAACAAATCGAACGGATTTGGCTTCAGTTCACCCACCGTATGTGTGCGCGCTTCTGAATTTGTACTAATCCAGGCAGAAGTCATCAACTCTTCGTCGGTGTTGCCGACCCAAAATTTCGTTGTCGTACCCGCCCGACACGCGAACTCCCACTCGGCCTCGGTTGGTAGACGGCATCCAGTCCCGCTCAACGGGGTAACCGTCTCCCCGCTGCGGAAATAGAACGGCTTCAGCTTTTCGTGCTGGCTAAGCTTCGTGCAGAATTCTGCAGCGTCATTCCAGCTGACCATTTCCACGGGGTGACGCTTCACGTCGAGATTCGCTACTGAGTCTTTGCCCGCACCCGTCGCCGAAAAATGCGACGGATTCACCCCAACAATCTCCTCGTACTCCGCCTGTGTCACCTCGTACACGCCAATGTAAAACGGTCGCGTCAGGATTACTTTGTGCTGAGGGGCTTCGCTTTTTACACATACGTGCCAGTTTGGATCATTAGGATCATTAAACTGGAGAGCTTCTTCGATCTCCTCGGCCGTACTGCCCATCAGGAACTCGCCGGGCGGAATAAGGCGAAACTTCATGCCGATGGAGTTGGTGTACTCGACCGGCAGCTTGAGATACGCGGCCCATTCTTCCTGATGCTTCTTCGCCTGCGCGGCATCGAACGGAGCAATCGCCGGTGCCGGAGCATCGGCGGGCCAGCCGGTCTTGGCGACTGTCGCAGGCAGAGACTGTCTTTTCAGCGACGCCTTCACCGCATCAGCCGCCAACGCCACCCGAAAACCGAGGTGATCGTAACGGGTGACGGATTGAAGGAGAGGTTTGCGATCCGAGGACCGGCAGAAGGACGCGTTGTCGTGCCAACGGCCACCGCGGGCCACTCGCAGGTAATTGGCGGAACTTGAGTTGTCTGGGTTGATCGCGGGGTTTTTCGCGAACTGGCCGTAGTATGTGGGCTCCCACTCATCATCCACCCACTCCCACACGTTCCCGTGAATGTCAGATAGCCCCAGTGGATTCGCCTTCAGTTCACCGACCACATACGTTCGGCTGCCGGAATTCTCCTCAAACCACCCTGCACACACCAAGTCTTCGTCCTTGTCCCCAATCCAGTACTTCGTGGTCGT
>Ga0138256_10009311_pt1 | contig 10303 bp, 6 predicted proteins | sample KNB2016incub_MG_FD_105486 | JGI IMG/M metagenome (GOLD analysis project Ga0138256, IMG submission 105486) | Active sludge microbial communities from wastewater in Klosterneuburg, Austria - KNB2014incub_MG | ecosystem: Engineered > WWTP > Activated sludge > Unclassified | place: Austria... | reverse complement strand
AGGGGATTTAATTATTGCAAGTCAATCCAATGTAAAGCAATATATTGAACAATATTATATTTATGAATTAATAAGTGAGAATAAAACAATAAAAAAATATAAAATAATAGACCTAAAATGTTGAAGAGTATTAAAATATTTTATTCATTTTTATCTAAATAAATTGAATTATATTTCACAGATATAATTATTTTGGTAGACCTTATTGAGGAATACATGTGGCTTTTCGTTTAATGAATAGAATTAAATGAATAAGTTTGAATTTGGGATACTCATTAAATTTAATGCACCATAAAATAGCATTTCTAAAGTTTGTCATTTTAATATTATATTTGTGTAATGTTTAGAATTTATGAGTAAAATATCCGTTATTATTCCTATCTACAATGAAGAAACCAATATTCAGGTACTTTATGAGCGATTGAAAAAAGTATTGAATGGTATTGAATTGGAGCATGAATTATTGTTCGTCAATGACGGCAGTCAAGATCAATCCATCCAAGTCATCAAGCAATTAGCTGAACTTGATATACATATAAGATATATAGATTTTAGTAGAAATTTTGGTCACCAAATTGCTGTGACGGCAGGTATTGATGCAGTACATTCAGAATATGTTGTGATTATAGATGCTGATCTCCAAGATCCACCGGAATTGATTCCAGAGATGTATGAGAAGATGAAGCAAGGTTTTGAGGTAGTCTATGCCAGAAGAAGATCCAGGAAAGGGGAACATTTTTTAAAAAAAGTAACTGCCAAATTATTTTATCGAATACTAACCAGCATTACACATATTTCTATTCCATTGGATACAGGTGATTTTAGAATTATGCATAAAAAAGTGGTTGATGTTCTTAAGACCATGCCTGAACAAGATAAATTTTTAAGAGGACAGATTAGTTGGATTGGATTTAATCAATCGTATGTAGAATATGATCGGGATGAAAGACTTTCAGGAACTACGGGGTACACCTATTCTAAGATGATTAAATTTGCTTTAGATGGGATTACCTCCTTTTCTAATTTTCCATTGAAAGTTGCCAGTTATTTAGGTTTTGTAGTTTCATTTTTTTCTTTTCTTTTAATTCTCTATGCATTGTATTCTCGTCTAGTATCCAAGCATTTTGTACCGGGATGGGCTTCCATTATGATTTGTGTTTTATTCCTAGGGGGAGTGCAATTAATTTCAATTGGAATCATTGGGGAATACATCAGTCGAATGGGTAATAATATTAGAAAAAGACCATTATATATCGTCAAAGATCAGAATTGATCCGGACTAAAATATTACTTTGCAATTGGACATGATGGTTTATCTTTATACCACAAAGTGTCTATCGAATCGTGAGGGAATTTTTTCATAATGCTAAACGCCTGCTTTTGCTTTCGGTCCCCATTATGTTGGGTAGTGCTGGACAGAATGTCATAGCATTGACAGACAGTTTGTTTTTGTATCGATATGACGAAAATGATTTTGCGGCAGTTGGTTTTGTCAGCGTCTTTTACTTGGTTATAGCTGCAATTTCTTATGGATTTGCTAAAGGCGGTCAGATTTTAATTGCTAGAAAATTCGGAGAGCGGTCCAATGATTTTGTCAAAAAGTATTTTTACGCAATTGTATTTTTTGAATTCGTGATTGGTCTTCTGATGTTTTTTATATTAAGATTTTTTAGTGAACCCATTTTACGTTTATTTTTAGATTCTGAAGTCATTTTAGCAAAGTCTTTGGCATTCCTGCATTATCGAATTTATGGTATCATGTTTTCGTATGTTGGCTTAGCTTTGGTTTCATTATACATAGGAATCAGTAAGCCTAAGATTATTTTACTGGATACTGTTTTCCTTGGACTTATGAATTTAATCTTATGTTATGCATTAGTCTATGGGCATTTCGGCTTACCAGAAATGGGAATAGCAGGGGCAGGTCTTGCCAGCGCCTTGGCTGAAATTGCGGCGTTTGTTTTTTTTGTTGTATATATGTTTTTTGATAAAGAATTAAAACAATTCGAATTATTAAAAATTCCTCATATTGAATTCTCTTGGATAAAAACGATATACAGTGTCAGCATTCCCATACTCATACAATCCGTTATTGCTATTGGAAGTTGGTTTGTTTTTTTTAGTTTTATCGAAAAACTTGGAGAGCGAGCATTGGCAATTTCAAATTTGCTAAGAGTCGTTTATTTGATTTTTTCAATACCATGTTGGGGGTTTGCGGCAGCCATTAATACTATGGTTAGTAAAACAATCGGGCGGGGTAAAGAACAACGCGTTCTTAAACAGGTGTACCATTCATCTTTTATTTCATTCATAACATCTGCTATATTGACATTTCCTTTTTTAATTTTTTCTCACCACATCCTGTATCCTTTTTTAGGTTGGGAAGATGTTATGATATTTAATGCAACCATTCCCTATTTTAGATTGCTCTACATCATATTGCTGATGTATTCGATTTCAACCATTTTTTTTAATGCTGTAATTGGAACTGGTGAAACCATCAAGGGATTAAACATTCAGGTGCTCAGTTCTATCTTTTACTTAGGGATCACTTATATAGCCATTAGATATCCAGAAAGTATGGGCTTGAGTTGGGCTTGGGGTTCTGAAATCGTCTATTGGGGTATCCAATGTTCCCTTTCATGGTGGGTTTTAAAGTCAGGAAAGTGGTATTTTATAAAATTTTAATCGATCCTTATATTTTTTCTAATAGAGGATAAGTAGCTGATATTAGCTTATTAAAATAGTAATTATATTTATATATGATTGATTATCAATGAGTCACCATTGAAGTATATTCTTATATTTAGATTTTTTATATAAATCTTTTCTCTATTTTTGCACCCTTATGAGATTGAAAAACCTCGAAATTAAAGGATTTAAAAGTTTTGCTGACGATACAGTAATTCATTTCAATGAAGCTGTAACGGGTATTGTTGGGCCTAATGGTTCCGGTAAATCCAATATAGTAGATGCCATTCGTTGGGTTTTGGGTGAACAAAAAGGCCGTGAGTTGCGTCTGGAGCACATGGTTGATGTTATATTTAATGGTACTAAAAAACGAAAAGAAGCTCCACTTGCTCAGGTAACCCTGACTTTTGAAAATACAAAAAATCTCTTGCCTCTGGATTATCACAATATCTCTATTTCAAGGTTATTGTACAGAAGCGGAGAAAGTGAATACAGGCTAAATAATGTTACTTGCAGGTTGAAAGATATCACATCCTTATTTCTAGATACTGGTGTGGGGTCTGATTCTTATGCCATTATCGCTCTTGGAATGGTTGAGGATATTTTATCCAATAAGGAAAATGCCAGACGAAAGATGTTTGAACAGGCAGCAGGCATATCAAAATACAAAGCAAGAAAGAGGGAATCCATTAATAAGCTAAAGGCTACCAATGAAGATTTAGCTAGAATTGAAGATCTATTATTTGAAATTAATAATAATTTAGTCGAATTAGAGAAGCAAGCCAAGCGCACGAAGAAGTTTTTCGAGATGCGTGACAAGTACAAATCTACTGGTTTGTTATTAGCACATATTTCAGTACAGCGACTAAAGGAAAAAATCCAAGGATTAAATACTCAGATTGAAGCAGAAATAATTAAAGTACAAGATCAAGAGGTTGCATTACACCAATCTGAAGCGGATCATGAGAGGTTTAAAAAATCTCACCTCGATCAGGAAAAAAACCTGGGAGATTTCCAAAGAAAGGTTAATGAAATATTAGATAGTATTCGCTTAACAGAAAGCGAGATCCAAATCAAAGAACAGAAAAAATTGCTCATCAAAAATCAGCAAGAACATGTTTTAAAATCTTCAATGGATGCTAAATCAAAAATTGAGGTTTTAAAACAAGATATCCTTCTGATTGAGACAGAAATTGCAAAAACAACACTTGAAGTAGATAAAGTAAATGCATATTCTTCCGGATTAGGACTCGAGTATACTGAAATTCAATCGAAGTATGATGGATTGAAAATTGGAGTTGACCAATATTATGCCCAAAAGCAACAATTGGAAAAACAAGTATTCGATCTTGAAAAAGAGATCGCTATACAACTTAATCAATATGAAAATTTTGATGCTGACACCAACAGGAATAAGGATGAATTGGAGCAAAGAACCAATGAGTTTAAATCCATACAGCAAGAAATTGACGATTCAAATAAACGCATTCAAGATATACAAGTAGTCATAGCAGACATTTCTAAAGCGGAGGAAGAGCGACAGGCTACCTTAGTTACCTTGCGTTCACAGATTGATGCGCAGACCCAAAAAATTGGTGAAATCAACAGACGTAAAGACGCTAAGAAAAACGAATACGAATTATTAAAATCAATGGTTGAAAAAATGGAGGGTTTCCCGGAATCCATTCGTTTTTTGAATCAGAATTGGCGGAAAGATGTACCCGTATTAACAGATTTGATCTATACTGATGAGAAATATAGATCAGCAATAGAACTGTATCTGGAATCCACACTCAATTATTATGTAGTGCATTCAGAATCAGAAGCGGTTCATGCGATCAGACTGTTGTTTAGCAATGCAAAAGGAAAAGCAAACTTCTTTATTCTTGACAAATTTAAAAATGAAATTACTGAACCTAGTGTTATTCCTGGTTGTATTTCAGCTTATTCATTAATTGAGGTCGATGCAATTTATAAGCCTTTGTTAAATTACCTGCTCAAGGATGTTTATATTCAGGAACACGATAGTCAATTAGAAGACGTAATAAAATTCCCGGATGAAGTGTCTGTCATTAGTTTAAGCGGATCCATAGTTAAACAAAAAAACACGATTTCAGGAGGTTCGGTTGGTTTGTTCGAAGGCAAAAAATTGGGACGTAAGAAGCACCTTGAAAAATTGGAACAAGATATTAAGGTTTTAGAATCTGAAGTGTTGGATATGGATAGGGCATTGACCTATTTAAAGAATGAACAAAAGAAATTTGATCTCATTAATAAGCAACAGGAATTGGTTGCTGCTCGTAAGCAGGAGTCAGAATATTTACAACGATTAGCTCAGATTTCTACAAAACAACAACACTTTAATGAATTAAAGGAACGCATTGAATTAAGGATTCAGGATAATACTGAAAAGCAAATTACACTAAGAAAAAATCAGGAAGAAAAGTCCATTGATTTGTCTAAAGCGAAATCATCCTATCAAGAATTAATAAATAGTATTAGTCAATCTGATCAAGTATTTGATAAAGTATCGCTTGAATTGTCCCAAAGTGCAGCCGCATTTAATCAATCTAAATTGGAAGTTATGAAGTGGCAAAACACACTGGATAATATAACCAAAGATCTGGAATACAAAACCAGACAGATTGATGAATCAAGTCGTCAGTTGGATCATGATTTAAAAAATTTAAATAATCAGGAATCGGAATTGGTACAATTGGATTTGGATTTAATGGATTTGAAAAAAAATCTTGAAGATCGATTTGAATTCAAGAAAAATATGGAGGCAGACCTTTCCAGTTTAGAACAAGAATATTATACCATACGAAATACGATTTCTGAATACGAAGGTAAAATTCGAACAGCTCAAAGAAACATCAGTGATATTCAGTCTATGACGAATTCACTAAAGGATCAGCGCTCAGAATTCAATTATAGAATTCAATCTAGTTATGAGAAAGCCATGATTGAATTTAATACCAATATTGATGATTTTGTTCCTGATCAGGAGACTGAAGGTATGGAGGAAGAACAATTGAGAGATCGTGCGATGTATTATAAAGTACGACTTGACAATTATGGTGAAATAAATCCATTGGCATTAGAAGCCTATGAAGAAATGAAGACGCGGTTTGATAAAATTCAAGAACAACGTCTCGATATACAAACTGCTCAAGTTAGTTTATTAGAAACCATTAAAGAAATTGAAGAAACAGCGACAGCTAATTTCTTAATGGCCTTTAATCAGGTAAGGGTTCATTTTCAAGATGTTTTCAGATCTTTATTTACAAGTGATGATGATTGTGATTTAATCTTGTTGGATGAGAATGATCCTTTAGAATGTGATATTGATATTGTGGCTAAGCCTAAGGGTAAACGACCAAAATCCATCCACCAATTATCTGGAGGGGAGAAGACTTTGACTGCGATTGCGCTATTGTTTTCATTGTACTTATTAAAGCCAGCACCGTTTTGTATTTTTGACGAAGTGGATGCACCTCTGGATGATATTAATATTGAAAAATTCAACACCATTATCCGTAAATTTTCTTCTGACTCTCAATTTATTATCATTACTCATAATAAATTAACCATGGCTGAAGTAGATGTATTGTATGGTGTTTACATGGAACAGCAGGGTATTTCTAATGTGGCTGCTGTGGATTTTAGGAAGTATGAACATGATGTCGTACTTTCTGGAATGGAGAATTAATTCGTATCAAAAGCAAAACAAAATACTTATTGGATTAATTTAATAGGAATTGTTAATTGGTTACTATAAAGTGTTATAGATATCTCAAGAAACTATAAAATGATAAAAAATCGTATATGTGTAGTAGTTGTTTTAATTATTTGCATGTTTAAGTGTAGAGTGGATGATTCAGGTAATCAAATATGTGGAAACACATCATTTTTTCCTGTGTTTTCTGATTACACATCAACTGACATCTTAGGAATACAAACTGGATTATATGACTCAACTGATTGGGTTAATGATACAAATTGGTTAATATGTGAAGAAAATTTATTTCCACAATTTCAAAATTTGACAAAAGGGTTTGAAAAATACTCAAATATTCAAATTTCTCCAGCATTTCCAAATCCAACAAATTCATCAATAATATTTAACTATTCAAAAGAATCTGATGTGCGATTTAGCTTTAGGATTGTTAATAAGAATTTGAAAATTATTAGATCATTAGACTCTATCTATAATAATTCTGTTTTAATAAATGTAAAAGATGTTGTTTCGGCATCAGATAAAATAGTAAGAATATATTATTTTTTTGAACGAAATGACAGTTGTTTGTATAAAGGACATGGAGATCTCAAAATTAATTAAATTACGCTATAACACAATCTTAAACAACAGTGAGTGAAATTTTTTCCCTAATGTTTAAAGTTAAATTACATAATTGACGTGATAACTTTGCTAAAAGAGATTCAGGCATGACTTTCGCTTAAATATTATTAACTTTTAGTCAGAAAGGATATTCCGGTAATGCGCTAATAAAGTCAAAACTTTGTGTTTCAAATCGAATAGCTGCTGCATAGGTATAGAGCCCATTGGTAATGCATAGATAGGGCGCTTTTAGAATCATGTTATATCTTGCAGCCTGATCAAAGGTAGATTGACCAAAATCGACCATAGGAGCTTTACATTCGATAAGGATATGTGGTTCAGCAGATTTGTTATAAACTACTAAATCAAATCTGCGTTTCATTTGATTATAGATCAGTTGTTTTTCTACGGCAATTCGAGCCAGACTATAATTTAACTCTTGATTGAGGTATAAAATAAAAACTTGTCTGATGATTTCTTCTGGATTTTCATGTATCCATTTGCGCCGAATAGGATCAAAAATTTGTTGTTGACTATTTCTCTTTAATACTGGGATGAATTTGTTGAAATCAATGTTAAGCCCGTTCATGTATTTTTATTTCATGGAATAGTTTTGATGTAGATCGGAATAATGAGTTGGTGTTACGAGGCCAATAATTTTTATATTGCATAAATAAATGACTGTCAAAATGGATGATTTCAAATCCGGCATATTCGAGACATTTAATCAGATGCCATTGCCATTCTATTTGCTGCAAAGACAAGTTATGGTGAACCAACAATTGATCCATGATCCAAATGGATTTGTGAGTGCCTTTATGCATAAGTAATTCACTAAATTTCTCTATTGAGTTATGGCCATCCATATGCATTAGATTCCAATCTAAACCGGTCAGTGGTAGAATAAGGGATTCCATTTGTTTTGGCAAAAAACTTAAACATAGTTGGTTAGAATTAATCCAGATTCTGATGTGATTAACATTAGATAATATAAAACTTGACAGTGCAAAAATGTGTTTATTCATTTCAGAAGGATGCAATTCTGTCAATAGGTTTTTTAATTTGATCGGAGGTGCTTGACTGATTGCGATATTGAAATGTGCTTTAGCAGACAATCCTTCATTTATGGTAATATAATGGTAGCTGGATTTTTCTAATTTTTGTTCATAAAGTTCGTCTTCTTTATGACTTAAGTTCCATACTTCATCCCAGCCTACATGATTAAGTTGTGGGAAATATTCTTGATGTTGATGTTCTAAAATAATAATTGGAAAGAGCGTTGCCAGGGTTGGCAAGGAATGATAATATTCTTGTAATGAACTTGAATTGACTCGATTATTTTTAACTGATTCGTATAAATTTGGATTCGATTGTGTTAAATTTTGTATAGCCTCAAATTGTTTTTGTTCATATAAAGATTGTATATAAGTTGGTAAATGATTTTTAAATTTTTTGATATGTTCTTTTATTCGATTCGTCTGCTCAGTGAGGTAAACAGAATCATGAATAAAGCTAGAACTTATACCTTGATTGTAATAAAAAAGTTCCAGTTGAAGTCCCCATGAAGAATAGGGTGTTTGTCGTAATTGATCTAGAATATTTTTTTCAATATCATTAAAAGACTGATAGTGCTGCTTCCAATTAAAATAGACTTCAAAGTAAGTTTTTGAATTTAATATTTCTTTTGCATTAGAAATTGTAAATTTGATATCTTTTATATACTCGTGGATCGTTGTACTCTTCAGTGCAATAGGCTGTAAAAGTATCGAAATATTATTGATATCTTTTAGCCAGTCATTTACCTCGGATAAGATCATTTCAAACGATCTCTTATGCGTTTGAGAAAGTAGTTGACTTGGATTAATGTTTAGTTGTAATGAAAGCGTATGTTGATAAATGATTTGTTGAATTTGGGATAAGTTTAATTCTTCTATGGTTTGCATCCATGATAAATCAGCAAGTTGATGTTGTTGAGGGATGAATTCCAGAATTTTATTTTTAAATTTTGTTAAAGTATAATCATATTTTATTTTTAAAGCTGCGTCATATTTAACTTTTTGATTTATTTTAATTTGGACCAATGTATCATATAGTGGTAACAAATGATCTTGAATATGACTTAAAGTGCTCAAGGTCCATTCATCTAAAAATAATTCTAAATGAGATAAAATGGCTTCTCCGGTTTTAATCCATGTATCAATAAAATGGGTAATGTAGGTCCAGGCTTCTTCTGGTAAAAAGAGTTCAAATAATTTGTCATTGAGATGATTTAAAGGATGATTCAACGGCAAATTTCCTTGATGAATGGAAGTAGCAGATTCGATGCCTTTTTTTAATCGCAAATATTGATGGTGGCTGATCAATTCATTTGAAAATAAGCGAAAGTTGGTTTGGGTGGTATTAAGTTTAATCCATCGACATAGTTGTTCTATGTAGTTTTCATGAGATGGATTGGTTTTATGATAGATATTTTCATAAATTTTAGCTAAGTGATGATATTGAATGGCAATTTGATCAAGAATTTCATGAGTAGGGTCAATATCGAGTTTACCGGCAATCGTTTTAGGGGAAAATTCGATTAAGTGTTTTTCAATTTCTGAACGAGAATGCTTAAAAAATAGACTTAAATGGTTAATATTGAATTGATCTAAGAGTTCTTTAATTAATGTTACATCTTCTGCACTATCTACAAGTATCAGTGTTTTTCTGGAGGTTATAAGATTTCTGATAAGTTTATTGTGCAGCCATATTTTTTTTGCATTAGCATTGAGTGGTCTGATGTGAATATGAGACTCCGTTTCTGAAATCAACATGGACTGAGCCACATCATCTGGCATAGGGTATAAATAAAGAAATAGATCTTGACGCATCGGCAAAGGTCATATTAAAGATACAAATATATATAAATATTTTATATATGTATGTTATTTTAATAAAATTTTTATTTCTTTTAGGAAATTATTTACGGTTAACTGATCTTTTGAGGCCTTTTCCTTGAAAAGTGCAGTTTTATACCTGTTTTGATTTCAATCCTTCCCATTTATTCTATTGTATTTACTATGGGTGCCTTTTAACTTTTGGAGTTAAGGGCACATTTATGGCTGAATTTGTAGATATCTTGAAAAATGCCTACCATACAGTAATTAGAAATTCAAATCAAGTTCGAAGAGATATTGTTGAATTGATTCATCATGAGGAAACTTATTAAGTCAAAAGAGATTGGTTGTTTAATTTTAAACAGTACAAAAAATATTTTAAGCGGTTCTCCTT
>Ga0138256_10009310_pt1 | contig 10303 bp, 9 predicted proteins | sample KNB2016incub_MG_FD_105486 | JGI IMG/M metagenome (GOLD analysis project Ga0138256, IMG submission 105486) | Active sludge microbial communities from wastewater in Klosterneuburg, Austria - KNB2014incub_MG | ecosystem: Engineered > WWTP > Activated sludge > Unclassified | place: Austria... | reverse complement strand
TCACTTGCGCGCTCGGACCCGTAATGGGCGTCGATCCCGGCGATGGCCCGCTCCCACTCCGCGCCGCCCACGCCGGGACGGTCTGCCAGTTTCCGCGCCAGGCGGTGGCGTGCGTAAGCAGGAACCGGACACACCGGATGTGACAGGAACTGCACCAGGGCGTGGAAGTCGAGCGGTTCCCAGCACAGACCCAGCGCGAGGCGCAGCAACTGCATCGCAGGTCGCAACGCGCTCGGGCCACCCAATCCCTGCAGGGGCTCGGCCGCCGCACGATACGCCGCCTCCAGCGTACTCGCCCGAACAGGCGCGACCAGCAAGGCGTCGGTGGCGCAGCGCAGCTGCGCGACTGACCACCGCCCGGCGGCGAGCAGCGTCTCGGCGCGGACCACGACCACCGTCCGGTCATCGACCCACGGCGTGCGCGGTCCGACGAGGCCCGTGGTGGCGGCGCCGATCGCGTGCTGGAGCACGCCGAGAAAGCCACGTCCCTGTGGCTCGACCGGCAGCGCCGCGAATTGCATCGGCAGCTCCTGGAGCACCTCGCGCCAGCGCGCCGGGAAGGCCTCGAGCGGATCCACCGAGGTCACGGCACATATGCCGGCGCTACGACGCCGCAGCGCTTGTGCCACATCCACCAGCCGTTCGCCGGCGCCCGGCGACACCGCCCCGCGGGCCAGCGCCTCGACATCCGCCATGTCGGCAAGGCGCGCCGGCGCGCCTGGCTCGAAGCGCCCGCTCCATCCCTCCAGCAGCCAGCGGTCTCGCCAGTCCAGCAGGGCGGCCGCGGTCCCCAGCGGGTCCACGACCAGGCTGCGGTGGTAGAAGCGTGAAGGAGAATCCGCGCGGCGCAGGCAGCCCAGGTACATCACCACGCGCTCGACGCGCGCGGGGCGCTCCCCGGCCAGTCCGAGCCTGGTTTCGAGAATGTCGAGCAGACCCAGCGGCCCGACCTCCGCCTCACCCAGCCGGTTGGCGGGGGCGAAGGCGCGCTGGCCGTCCAGGTGGAGTCCTGTAATGAGGCTGAGTCCGGGCATGGTCGCGAGTTCCGAGTGGCTCGACGCCATGCTAGGCGATGCAGGCCTCATGGAATGAGGCTCGCAAGCTTGCGACGGTGACAGGTGGTCACAAGCTTGCGATCGCCCGCCGCGCCCGAGGCGCTACTTATCTTGGCGCTCCCTCGAACTGGCGACGGAGCGACTCGCGGTGAACGCGCTGCAGAACGGATCCCCGGGACACATTGTCCATCCGCATGCCCACGGCTATTACGGCCGCATGGCGTCGGCGGCGGCGCGTCACTTCGAGCGCGAGCCCGAGCCGTCCATCTGGCAGCGCGCGCAACCCGCGCTGGCGCGCTTGCGCTCTTACTACCGCAATACTCTCGCGCCCAGCCCCTACGCCTGCGATCTCTCGCAACTGGCCTACTGCGTGGCATACCTGCCGCACTATGCCGCGCAACTGGACCGCGCGCTGCGCCTGCACGACATAGATGTCGGGAATCTTCTGGCACCCGACCCGCAAGCGGGCATCATGTGCCTCGCCTGCGGGCCCGGCACGGAACTGGTCGGCCTCGCGCACCACGTGGTGGGACACGTGCCGAGCATCAGGGCACGCCCATTGCAGGTGACGCTGGTGGACCACCCGCGCCAGGGTTGGCGCCTGGGGCGAACCCTGGTGCGCACGGAACTCGAGCACCAGCGACGCGCGCACGGGCTCGGCGCCATCCACGCTACAGCGCAGTGCTGGGATCTGCTGGCTCCCGGCACGATGCCGACACCGGTTCGCCACGCGGCGCAGCGGACTCGGCTGGTGACCGTGATGAACGTCCTGACCGAAGTAGTAGCCAGGGGCTCCCTCGCGGTTCGGCACTTCGCACAATCGCTGGCAGAGCTGCAATCGGCGCTGCCACGCGGAGCCGTGCTGCTGCTCGCGGACATGGGCGCGTGCCGGGGCATGGACGCCGCACTCGACACGGTGTCGGCCGCGTTGCGGGTGCGCGGCGCGGCCGTGACTCACCCTTTCGCGGACAATTTCGTTTCACCGTTCGCGAATGTGGACCATGCGCCGCTGCGCGATCATCTGTTCTCTATGGATCCGGGCGAAGGCCGCATCCCGCGGCGCAAGGTCCAGTCCGTTTCACTGGTTGCAAGGAGCGAGTGAAATGCACGAGCAATCGCTGTTCGACGAGCCGGCACATTGCCTGGCGCTGGGTGCACCATTGGGTCTGGCCCCCGGCGACATCTGCCTGTGGCCCGGACTCCTGACGCCGCGCGAGGCTGCCGCGGCGTTCGCCGCGCTGCGCGGCAGCGTTCGCTGGCGCCACGACCGGATCAAGCTGTTCGGCCGCGAGCACGAACTGCCGCGCCTGACCGCCTGGCACGGCGATCGCGGTGCGGGCTACGTGTACTCGGGAATCCGTCAGGACCCGCAACCGTGGACGGACACGCTCGTCGCACTGCGCCGGCTCGTCGAAGCCCAGATTGGCCTTGGCTTCAACAGCGTGCTGCTGAACCTTTACCGCGACGGCAACGACACCGTCGCGTGGCACGCCGACGACGAGCCCGAACTGGGGCCCCGTCCGGTCATCGCCTCGCTCTCGGTGGGTGCGACTCGACGCTTCCGTCTGCGGCGCCGGGACGATCACTCGCGCGCCGTCGACCTCGAGATCGCGTCCGGATGCCTGCTGGTGATGCGCGGCGAGAGCCAGGCGGTCTGCGACCACACCGTTCCGCGGATGCGCGCGGTAAAGGAGGAGCGGATCAACCTTACATTCCGCCGCGTGGAATCCTCGCTCCGCTCATCTGGCGCGTAGCAAGCTTGCGAGCCAACCGCTACGGCACAGTCGCGCTATTGTCGCTCTCAAGACACCACCGAGACGCCGCAATGACCCAACGCCGACTGTTCCTTGCCGCCTACGACGTGCGCAATCCGCGCCGGCTGCGGCGCGCGTGCAAGGTGCTGAAGGACTACGCGTGCGGCGGCCAGAAGTCCGCCTTCGAATGCTACCTCACCGAACCGGAGCGCAAGCGCATGTTGCAGCGGGTCACGGGGGAGCTCGACTGCGAAGAGGACCGCTTCATGGTCGTTGCCCTGCGCCTGGGAGGGGCGGTTCGCTGCCTCGGCACCGCCGTTCCGGCGCGCGACCAGAGCTTTATCTATATCGGCTGAGAGGAACGTCACATGGAAAGCGTGTACATAGACCGCCGCGACACCGCGCTCGAGGTGAGCGGCTCGGCGCTGATCGTGCGTCACCCCGACGAGCCACGCGCCCTGAGCCTTCCGCTGCAGAACCTGCAACGCGTGGTATTGGCCTCTCGCGTGACTCTATCGACCACGGTGTTGCAGGCATGCTCGCGCGCCGGCGTTGCCCTGGTCGTGCTCAACACGAGGGCTCCCGACGTGTGCACGGTGACGTTGCCCTGGACCCACGGTCATGCCGCGCGGCGCGTTGCGCAATACCGCATGCTCGGCGAGGCGTCGAGCCTGCTCGACGCCTCGCGCAACCTGGTCCGGTTCAAGATTGCGGGGCAACGGCGGACGCTGCTGCGCCTCCTGCGCAATCACCCCGATGCGCGCCGCGCGGTCACGCGCTCGTACGAGAGGCTCTCGGCGGCGGACGACGCAGCGAATTCGGCGAGCGATGTCGCATCGCTGCGCGGCATCGAGGGAGCCGCGGCCCGCGCCCACTTCGCGGCGCTGTCGCATTGCGTGCCCGCCAGCCTGCAGTTCACGGGGCGCAACCGGCGCCCGCCGCGCGACCCGGTGAACGCCGCGCTTTCGCTCACCTACACCATGCTGCATGGCGAGGCCGTCCGCGCGCTGTGCGTGGCCGGGCTGGATCCGGCGCTGGGTTTCTACCACGGCCTCAGCTACGGACGGGAATCCCTGGCGTGTGATCTTGTCGAGGCCTTCCGGCCGCGGGCCGACTACTGGGTCGTGCGGCTCTTCAACCGGCAGGTGTTGCGCATCGACCACTTCGCTTTCGGACATGAACGCAGCGTCGATGGTGCCTGCCTTCTGAGCAAGGCCGGGCGCGAACAGTTTTACGCCGCGTGGGAGCTCGCTGCCGCTCCATGGCGCCGCGGAATGCGCCACATCGCAATCACCTGGGCGCAGCAGGTTCTTCGCGACCACGAAGAGGGTGCCTTCGATGATCGACCAGATAACATTGGTGATTGACGCCGCTGCGCTGGAGCGCATGCGGATCGACGAGGGGTCTTTGCTGATCAAGGCCAGCGGGCGCAGCGAGCAGCGCGTGCCCGTGGCCAGGCTGCAGCGCATCGACGTGACGGGTGTGCCCAACTGCGCGCTCGACTGCCTGGTCCAGTTGGCAGAGCGCTCCGTGCCGGTGACATTCTTCGGCGTCAGCGGCTCGGTCAGGGCACAGCTTTTTCACCCGCGTCCGCAACTCACCTCGCTCTCGCACTGGATCAGCGAGTTGTTCTCCGTCGCAGGCGAATCAGCGGCATACCGCAATTGGTACGAGAATCACCTGCGCGCGATCTATCGCGCAGCCGGCATCCGGGGTGGAATTATCGCGCAGCAGGACCGCGAGCACACGCAACTGTTCCTGGAGCAGTTGCGTATTGGTTCCCTGCTGGAAACCTACGCATCGATCGTCGCCTGCCAGGACGGCCTGGTCCAGGCGCGCGTGGGGGAGCATCTGTTGCGTTTCGGCCTCCCGCCCGGCGGCCCTGGCCACGCTCGCGTGGCGAAGGACCTCGAGGCGCTCTGCAAGCGCTGGATCCTTGGCAAAACGACCGAGTGGCTCGAGCGACTCGGTTCGAGCGCGGATGCGCCGGAGTTCAAGCGCTACCTGCGGAGCTTGAGCAGCAACGCCGCCGACGAGTGGCTGCACCTGGTGCTGAGCAGGCTGACCGAAACCGCCGCGGCGGGCGCGCTGCACCACGGCACTGCGGTAAGTTGAACCGGGGAGCCTGACATCATGCGCGAATCTCCCATGCTCCTCTGCTACGACATCCGCGACCCCCGGCGCCTTCAGCGCGTCTATCGCAGGGTACGCCGGTTCGGGATGCCCCTGCAGTATTCCGTGTTCTACCTGGAAACCACGAAGGCGCGGCTCAACGAATTGCTGGACGACATTGCAACCGTGATCGACCACGACGAAGACGACGTACGCGTCTACCACGTCGGGGGAATCGAGGAGATCGAGCAGGTCGGACAACCGATACTGCCCCACGGGATCTTGCTCCCGGGGCGACCAGGCAAAGGGCGCTCCGATGCGCGCTGAAGAGCGGATCTGCCATCCGGTAGGGCCGCCGATGGAGCGCGCGCGCAAGGTCGCCGTTGCGAGCTTGTTGCAGCGCTATTGCGATGCGCGCAACGCGGCGTGCCTGGACGAACTCCCGGACCTACTCGGGATGTGTCCGGTATTCGACTCGCAACGATTCAACCTGCCAATCGAGGGACGGGAAGCCGTCCTCGCCCATCTAGAAATGGGCTGGCGCTACCTGCGTTCGCTGCAGGATCCGCTGGCCGGTGGCGCCTACCGTGTTCGGGAAGTATCGATTGCGGAGGCGGCGGACGCCCCGTGCGGTGTGTTGCACCGCCGCGACCGCGACGAACACCTGTGCATCGTCGAACCGGACCTGGACGGCCGTATCGGAAGGATTCGCCTGCTCTACTTCCCGGATCCGGCCATAACGAGAAAGCTCTGGCTGGGTATTCAGCCTGCCTGGGGCCGAGACGCGCGTGCAAAATTGAGCGTTGCGCGCTGACGTCGCTTCGCATACCTTTCGTGCGTGGGCAATGGATGGTTCAGCGACGCCCCACTAGCTGTTTAAAAAATGAGCAACTTTTCTTTTATCCAATTCTCCGCTACGGGGTTTTCGAACCCCATGAATTCGAATCGTTTTTTCGGCGGAACGGTTCGAAAGCTTCCCTGACACAGAAGGGATTACGACACGCGCAATGCGGTCCTGATCTCGCAGAGTGGCGTTCGAAAGCTTCCCTGACACAGAAGGGATTACGACTTCGGCTTTTATCGCCTTCGCCGAATCAGGGGGTTCGAAAGCTTCCCTGACACAGAAGGGATTACGACTCGCCAGTCTCGCCAGTCTCGCCAGTCTCGCCAGTTCGAAAGCTTCCCTGACACAGAAGGGATTACGACGCGTAAGGCGAGAATGGCGCCGCCAAAAGAGGGTTCGAAAGCTTCCCTGACACAGAAGGGATTACGACTGCTGGCGTGTTTCACTTTCGATGATGCCAGCGGTTCGAAAGCTTCCCTGACACAGAAGGGATTACGACCCACGCAGGCTTTCTTGTACTTCGAGCCCTGCGTTCGAAAGCTTCCCTGACACAGAAGGGATTACGACATTTCAGGATCGCAGTCGTGGCATCGGACTTTGTTCGAAAGCTTCCCTGACACAGAAGGGATTACGACGCAAATAGAGCGCGCATTCTAGCCACCTATGCACGGTTCGAAAGCTTCCCTGACACAGAAGGGATTACGACATTGTGGCGCGCCGCATGTCGGGCATCTGTCTGTTCGAAAGCTTCCCTGACACAGAAGGGATTACGACCCCGTAAGAGCATAGGCAACATTCAGCGAACTGGTTCGAAAGCTTCCCTGACACAGAAGGGATTACGACCTGCTTTTCAATAGCCTCGCGGCCCGCTATCAGTTCGAAAGCTTCCCTGACACAGAAGGGATTACGACCTATTGCAATTTCCAACTCCTCTTGGCTGGAGGTTCGAAAGCTTCCCTGACACAGAAGGGATTACGACTTGTTGCGCTTGGAAGGCACAGCGTAGAAGCAGGTTCGAAAGCTTCCCTGACACAGAAGGGATTACGACGCCTCGTCAGTGGGTTCAGTCGATCGACCGCGGCGTTCGAAAGCTTCCCTGACACAGAAGGGATTACGACGTATTCCAGAGCTTCAGCGGCGTCGATTCATCGGTTCGAAAGCTTCCCTGACACAGAAGGGATTACGACCGCCGCATCCTCCCGGCACTCCGCAAGCTCGGTTCGAAAGCTTCCCTGACACAGAAGGGATTACGACAGCCCGAATCGATCAATTTCAGCTTCTTGGAGCCGTTCGAAAGCTTCCCTGACACAGAAGGGATTACGACGCCATTACGACATTGGTTACAACGCCGTTATCGTTCGAAAGCTTCCCTGACACAGAAGGGATTACGACGTCTCCTTGGTTTCAGATGAGGGCATCAACACGTTCGAAAGCTTCCCTGACACAGAAGGGATTACGACAAATACTTCTTCATCGCTTCACCCTCAGTCATACGTTCGAAAGCTTCCCTGACACAGAAGGGATTACGACGCGCGCTTCAGCGCTTTTTACTGCTGCATCGGTTCGAAAGCTTCCCTGACACAGAAGGGATTACGACCCTTGAGGGCTTTCTTCTGCTTGGCCAGGCGAGGTTCGAAAGCTTCCCTGACACAGAAGGGATTACGACCAGACTGACTTGGCCGTAGCCTTCGGCTCCGATCGTTCGAAAGCTTCCCTGACACAGAAGGGATTACGACTCCAGGCGCTTGTTCTTGCTCTCGTAGTAGTCCGTTCGAAAGCTTCCCTGACACAGAAGGGATTACGACTGCCTCACCTCGTCCAGCCCGAAGATCACCGGGGGTTCGAAAGCTTCCCTGACACAGAAGGGATTACGACAGGTATGCGGCAGCTTTGGCCGCCTTTATCGACTGTTCGAAAGCTTCCCTGACACAGAAGGGATTACGACTGCCTTCCCACTGCGACTCGCCGATCGCGAAGGTTCGAAAGCTTCCCTGACACAGAAGGGATTACGACGACCGGTAGCTGAAGCTGAGGTCGAAGTCTCCGTTCGAAAGCTTCCCTGACACAGAAGGGATTACGACACAGCGGGGGGAGGTAGTGGGCGCACGTCCGGGTTCGAAAGCTTCCCTGACACAGAAGGGATTACGACGATCTCGTTCAGCCTGGGGACTACCTTCTGGATGTTCGAAAGCTTCCCTGACACAGAAGGGATTACGACGCTTGTGATAGCCCATGGGACGGGCTTCCTGGAGTTCGAAAGCTTCCCTGACACAGAAGGGATTACGACGGGGTTCGTGGCTCATGGGAGGTCTGAGACACGTGTTCGAAAGCTTCCCTGACACAGAAGGGATTACGACTTTAGTGAGGCGCTTGAGTTCAGCTTCACGTTGTTCGAAAGCTTCCCTGACACAGAAGGGATTACGACAGAGCTGCAGCCAGCCCTTCGGCGATTGATACGTTCGAAAGCTTCCCTGACACAGAAGGGATTACGACTCACACAATCGTTCCATCTCACTCCCCCTCGCGTTCGAAAGCTTCCCTGACACAGAAGGGATTACGACACCGACACCGGGAGGATCAGGGTGTGGATCCGGGTTCGAAAGCTTCCCTGACACAGAAGGGATTACGACCCCACCTTGTCGGCGGAGTCAGCGAGGTTGAACGTTCGAAAGCTTCCCTGACACAGAAGGGATTACGACATTGCGTGCCCGCCATTGCCAGTATTCGCACCAGCTCGAAAGCTTCCCTGATGCAGAAGGGATTACGACGTCAGGTCGGTCGTCGATTCGCCCGCCCTTTCCGCTCGAAAGCTTCCCTGATGCAGAAGGGATTACGACCGATGGCCTTGGTGAAGAGGCTGAAGAAGGTGGCTCGAAAGCTTCCCTGATGCAGAAGGGATTACGACCTGCACCTCTTCGGCGATGCTCCGCAGCTCGTGCGCTCGAAAGCTTCCCTGATGCAGAAGGGATTACGACCCATGTGCCTTTAGCGTTTCGCCAACGCCAACGTTCGAAAGCCTCCCTGACGCAGAAGGGATTACGACGGGGCGATTGCGGCAAAAGTCGCCGCCGTTGCAGGTTCGAAAGCTTCCCTGACGCAGAAGGGATTAAGGCAAATTGGCAGACCGTGGCGCCAATCCGGCCAAAAGTTCAGCAGGAGCGATTGGCGGCGCGATTGATGAGTCGCTGATAATGGTTTTCGGATCAAGGCCGGCAGCGGGCGCCAAGCGCCAGAACTTATTCAGGGACATTCGATTTCGCTCCGGCGGTGATCGCGCGGCCCAAGCTCAGGTATTCCGCGCGCGCGCGCCAGCCACCCAGTTCCTTATGCGGCCTTCCAGGTCTGGCAGTTCACGCCCGGCACATACTTCGATGCCAAGTATCGCTGCCCGACGACGGTCGACGTCGCGAAGCGGATAGTAACTTGCAAGCATGGCACGTGCCTGACTGCCACCGATTTCGCGCTTGAGGGTCGCAAGCTTGTAAAGCGCATCGGAAGGGTCGAAATCGCCGTCTGCCCGGATCCGGCGCGTCTTGCACTCGATCACGTACAGGAGGTTTCCGGCAAGGAAGGCGCAGTCGAGCTCGGTGTCCGTGCGGTCCAGCCTGCCCTGCTGCGCGCCCTGCCCCACAAAACGCACATCCGCAGAGCGCGTCACGTCCTGGATCTCCAGACCGGGCTCACCCTTCAATCGCTGGACGATCGGCGCGACGTAGTCTTCCAACCACAGGCCGTTGCACCAACGGCGCTCGAGGTCGTCGCGGAAAGACAGATTCCGTCCCTTGACGCTCACCACCTTCGCTTCCGCGAACCGGTCCAGCAGCGCCTGGAACGCCTGGTCTTCCACGTCGCGCGCATCCATTTCGTAGGTCAGCCGGCGCGAATCGCCGCACTCCGCGGCGATGCGGTTCAGCCGGCCCACCGCGGGAACCATGTCGGCGTGCGCCACCAGGTAGCGCCCGAGCTCCTTCAGTTCCGGCCGTATCTGTGCCGGCGCCGCGGCCTGCAGCTCCACGCCGTGCGCGCGCAGGAAGGCATCAAGCCGCAGGCGCTCCTGCAGCTCCACCGGCGCGAAGCCACCGGGGTTGTGCAACCAAACGAGCGTGTCGTCGTGCACGTAGAACACCGGCACGTCGTGACCGAAGCCAACCATGTAGGCGGCGATGGACATCGGCTTGGTGCCGCCGGTGGCGTTGATGAAAACCTTCTGCCCGCCGGCGAGCCGACGCGTGACCTCACCCTCCAGCACCGCCTCCACCAAGCCGGCGTCGAATGCGTCCGTCACCGGCAGGCTCGTCACCCGCGTACCGCGCGAGTGCAGCACGTCCCGGTAGTCGTCCACGCGACGCTCCTGCTGCGGCGTGACCACCAACATCACTTCGTCGGGTTGCAGGCGCGAATCGAGCAACGGACATATGTTCGGCGTCGGTTGCTCCGAGAGCAGGCACAGATGAACGTCGGGCCTGATCATGCAATCTCCGTGGTCAGGTGGTAACGGCCGAGGCCGAATGTCGCGTTCTTGCCCAGGTGCAGCAGCT
>Ga0138256_10009309_pt1 | contig 10303 bp, 8 predicted proteins | sample KNB2016incub_MG_FD_105486 | JGI IMG/M metagenome (GOLD analysis project Ga0138256, IMG submission 105486) | Active sludge microbial communities from wastewater in Klosterneuburg, Austria - KNB2014incub_MG | ecosystem: Engineered > WWTP > Activated sludge > Unclassified | place: Austria... | reverse complement strand
CAGTAGCTCATTACCTGTTTCCAAATCGGTCACTTGGTATGGTCGGCGACAATTCTGAACACAAGCACCACGATTGGCAGAAGCATTTTTTTCGTGAAGGCTGAGGTAACATTTGCCGGAAACGGCCATACATAAAGCACCATGTACAAAGGTCTCTATTTTCATCAAATCTCCAGAAACACCACATAAATCACGACGTTTAATTTCTGAAGTGATGTGGGCTACTTGTTTTAGAGTCAGCTCTCTCGCTAGGACTACAACATCTGCCATTTGTGCAAAAAACGACACCGACTCTATATTGCTAACATTTGCTTGTGTGCTGATGTGCAGTGGCATACCTATGGATTTGCACATTTCAAATACTGCAAAATCAGATGCTATTACTGCATCAATGCCTTGGATTTTACATTCGGTGATGATTTTACGTGCCAATTGCATATCATAATCATACACCACTGTATTCAGTGTTAGATAAGCCTTGATGGCATTTTGTTTACAAATATCTGCCACTTCTGCGATATCATCTATTGTAATCGTAGGTATAGACTTGGTGCGCATATTGAGCTGTTCCACACCAAAATATATAGCATCAGCACCACCACGAATGGCAGCGTGCAATGACTCAAACGAACCTACGGGAGAAAGTAGTAAAGGTTTTTTTGTTATCGACATGTATTGGAAAAATACTTATTTGGATATTAAACTAAATCAAGTTTAGCAGTAAAGTGACGAAGTATCTCAGCTTCTTCTGTTATCTTCATACCCTTAATTTGATTGCGCTCTTCGAAGACTTCTATAATGACTTCTGCCACGTAATCGATATGACTCTGGGTATATACGCGGCGTGGTATTGCTAATCTGACGAGTTCCAATGCAGCTGGTATGAGTTTTCGGTTTTCGTCGTACTTTCCGAACATCAATGAACCAATCTCTACACCACGGATTCCACCTTTGATATACAGTGCGCACACCAAGGCCTGTCCTGGATACTGATCAACTGGTATATGTGGCAGAAATTGTTTTGCATCAAGATAGACGGCATGTCCACCCGCAGGCAACATCACAGGAACACCAGCTTCACTCAGTTTTTTTGTAAGATACTCCATACTCCTGATTCGGTAATGGAGATAATTTTCTTCCATCACTTCGTAAAGACCTATCGCAATCGCCTCCAAGTCTCTGCCTGCCAATCCGCCATATGTTGGAAATCCTTCGGTAATGACCAATAAATTCCGGCATTTTGTAGCCAAATCTTGGTCATTTAAAGCCAAAAATCCACCTATATTTGCAAATGCATCTTTTTTTGCACTCATGGTACAACCATCTGCGTAGGAAAACATTTCATTGGCTATTTCCTTAATAGATTTATCAGCATATCCAGCTTCTCGGGTTTTTATGAAATAACAATTCTCAGCAAATCTACATGCATCGATATACATCGTAATATTATGTGCCTGACAAATACGTCGAGTTTCGCGGATATTTTCCATACTTACAGGCTGCCCACCACCAGAATTATTCGTCACTGTGATGATCACCATAGCGATGTGGTCAGCGCCATGTGACTTGATGTAAGATTCTAAGGCTTCTGTATCAATATTGCCTTTGAAAGGTGCCGGTATGGTAGGTAGTTTTCCTTCCTTACAAATCATGTCAATGCCTTGACCACCTGCAAATTCGATATTGGCTCTGGTCGTGTCAAAAAGTGTATTGGAAATAAAAACTTTGCCTTTACCGCCAGTAATGCTAAATAATATCTTCTCAGAAGCACGACCTTGATGTGTAGGAATGACTACAGACATGCCCGTGATATCTTTGACTGCACTTTCAAATCTATAAAAACTTGGGCTACCCGCATAAGACTCGTCGCCCATCATCATGCCTGCCCACTGGGCACTACTCATTGCACTCGTACCACTATCCGTGAGTAAATCGATCATCACATCATCTGATGGCAACAAAAATGTATTATAACTGGCCTTTTTTAATGCTTCTTTTCTATAGGATTCTGTATTAAAATGTATGGGTTCGACAGATTTTATTCTAAATGGTTCTATGATTGTATTCACCTGATTTTTTTATTTTGGGTGCAAAAGTACGTGGTATAGCCGCAAGTTTTGATGATCTAAATCATATAATCATTAGAAAGCCTATGAAATACTTTGTATTAGTTTTCTCAATCTCTTTGGGCTACAATATAGTGAAATAGGGATCAATAGTAAGGTCACTATGGTAATCAATCTATAATGTTGGGACCATTTGAATGCATTCCATCCAATAATATCTGATCCGTGAATCGGCGAAAACACAATCATCGAAACGCCAAATATAACCAACACACTTTTATGCACCAATGTATGCTTTGCGCTATACGTCTTTATGAAAAAAAACAGTACATAAGCCACCATTGGGATAACCAATAAAAAGGCGTATTTTTGTTGATGCGGTATTATCAGTGGAATTAAAAGCATAAAATAAGATATCTCCCATATAGACTTAATATCATCTTTTTCTTTTGTAAAAGGCCAAGATCTAAAATACAAAAGCGAAACGGCAATCAATCCAAGTATAGCAATATGAGTGATGCGAATCGCAGTATCTAAATCTAAGTCAAAAATATTTCGATCGTAGGGCAATTCTCCTACAGTCTCAGTCAGGAAAACAGGTAGAAAAGCCACCATGCTATGCGTGCCAATGCCTGTTTCCATCAGATGCTCAGCGTTAGTTGGATTTATAATTTTCCACCAGTCAGTAAGTAACATAAGGTTATAATCGAAGCCCCAAAAAATTGTTGGACTAAATAAAAGTAATATGGCAGTAGCAATTGCAATGAAGAATGACTTTAAATATCCTCTATAAAAAAGGTATCCTAACATTACCACAGGCATTATTTTAATATTGATGATAGCTCCTAACAACAATCCGCCCAATACTTCCTGTCCATTTTTGGTAAGTTTTAATGACTCCAAGATTGCCCACAATAGGAAGATCGTCATTTGCACCATTCCTAGGTTATTGCTAGCAAACTGATACGATAAAACAAGAAGAATCCATGCCCAAATCTTATATTCCTTAGGTGTCAATCCTTCAGAAATAAGGTATTGGTAAAACAACTTGAAACTCCTGTAAAGTAAAAAACAAGACAATAAACACCACATAAACTCCGTGATGAAATAATTTCCTGTAAATGGAATAAGCAAGATGATAAAAAACGGACTGTACGAATATCCCATTCCATCTTTTGCATAAGGTGGTAAATAAGGATTCATACCATGATATAATTTATAAGCAGCTTCTATATACACATCAAAATCGCCACCATCCTTCGCAGACAAATATGACAAAACTACACTAACGAGTATAAAAAAGGCCATTAACTTATTGGAAGAAGTCCACTTAAAATTAGAGCGAAGCATAGCTTACTTTTATATGAGTTGCAAAAGTATGAATATTTCTATTACCGAAAAGCATTAAGGAACAATGCCTACAATTTTTGTCCCAATAATGAAACAATAGGAAGCCCCAAAACAAAAAGCATTTGGGGCTTATCCTAAGGTAACCAAGAATTTTAGATATGCTAAAGTTGCCTTAATTAAATTCTTTACACCTCATATCTTTTAAATGATGATTGAAGAATTTCTTTTGCATTACAAGTCAGATTTTGGTAACTGTAAAATCCGAAAACAGTATCGAAGCATATTATATTTAATCGGTCCTTTATTCGCTTAATTTCTGATTTAGGCAGTGGAATACGATTAGGATAGCTGTACATAATTGCAAAATGTTTTTTATTCGGTGAAAGATACATGGTATCACCGCAAAGCATTGTTCCTCCTTTTGAGAGTTTAGGTACAATCAAAACCGAACTCCCTGCAAAATGGCCACCAATGTTGTACATGACGATGTCATCCAATATTTTAACTACTTCGCCTTCCCATAAAAATACTTTTATACCTTTGTCCACAATAAATTGTTCATCTTTCTTGTGAATGTAAATTGGGCAATCAAATGTTTCTGCCCAATCATTCATATTGCTATAATAATGTGGGTGAGAAAAACAAATCGCTTTCAATCCTCCCTTTGAATGAATAAAATCTATCGTCTCTTGATCTAATAATGGTACACAATCCCAAAGTATATTTCCACCTTCAGAAATCACCAAAAATGCCCTTTGTCCTATTGCAAAAGTTGGCTCAATTACTATTTCAAAGAGATGGTTATGATGTTTTACAAACTTGTTTTTATAATTCATCATCAAAGATGAATGATCTGTCCATAATTGCCCCATTTCAGGAATGTATTGCCTTTCTTCACTGCAGATGTAACATGTATCAGACGTGAAATTTGTAGAATATTGAGTACCACAAGTACAACAAATTTTTTGTTTAATTTCCATATTATAAGATTTCCACCTCTTCAGGAATTATAAAAAGTATTGTACAGCCCATTTCTGTTTTCACGGCATGTTTGAAGTTTGGTGGCGTGTATAAATAATCACCCTTTTTTAAAGTAGCACCTTCTATTATGGCTTCTCCATCCAAAATAAATAACTCCTCTCCGGCAGGATGATTATGATAAGGGTAACTTGATCCTTTTTGAAATTTCAACAATATTGTTGTTGAGCGTTGTTTTTCGGAATCAAAACGAAGTGATTTCACAAACACACCTTCATAATTGATCCCATTTTCAGTAAGTGGATGCCAAACTTGATCTTCCGTTTGTACAATGTAATGATTGATATTTGTATTCATTTTTAAATTTTAAAGATTAAATAATTGGTCTAAACTAAATCTGTGAGTTGAGCAATTCGCTAATAAAAAGGCAGCTGCGCTAAACACAAATACTGAGTAATCAAAACTTTCTTTTATCCCAAAAGAAATAGTCATTGCTATAGCAAATAACATGGTGAGTGAGCCACTTGCAAATGCAACATAATTTGTTTGGAAACCTATTAAAAGGAGCAATCCAAAAGTCAACTCCAAAATAGTGACTGTAATGGCAATAGTGGAAATCAAACTTTTGGGAATAAAAGCATTTACCTGTGCCGTATAATTTATAAAACTTTCCCATCCCGAAGATTGTTTGCCCCAAAAATTCAATCTACTTGCTACAGCAGATAAAAATCCTGATGCTAATGCAAATCGCAAAAACAAGGTAGCGATATCCGATTTAAGTATCATAATAGTATATTTTAATGATTAATAATAGTGCAAAGGTGGTGCAATTATTAAGTCAAAAAAATAGACAATTTTCAGAAAAACATATAAAATTTAGACTTCAAACCTAATTTTATAAGCTTTCGGTGAGATTTGAGTGTGTTTTTTGAAGAAATTGGAAAAATAAAATGGATCGCTAAAGCCCAATTGGAAGGCTATTTCCTTTATTGTCAAGTTTTGATAGATGAGTAATCTTTTGGCTTCGGAAATTATTAAACTAAAAATGACATTTTGTGCCGTCTTATTGGCGTGTAATTTTGACAATTCATTGAGTTTGCCTTCTGTAGTGGTCAATAATTGTGCGAAGTCAGTTACCGTATAATTATCCGCAAAATGCGTTCTTATGGCTTCTAAAAATTTTAAAAACAAAGCATCTGGCTTCCAAATTTCATCCCCATTGGCAATTTTTGCTCGGTTTAATTCTACAAGCAACAATTCAATATAGTTTCTTGTCGAAATAAGAAATTGATAAGGTTTTTGATTTATTTCTAAAGCTATTTTGTTCAAAAGTTCCGACCCGATTGAAGTATTTAAGGTAATTATTTCATTCATACCAAAATGGCAAAACAAACCATTATGAAAAATCAATTCAATATCATTATCATCCTTACAGATAAAATCAAGCGTAAATTCTAAAATCTCTACCTGTCCTTCGATATCTTTAAAAAAGTGAATCTGCCCTGAAGTTATAGTTATAACCTGGTTTTCATAGAGTACAAACTCATTTTCATCTATAACAATTGTCGCATTTCCTGACTTACACAAAAGTAGAATATATTTCAACACTCTTTTTGGATCTGTCTTACCGTCTAACTTATCTAATGTTTGAATTTCTACCATTTAAAACCCGTTTTGCTTGAAGGTTACATTTTGAGCAATAATGTAAAAAATATTAATGGTTTAAATCCAAGAATGTTTTCAATAAACCACAATTCACTTTTATTTTATTCAGTTTTTATCTTTAAGCCAATAAAAAAAGTTCTCGGCATATTTGGGCCATAAATATAATTGCTATCTCGATTTTTGCCTTGGTCAAAATCCGATTGATAATCATTCAAAATATTTTTTATACCGCCATAAATCTCTATGTCGTTTTCGAATTTATGAACGTGAAAAGTATATGAAATCTTACTGTTTAGCTCTGAAAATGACTTTGTATCTACCATTTTATCCGTTGAAAAATTGTCCGCACCACCAAAATGAGCCAATTGCATCTTGCCAGTATAGACATAATTAAGATTCAAATTCCATTTTTTATTTGGCGTAAAGCTTAGATTTGCAAATCCATAATCATTAGGCGTACGCAAGAATGACTTTGTCGGCGTCACAGCTTGGATATAATGGACAGGAATTTCAAATTCACTTTTTTGTATGGTAAAACCAGTCTCTAACTGTATTTTCTTATTGTAATTGGCTCTAAATTCTGTGGTGAAACCTGCAACTGTTGCGCCTTGACCGTTTTGTTTTTCGAATATTTTACCAAAATTGTCTTCACCAATATGAGTCAAAACAAAAACATTCCGCAAATGCGTATAAAATCCCTCCACGGTAAACCCAGCGATCCATTTGTCTGATGCTTTATCGTAATTTACTGAAGTGCTCAAGCTTTGTGACCTTTCTTCATTCAAATCTGGAGAAAGCTGGACTCGAGATACGCCACCACCTGCGAAAGCGATATGCAAATCCGTATCAAATGCTTGTGGCGCCCTAAATCCGGTGCCATAACTTAGCCTGAATTGTGTATTATTTCTAAACTTGTACAGTAAGGCCAATCTCGGACTGACAATGACTTTATTCAGTAGGTTATGTTTGTCCAATCTGACACCTGAAAGCAAATTAAAATTCTTCACAAAATTCCAATCACTTTGCAAAAACATTCCCCAGTCTTTGGTATGCTGATCAACTAAATATCTATAACTCGGAATATTGTCAAAAACTTTATCTGAGATATATTCAGACCCAAAAGTCATTACATTCTTCCCTTTTAGAAAATTGCTGATTTCGTGATTGAATTGAAAGCCACCTTGAAGTGTGGTAGTATTAGAAGTGCCGTATGGAGGATTTTCTAAATGATTTTGTATATCAATCTGTGCATCAGGAAATATTCCAGTATAGTGATTTCTACTTGTGTTTTGGAAGGCCGAATACACAATAAAAGAGGACCTATCATCATTAAAATTGATTTGATAATCTGCACTTCCCATCCAAATTTTATGAGTTCTTTCTTCAGATTGTTGTGTAAGGTAGGCTGACTTATCCACCATTTCGCCGCCAAAACGGTACTCATTCAGGTTGTTAAGCGAAATTTCTAGTTTTTGATTTTCGCTAAATTTATTGAAAGAATTAAACCCAAATGAAGTATTTTCAACTTTTGGAATTTCAGAAAAATTATCACCATCAGCATCATAAAAGTTTCTGTCTCTTTTATTTATAAAAAAGGTGATCCCTGCATTTTTTGCATCATTTACCAAGGTAGCATTACTGCTTAGGTTGAGATCATTGGTCTGATTATCAATATTTTGGTAAAAAGTATTGATCTCAAAACCACTTTTTTTGGGTAATTTGGTAATCACATTTACAGTACCTCCAATAGCACTCGATCCATAAAGGGAAGATCCACCACCACGCACTACCTCGATTCGCTCTATCATATTCACAGGCAGTTGTTCCATACCGTAAAGTCCCATCAATGGACTGAAAATAGGCCGCCCGTTGATCAAAATTTGCGAGTAGCCACCTTGTAGGCCATTCATACGTAATTGTGTGTAATTGCAGGTTTGACAATCGGTCTCAATCCTAAGTCCAGGTTGAAATTTTAGTCCTTCGGAAAGATTACAAACTTGTAGATTATTCAATGTTTTATTATCTAAAATATTTACAATGACTGGAGAGTCAGTTTTTCTTTTAAATGTTTTAGTTCCTGTCACCACCACTTCTGTCATGACATGCATAGTGAATGTATCAATATTGGTCAAATCTTTTTGCCCATAAGCTAAACTTACGATCAAAAACAATAAACCAATTAAACCTATTTTAAATACATACATTTTCTTTGCGATCTATGTTTTGCAAAGATAGTCTTTTAAAAGGAATGATTTCGTCCATAATAAACTACTTTTCGTAGAGAAATTAGACTATTCTGCAACCTGTCTTCATATTTTGATGTCAGTTAACAAAGACATGTGGCTAAGCATCTCTTTCCATTTCATATTATTAACAAAACGAAACAATTTATCATGCAATCGAAAACCTTTTATCTTTTACTGGCACTAACACTATTATCATTTTCAGTCATGGGACAGATAAATATAGCTGGTAAAATTTATAATGAAAATAAAGAACCTATAGCCTTTGCATCGCTATCATTGCTTTCATTACCTGATTCTATTCTGGACCGTGGCAGTTTGAGTGATGAAACAGGAAGTTTTGTCTTTGCGCATGTAAATCCTGGAAAATATATAATACTTGCTTCATACATTGGTTATGAAAACCTATATTCAGAAAATTTCACTATTCAACTTGAGAATAAAACCGTGACAGTAGAAATGAATATGAAACAACAAAGCAAACTACTTCAAGAAGTTGTAATAAGTGCAAAAAAACCTTTTTTGGAACAAAAAGCAGATCGCTTGGTCATCACCGTAGCTAATAGTCCAGTTGCTGCTGGCCGTACAGCACTTGAAATTTTGAAAAAAGTTCCAGGTATTGTTGTAGTACAAGAAAAAGTTACTCTTGGAGGAAGTCAAAGTTTACAAATTTGGATCGATGGTAAACCGTCACCATATCAAGACATGAATGCACTTCTTAAAGATATGCCAGGTGACCAGATCGAAAAGATTGAGCTTATTACACAGCCAGGGGCGCAGTTTGATGCCGCTGGAGGAGCCATTCTCAATGTAGTTCTAAAACGTAATGCTAACTTAGGTTGGAAAGGAACTGCCAGTTTAAATTTAGGCGGATATCGATACGATCACAGTCGATTTTATGGTAATAACCAAAATGACTTTGGAAGGATAAATCCAGGAATAAATCTTACATATCGAGGAGGAAAGATAAGTTTTTTTTGTAAATGGAACCATAAATAGAGGAAGTTATTTTGATGGATTTGCAGTCAAGCGATATATTGAAACAGATATTTATAATGGAAATAATTTGAATAAAGCAAACTATTTTTATCGAGCAGTCAGGGCTGGTTTAGATTATTATGTTTCAGAAAAAACTACTTTGGGTCTTACCACAAGAATCTGGGGACGCGATGGTGATGAAGCCGCAACAAATAGAACAACAGTCGCAAATGCATCTTTACCTGATAAAGTGCTTTATGCATTTTTTACTGATAATGTTGGTGACGATAAAACACGTGGATTGTATTCAAGTCTTAACTTCAAGCATGAGTTCGATAAAAAACTTGGGAAAACCTTTACATTAGATCTTGATCACAGCAATATAAATAGTACTAATATAAATAATCTTACAATATATCCCGAAGACATCCCGACTCAACGATCGCTTTCTCAACAAATTGTAACACAGCCAATTGGCCTTTATGTAATCAAAAGTGATTATACCCATCCTATTGATTCAACTTTCAAGTTATCTCTTGGTCTGAAATCAAGTATTGCTACCATAGACAATGGTTTATCTTTTACAAGGGCTGGCATAATATCACCAAATGAGTCAAATGACTTTTTATATAAAGAAAATATCAACGCAGCTTATATAAATGTCAACAAAACTATTGGTAAATTTGATTTAAGTGCTGGACTTAGAACAGAACAAACTGTCATAAATGGAAAAACAGACGAAGTAACAGTTCTTAGCAGAAATTATACACAATTTTTTCCAAGTGGAAGTGCTGTATTTCGGCTAAATGATCATATGGCAATCCAAAGTTCTTATGCTAAAAGAGTCAATAGACCTAATTTTAACCAACAAAATCCGTTTACTTATTTTATAGATTCATTAACTTACACAAGAGGTAATCCTACTTTAAAGCCAGAAATTGCTAATGTTTCAAAACTCACATTTACATATGACAATCAACCAGTTTTTGGCATTAGTTATAGTGTGATAGATAGTGTGATTGT
>Ga0138256_10009307_pt1 | contig 10304 bp, 12 predicted proteins | sample KNB2016incub_MG_FD_105486 | JGI IMG/M metagenome (GOLD analysis project Ga0138256, IMG submission 105486) | Active sludge microbial communities from wastewater in Klosterneuburg, Austria - KNB2014incub_MG | ecosystem: Engineered > WWTP > Activated sludge > Unclassified | place: Austria... | reverse complement strand
GCACTTTCCGCCACGATCGTTGATGAACTTCAGGAACTTGAACATGTGCTGGCGTTCCTCGTTCATGTGTTTGTAAAGGAATGCTGCAATGCCGGGAAAGCCATTAACTTCCGCCCATGATGCATAGGCCAGATAGACTTGCGCCTGATACGCTTCCCGAGTCATTTGGTCGTTTAGTGCCTTTTCAATTTTGTCGCTGATACGTTTAGTTTTCATTTTGGTTTCCTTGGGTCGAGTTTGTTATATGTGGATTTGTCCGTCAGACCACTTTTCGGCCTGTAATGAGTCGAAATATCAAAACAACGACAGCGATGACCAGCAGCAGATGAATCAGCCCACCGAGCGTGAACTTGGCAACCACTGCAAATAACCATAAAATACACAGCAAAGTGATGAGTCCCCAAAGCATCGATAGCCTCCTGAATTGAATTGTTGGAAAGTAAAGTGAGTCGCGCGAGTCTTTAGCGAAGAGCAAGTTGTGTGCCGCACCACATTTCCGGCATATTCGTCAACGGAAAGGAGATGTGAGCGGCAGATGAATTCGGACGAAGGTCGCGGAAGTTGCCAAGACTTTCGGGCTGATAATTGACCCCCGAAAACTCTTGGCGAGTTCCGCTGCTGGTCGCTTTACAAACATCGCATAAACGCGACCTATGCGGCGAGGTCGTCTTCGTTCTGCTTCAGGCCGAGGACAATATCAAATTTCTTCCGGCGTCATCGTGGCCAGTTTTTCCCAGGTGAGCCCGGCAGACAATGTTGCTCATTGTCTGAAGTATTGGTCTGTCGGCTAGTTGTTTCCCGAAGACTCTTGCGCCGTTGTCCATTCCGCCAGCGACACACGCAGTTCATCGATCCGCTTGTGCAGAAGTGGTAACAATCGCGAGGCCAGATCAAAATTCCCCTCGCGGCAGGCTTTTTCCATTTGATGAGCAGACGAGATTGCGTCTATGGCTTCAAAGTTGGCGCATAAACCTTTAATACTATGCGCCGCACGCGTTGCTTCCGGTGCGTCCGTTCTTAAAATCGCCAATGGGAGCTCATTCAGCAGCACGGGAGTGTCTTCGAAAAAGTATTCCACAAGCGATGCCAGCAATCCACGATCATTGTCCATACGTTTCAGGGCGACGACTGGATTCCAGATGGATGGGAGCGGAGGGGCTGGTGCAATCATGTCGGGTTCTCTTTGTTCTTTAGTCATTAAACTTGATACTTCGACTGACTGAAAAGCGTGGTAGGTTGTTCAAGTCGCTTTGATCTAACCCCATTGCACAATCTATTCCAACCGCGTCCGGGAACACACCCAGGACGCAGGTGTACAGTGAGCGTAAAAGATTTGTCAGATTTCGTAGCGGGACTCGCCAGAATTCCATGCAGTTGCGGGATTTCTGGGGAAATCCACTACGCCAGTGATTTTCAGACCGATGGTTTATTTGTGGTCGGAATGCCAGCAAACAGCAGAAGGCTGGTAGCTCATCGCTCAAACCGCTCGCTGACCGGTCGCTTCACTCTTCGATCACCACGGTCTTATCCATGCTTATTCCGAATTGTCGCACTCGGTCACGAACTTTCCCGCGCGTAATCCCCAGAATTTCGGCGGCACGCGTCTGATTTCCTTCCACAAACTGCAGCACGTGTGTGATCAGAAACCGTTCCATATGCTCCAGCGTTTCCGCGTAGAGATCTGTCGAATCTTCAGCGATTCTGGCACTTACGAACGGCGCAAGATCTGAGTTCAGACCGGTGTCGTTCTCCGTGTTTTCGAAGTTGGCGGCTCCCGTCAAATCCTGTTTTGAAATTTCAGCGGGCAGACAAGCCGGAACAATCACCGGTCCCGTGGCGTTGAGCAGTGCTTGCCGAACAACGCTTTGAAGTTCACGCACATTTCCTGGCCACTGATACTTCATCAGCAGTTCCAACGCAGGTGGTGATATGCCTTCCGTGTCCGGTTTGTGCAACTGGCGAGACCAATAGTGCAGATAATGATCCAGCAACGCAAGCACGTCTTCTCCTCGATCTCGCAGAGGCGGAAGTGTGATCGTGATGCCATTCAGGCGATAATACAAATCCTCTCGAAACTCGCCATCCTTCACCATCTGATCCAGATCCAGATTGGTCGCCGTGACGATTCGGACATCTGTTTGAATCGTCGCATTGCCACCGACGCGTTCAAACCGCTGTTGTTGCAGCAATCGCAGGACTTTGCTTTGCACCAACATCGACATATCACCAATTTCGTCAAGGAAGATTGTGCCGCCGTTACATGCCTCAAACTTGCCGATCCGTTGCTTGTCAGCTCCGGTGAACGCACCTTTTTCGTGACCAAACAATTCACTTTCCAGCAAAGCATCGGGCAACGCGGCGCAGTTGACGGCCACGAACGATTCATTGGCTCGATCACTGTTTTGATACAACGCACGAGCAACAAGTTCCTTTCCTGTTCCACTTTCTCCACGGATCAGCACTGGAACGTTTTGAGCGGCGACTCGACCAATGGACTTGAACACATCAAGCATCGCAGGGCTGCGACCAATAAATGCTTCGGAGTTCGTGGGACGGTCAGTTGACATCGGGAGTGCCACGGGCGTGTTCATAATGCGGCGTGTCTGGAGCGCTTTATCAACAAGGTCGTTGAGCGCAGGCAGATCAAGTGGCTTTGTGACGTAATCGAAGCCACCCAACTGCATGGCCTTGATGGCCGTCGCACTGTCCGTGCCGGAAGTGATAAAAATCACCGGGAGCTTTCGATCGAAGTCACGAATTCTGTGAAACACATCCAGTCCGGATGTGCCGGGAAGCATGATGTCCAGCAGAACCGTGTCAATCTTAAACTCCTGAAGCATCTCCAGGCCACGCTCCGCCGTCAGCGCTTTCTCAACGCTGACGTTGATTTTTTCAAGCGACCGGTGGACCATTTCAGAAACCGATCGATCGTCATCAATGACCAGTACTTTTGACATTGCGTAGAGATCTCAAAAAGCGGCAAATTTGGACCGAGCATTTAAAGTTACTGAATTTCGCCCGGCACTGTGTGGGGACATAGTTTAATGACACGACGGAAATGGGCAATGAATCAGGAGATTCGTTTACCCCACGCCACGAATCACCTGATCTCATGCTATGATGCCAAACAGAACACGTGAATTCGATCGGGGCATCGGCGGTTTTGTCGTTGTCCCATTTTTTATTCGAAACCGCTGCGGATCGCCGGACGGCACATTGTCGAATGATCCAATCAGGAGCCCCCTGTGGAACAAAGTGAAACTCTCATCGTCGCTTTGTCCGGAATTTTGGTTCTGGGTGTTGGAAGTCAATGGATTGCGGGCCATCTAAAAATTCCATCGATCCTGTTATTACTGGCCTCTGGAATTCTTGCCGGGCCGGTCACCGGTTTCATCCGGCCCGATGAGCTGTTCGGACACTTGATCCTTCCCGTCGTTTCGCTTTCGGTCGCGGTGATTTTATTTGAGGGAAGCCTTGGGTTACGCATTTCGCACCTTAGTGAAATTGGCAAGCCGCTCTTTCTGTTGCTGACCGTTGGCGTTGTCACGACCGGCGTGTTGTGTTCTCTTGCCGCCCACATCATTTTGAATTTTGACTGGTCCACGTCGATTCTGCTGGGATCGTTGCTCACCGTAACAGGACCGACCGTCGTTGGACCATTGCTTCGGCATATCCGACCGATGGGGCGTGTTGGTCCGTTGGCACGATGGGAAGGAATTGTCGTCGATCCGATCGGAGCGGTGTTGGCAGTTCTTGTTTTTTCCGCCATCAGCTCTATCGGTCACGATGACGTTCCCAATGTGGCGATGACGGCAACTGCGGGGTTTATCCGAACTTTCTTTGTTGGTAGTGCAGTGGGAGCTTTCGCTGCGGTCGGCCTGCGAGAACTGTTGCGACGCCATTGCATTGACGACCACATTCAAAGTCCGGTCGTCCTGATGATCGTCGTCCTGACGTTTGCTGCTTCGAATCTGGTAGTTCACGAATCTGGACTGGTGGCCGTCACGATTATGGGTGTGATTCTTGCCAATCAACAGAGTGTGGCAATTGGTCATATCGTGCAATTTAAGGAGAGTCTGAGCGTCCTGCTGATCTCAAGTCTGTTTATCGTGTTGACGTCACGACTTGATCTGAACAACATTCGAGAGTTCGGCTGGCGAGGGCCGGCGTTTGTCGCCTCGTTGATCCTTGTTGTGCGTCCGGTAAGCGTCCTGGTTTCGACGATCGGATGTAAGATCCCGTTCCGCGAGAAAATACTTCTGGCATGGCTCGCACCACGCGGCATCGTGGCGGCTGCGGTCGCTTCTGTTTTCGCGTTGCAGCTCGATAACGGTGGAGAATTTGTCGCCGCCACGTTTCTGGTGATCATCGGAACGGTGTTGACGTACGGACTGACAGCTGGCTGGCTGGCCCGACGCCTTGGTTTGAGCATCGCAAATCCTCAGGGCATTCTGATTGTGAGCGCGCACGCGGGTGCACGAGCAATCGCACATGCTTTGACCAAGGTGGGTGTGCCAGTCAGACTGGTCGATACCAGCCTCGAAAACAGTCGAGCCGCGAGAATGGAAGGATTGCCAACTTACCACGCGAGCATCCTGTCTGAGGCCATTCATCACGCGGATCTTGGAGGACTTGGCAAACTCTTTGCGTTGACAGCAAACGACGAAGTGAATCTTCTGGCCGCCGCGCGGGGAGCGGAACTTTTCGGAAAGAAAGAATGCTATCGTCTGAGTATCGAAGCTAAGGGAACGGATCGACGTGATCCGTCAAAGGAAGTCCTTGCCGGGAGAGTGCTATTTTCCGAGAAGGCGACCTATGCCGAACTGGACAAGGCGTTTGCTGCAGGCCGGACAATTAAAGCGACAAAGCTGACTCCGGAATTCGATTGGGAAGACTTCAACTCGCTTCATCCTGACTCTCTGCCGCTGTTTACGATCAATGGACAGGGCGTTCTGACAGTTTGCACCGCCGATGATTCTGAACCTCCACAGGCAGGCCAGACTGTGGTGGCCCTTGTCACTCCGAACCAAGTACCGCTCGAGAAATTACCGTCTTGATACCAATCAGCCGCAGAGCGCTTGCACAACGGCACTCGATTTGCTTTTTTGCGTTTATAGTAGCCGTCACTCTCTGAGTGACGAATGCCAGGGGGCCGTGATTTGCGGCCTGCCTCACTCGGAGAGTGAGGACTACTATGGGAAATCGAGCAATTCGAAACCTCTCGAGAATTCACATGAAGTACGTTGCAGTCCTCAACGAAGAAGGCGGAACGCTGTTAACCATGAATGTCGATGAATTCGCCAGTGAAGTTGCGCGAGTCTTTGAAGAGGCTGGTCATACAATTCAAGTTCTTCGCACGGACAATCAACATCTGATCCAAACGCTCGAACTTGCAGCGTCCGATGCTGATGCCATCCTGGTCGCGGGCGGCGATGGAACCGTCTCAGCCGCATCAACGGTCGTCATCCGTTCGAAAGTTGCATTGGCCGTGCTGCCTGCCGGAACGATGAACCTCTTTGCTCGGTCGTTATCCATTCCGTTGGATTTGAATTCGGCGATGACCGCTTTGGCGAACGGCAGAATCGCGAAAGTGGATGTCGGATGGGCTAACGACCGAAGCTTTATTCACCAGTTCTCAGTCGGTATGCATCCCAGTCTGCTGCGGCATAGAAAACGTATTGATTACAAGTCGCGACTTGGGAAACTGTTTGCATCGATTCGAGCCGCACTTTCCGCGATTCGCAGGCCACTCGTCTTTGAGGCTGATATTCAAACGCCCGCCGGAAACACTCGACGGCGCGTATCCGGAATCTTCGTCTCCAACAACCCGTTTGAGGAAGGCCATCTGCCGTATGCTCCTGAACTCAACGCAGGAATGCTGGGGTTATATATTGCATTGCCAATGACGACGCTCCAGTGGCTAAAACTGTGTATCGCTGTGATGATTGGCCGCTGGAAGTCCAACTCTTTCATTTCTGAGTCCAGCGTGAAGTCCCTGACGCTCACGTTTCCCCGGAGGCGAAAACACAACTTCGCAGCGCTCGACGGGGAACTCATTGAACTGGAAACAACCGTGCGTCTGAGAATTGATAGCGCCGCGATGCATGTCGTCGTCCCGCAACATTGACTGCGTCTTGGTTTCATGACTGGTACTGCGTTTGACGCCAGTGAAGGCTTATCGTTCGAGCTGGTCGTTGAGCGTTCAAAAGTCGGATTTGTAGTCGGCTTCAGACGCAACTGACGCAGAGATTTCGTTGGTACGTTTGTTGCGGTGCATGGAAGTCTGCCGAATCCCACGACAACTTCAGACAGTTGTTGTCGCCGCGCTCGCTCAATTGCACTGGAGTTTCCGATGTTCACATTTCGTTGTATTTCTGTTCAACCAGTCGGCTTGTTGTGTTCGATGCTGATGTTTTCATCAGCGGCAATTGCTTCGAACGACACCACCGCCAGCCCACCTGCGTCTGTGGGCGTTGAAGTGCAATTTAAAGATGTGGTGTCAGCCTCTCACATGATCAATGCGAAGATTCACGATACCGAAGGTGAATTGATGGGCACGGTGGTGGATGTTGTCCTCGATACAGAATTCGGAGAACTCGCGTTTATTTCGGTCAGAAACACGAAGAAGGACGCCAAGGGTGACAACGTCTTTTTTTTGCCGCCGAAGTGCATTAAAAGCTGGAATGACGACGGCCTGAAGGTAACTGTGAGTCAGCAACAGCTTCAAAATGGACAATCGAAGGCGAAAATCCTGCAGCCGTCCCTGGTTTCCCCTGGCAAGCTTGCCGAGCTGTATCAACGATTCGACGCAAAAGTGTATTGGCCGGCAGAGCGTACTCAGGATATGCGTCTCAATCTTGTCAGCATCGACGAGATAGATGGCCGCTTGATTCGCGATGTAGATCGCCGGAAATTTGCGCGAGTGGACGACGTCTTGCTCACACCCGATCAGAATTGGAAAGTTGCATATTTGGCGTTAAGGGATCTGGCCAGAGTCTCCGACGGCAATCAACGTGTCGCCATACCTTTGGCGGCGTTTGTTCGCGACTCGCAGTCTGCAGGATTGCGACTTGAGATTCCGCCGGATTCTGAGTTGCTGAAGGAGACCTTTACGACCGGCGAATGGCCAAAGGAAATCAATCGCGGCTGGATTGAATTTGTGCATGTGAAATATGGGAAGGCCACGCTCGATGGTCTTCAGGAAGTCGCGAACGATGAAGACCGCACCAATGACAAATCGGATAAAAAATAAACTCCTGTGTGGGCTGATGCTAATCTGCGTCGCGAGTGTATCAGTGGCGCAGGAAACACCTGAACCAAAAGACCAGAAATCGAAGCCGGAAGCAACATCACAGGTTCCAGACTCTGCCTCGATACCCGAGGCACCTGCAACGGTGAATGTTTCAGAGGTTGTTTTCGATGACAAGATTGAAGAGCGGCTCCGCAGCATTTTTGAAGTCCACAGAATGGTTTCAGAACGAAGAGGTACACGTCCAAAGCGGAGTGGTATTCCTGACGGGCGAAACAAGGCTCGAAAAGTATCGTACGTGGGCCTCTGACCTTGCTGGTAAGACAGAGGATGTCGTTGCCGTTGTCAATCGCATCACGGTCTCAAGCCCTCCCTGGTTCGACGCGGCCCCCGCACTGCAGACCGTGCATGGAACGAAGCGGAAGACAACTTAAGAAGCGATGCAGATAAAATGCAGGAGCAGGCAGAAAAATCAAGAGACCCTGACAACGGCACGGTCGATTTACTGGCAAACCCAGCGGCTTCAACCATTCTTCCAAATGACCGCAAAGCGTAAGGCGGATCAAACAAACCCTGGTGACCTCATGTGTGGTCCAATATCCCAGGCAACATCAGTCAACGATGTTCCACGGCAAAAATTGGGTTCGTGCCACCCCACGAGAATCCTAATCGTTTCCCGCCTGGCTGTTCGGCAGCCGACCCGATTCGTGACCGACCTGATCCGCTCCTTCAGATCCCGAGCGTCGGTGTTTCCGTCGCGATGAAGTGCTAAAAAAACACTAAATCTGTGGGAAACGCAGTTTCAAAGTGAATGGCATGGCAAATGCAATTGTTCAAATTCAACGATCTCACTGTGAGATCAGACACAACTTAGACAAGTATTCAAACGGAGAAGAACGATGGTGACTCAGCAGGAACTTCACGGCAATTGGAACCGCTGGAAGGGTGTGATTCAGGAAAAATGGGGCCAGTTAACAGACGATGATTTGGCTCGTGTGAAGGGCAACGTCAATCAACTGTTCGGAATGATCCAGCAGAAGACCGGGGACACCCGTGAGACCATTCAATCATTCTTCGACAGCGCGATGAGTGACACCGCAGGGACGGTTGATCGGGCGGCGGAAGCAGTTCGCTCGTATGCAACAGGTTTCGCAAACGTTGCTCAGGAGAAATATGAAAACGCAGGCGACGTGTTGAACGATGGAATGAATTCCGCTCAGGAGACCGTACGCCGACATCCTGCGGAATCTGTGGCGGTCTGCTTCGGAGCTGGATTGATTGCAGGCGCGGTCTTGGGCTTGTTGCTGAGAAATCGTGCATAGGATCGATCGATAGGTAGGACAGGCTTCCAGCCTGTCTCCTGCAAATCGACAGGCTGAAAGCCTGTCCCACGACTAAAAATGCAGCTACTGGAACGGGGAGTGGTGAATCGATGGCACTCGATGACGACATGGTCGCGGATCAGATTCGTAGCGAAATGCGAGAGGTTCGCAGAGAACTCCGAGGCAATATTGAATCGATCGCCACGCAGGCTCGCCAGCTGACTGACTGGAAGTACTACGTTCAACAGACGCCCTGGCTTGCGGTCAGCCTGGCTGCACTCGCTGGATTTTCCGCCGTGCCCAGTCGAGCGAAATCGGCGACCACTGGTGTCGCAACGGAATCAAAACTGAGTGACAACGTTGCGGCGAATCGTCCAGTTGATTCTGTCAGCAACGCGCAGGCTGGTGGTGACGGTCTGGCTGGATTCGCAAAGCGATTGATTGTAGCCGGTCTTACCAGATCGGTTGTCAATTTCGTCGCTGGGCAAGTGGTTCAGATTGTTGATTCCTCAGCACGGGCGAATCACTCAACTCCCAAATATGCCTCTACGAACGGACGGGACACGATATGATCAATCGCATTTCAGACTTCAGGCAGGACACTAAAAACGGACAAGCCGCCACAGATTTCTTAACCACAATGGGACGTGCGATTACCGATCGTCTCCAAGGCGTGAAATTGGAAACGCTGGCAAAAGAAAATCCTACAGTATTGCTAGGCGTCGGTCTGGCATTCGGTGTTGCGCTGGGTTGGTGGGTGAAACGCAAATGAGTACCAGATTTCCTCCTGCAGACGTGTCAGATTCGTCAACATCCAACGAGCGTGGATTGGGGACGTTGTTTCACGATCTATTGACTCTCGCAGAACTACAGGGCAAGCTGTTCATTCACGATTTGAACACAATTCGAACCGGTACGGGACCAGCCATGCTGATGATGGCTGTCGGAATGCTGTTGGGTTTCTCCAGCATCCCAGTGCTGATGTTCGCCATCGGCTGGGCGATCATGGTTGTCTGGAACGTGCCTGCTTGGATTGCATTGCTTGCAGTCTCGTTGGTCATCGGCGTGATTCCTTCGATGGCACTGCTGATAGTCGGTTGGAAAATGCTCAGGCAGCGATCCAAAGTTCTGAATCGCAGTGCCAGCGAGTTCCAAGCCAACATCGCCTGGCTGAAGCGGCGACTTAAACAATCGTTTTGAAGTGGGCTTCCTGATAACAGTGTTCCAGGGTGATCCCGGATAAATTAAATTCCGTTACGCAATAAGGAGTAACCTAAAATGGCTAATTTGAAATCGACAGCGTCACAACGTTCTGATGAATGCAGTCCGGCAGAGCAGTCTCGCAACCGTAACAGCCAACTTCAGCCGACGGCAGATGTCGTAGACTATCTTCGACAGTATGCACGGCAGAAACCGGACGTGGCGGCGCTGTGGTGTCTGGGCATCGGTATCATCATCGGCTGGAAAATCAAGCCGTGGTAGCGTCGGGTGATCATCGAAACGCGGTTTGCAACTCATTAAACGAGTTGACACCAAACTGACAAACAGTCAGCTCAATCTGAAATAGATTTTTACATCCAATCCGGGGAGGATTTACAATGACGACTTTCAAAAAGCTTCTTGCGTTAATGTGTCTGCCAGCCATGATTGCACTTGTTGGCTGTGAAGAAACGTACAACGAAAAGCAAGCAGACACCGTTCGCGATGCAACTCAGCACGGTGCTGAGGCGGTT
>Ga0138256_10009306_pt1 | contig 10305 bp, 3 predicted proteins | sample KNB2016incub_MG_FD_105486 | JGI IMG/M metagenome (GOLD analysis project Ga0138256, IMG submission 105486) | Active sludge microbial communities from wastewater in Klosterneuburg, Austria - KNB2014incub_MG | ecosystem: Engineered > WWTP > Activated sludge > Unclassified | place: Austria... | reverse complement strand
TCTGTATTATCTGTGAATAATATTTCGACGGAAATTCCCGCTTCGTTTACTCTGAGTCAGAATTACCCTAATCCGTTTAACCCCACTACTGTAATTCGTTATTCATTAAGCGGAAATCATTTTACTACTTTAAAAGTGTTTGACGCTCTCGGAAAGGAAATAGTAACTCTGATAAATGAAAAACAAAACCCGGGAACTTATGAAGCGGAATTTGACGGTAGCGGATTGCCGAGCGGTGTTTATTTTTATAAATTAACCGCTGGCGGATTCAGCGATACAAAACGAATGATTCTTCTTAAGTAATGACCGAAGGGTTTTGAGTAAATGGACGTACAATAATTTTATCTGATAAAATTAATAGCCGGGATTAATTATTAAATTGTCAGGAATGATTTTTCCTGAGGTGAGGTATTCAAACGATTACAAACTGATCCATGTCCGCTGAACTCCCTTTTCCGCTTTCTGAAAAATATATCAGCCTGAAAAATATATTTTTTATTAAAGTTGTCTGAGGATATCTCTATTGAGAGGATTCGGCGCTGATTTTAAAAATCCCGGCTTTGTTGCTGTAAATTTCAAATTATTGTAATTTATTTCAGTTGATCCTATCTCTTCTCAATTTTTAATGCCTCTGTTCCGATATTTTTTTGAAAAATTTTTCACTTTTTGAAATTTTTTCACTTTTTCGAAAAATAATTTAATATTCATCTCACATAATTTAACATTCACCTCACATAATTTAACATTCACCTCACATAATTTAACATTCACCTCACATAATTTGACATTCACCTCGCATAATTTGACATTCACCTCGCATAATTTGACATTCACCTCGCATAATTTGACATTCACTTCTCATAATTTAACATTCACTTCTCATAATTTGACATTCACTATTCATAATTTGACATTCACCTCGCATAATTTGACATTCATCTCGCATAATTTGACATTCACTTCTCATAATTTAACATTTACTGAAAATAATTTCACATACACCACTCTTAATTTAGCATTCATCCTTCTTCTTTTTCCATTCACATTTCTTTATTTCATATTCACAACTCTTTATTTCATTTTCACTTTTCATTTTTCAACTTCTCCCTTTCTTTATTCTGTTATCATAACTCTTTATTTAGTATCCCCATCACTTTAATTAGAATATTCAGTCCTTTGTTTAATTTGTCCGCCTCTTAGCATCAAATTCATCATTCTTCATTTGACTTCACGCTTTCTTTTCTCTGTGTTGTTATTTCTTATTATAAGACTCTGCCTTCATAATTTTATTTTCAGGTTTCTTCTTTTCAGATCCGAGTTTCTTAAATACAATGTACTATATAATTTGAAAAAAGTGAGATCTATTTTTCGTAAGTTCTTAACTTAATATTAATTTATAATTATGTTTACTGAACATTCTTTTGGTCTTTTTAATCCCGGCTGATGAAAGGAGGTAAATGAGAGGGGACAAATAGGTTTTTAATATGAATGAGAACAAAAAAAAGGACCGGAAGATTTCTCCTCCGGTCCTTTCCCAACATAACTAACTAATTAACTAACTAACTAACTAAAGAACACTCTTATGTTTATGCTGTTATGGTTTCATTACTGATATACCGTTATTAGCATTATTATCAGCAATACTAAGATCTGAAAGATCGATTACGTTATCACCGTTACAATCTGTTGATAAGTATCCGGATGCAAAGGCAAATCCGTCATTATCAATTGTTGCAAGATCTGAAATGTCTATTACACCGTCCTGATTTGCGTCACCGCTGTATATACAGTATTTTCCTGCTTTAAGAACCATGTTATTTCCATATGCCTGTGAAGATGCGGTAGTGAAATCATAATCATAATTTCCGCCTGCTGTCATTACTACCGGCGCTGCGCTCCAGGTCTCAAGACCGTTTCTGTGCTTAACTACTATATAGTATGATCCTGCCGGAGCTGAATTAAATTCGTATGTCTGATATCCGTTTACTGTGATCACTTCTTTTGCTGCATCAACAACTGCAAAAGGTGAAGTGGAATTATGCAGCTCTACTGTAACAGTATCGGTTACATGAGGTTTTCCATTCCAGAGTCCTTCTATGTTCACTGTTACGTTGACAGAGATCGATGAAATATTTTCAGTTTTTTTAGCGACCTGAAAAGAACCGTTTCTGTCTGAGACTGCCATCCATGTATTCTTATGTAAGAAAGAAGCATCAACTAAAGTAGAGAATCCGGGATTGGATTGAACCCAGGTTAATCCGCCGTCAGTAGTTTTTGCAGCCCATCCGCTTGCGCCGATGACGATTCCGTGCTTAAGATTAAGCCATTTTGTTCTGAAGATAGTTGTTCCTGCTGCTCCTGCGAGATTTGAAGTAAGATCAGTCCATGTAGCGCCTCCGTCAAGTGATCTGATTATTTTTTTAAGACCGCCTGTGCCTGCTCCGTTTAAATATATAACATCTTTATTAAGTACAAACATATTTGACCAGCTGGTACCGAGTACATAAGCGTTTGTAGTTTTTACCCAGTTCGTTCCGCCGTTTGAAGTAGTGTATAAAGAATTGCCGAGCATAAAACCGTTATTTTCATCGAGCATCTGAATGCTTATCACAGCTCCGTTAGGATTTGTTTCAATTGGCTGAGTGTTCCAGGTAGCGCCGCCGTCAGTAGATTTTGATAAAAGTGCAGGTGCGAAAGCTCCGGCAAATCCACCGGCCCAGCCTGTATTGTCATTAACAAAATCTACAGTATTAATCTGATAAGTGCTTAATGGCGAAGGTAATGCTAAAGCACTCCATGTCATCCCGCCGTCAGTGGATTTTGACATCTGTCCGACTCCGGCAGTAGCTCTCCCACCGTAGATATAAGCTGTATTCGCGCTAGCAAAATCCATTCCGAAAACTGCAAAGCTCATACCGTTTGGCTGCAATGACCAGTTTGTTCCGCCGTTACTGGAATATAATAGATTTGTCTCTCCGATTATATTAGATCCTAGCCAGACATTACCCGTTGGGGATTGAGCGAAAATACTGGCGTAAGTTGGAGAGCCCGGATTCACTGTATAATTTTTGTTTCTCCATGTAACTCCGCCGTCATTACTTAAAGTCATCTGACCGCTCGCTCCGACTACTGCAAGATCGTTATCTTTAACACCAATGCCGTAGATAATAAATGGGGTCGGCTGATTTACATTACTGAGATCATAAAACTTAACTGAATCCCATGTAACTCCGTTGTTTGCAGAATAATAAACATTCTCATAATCACCTGCTGTCCATACTACACCGTTGTCATATTCTATTGCTCTCTGACCTCTGGTGGAAGAGTGAGTAGATGCAGTCCAGTTTACACCTGCATTTGTTGTGTAAGCAAAATAGTTCGGGTTACCGATCACATAACCTGTGTTAGCATCTTTGAATTTCATTCCCAGAAACTGAACGTTTGTAGCTGCTGAAAATAGAGTATCAATGATCCAGCTTGTTCCGCCGTCTGTAGTTCTGACAATTCTTCTTGATGATGTACCGAGCAGAATGTTGTTTTCATCAAACGCATGCATACTGTAATAAGTGTTGGCCGGAGCAGAAGCTATGCTTGTCCAGGTTGCTCCCTGATCGGTTGTTTTATATAATTTTGCATTTGGGGTACCTCCGCAGAGATAACCTGTAGTGGAATTGATAAAATAAAAGCTGTTTACAGATGAGCCTGCAGCAGCATTCACATCTATATTAGTAAAAGTAACACCTCCGTCTGTAGTTTTACTTATAACTGTTTTTGTCGGTCCTGTTTGAGTAGCGCCTGCTACTATACCTGTGTTAGCATCAAAAAACCAACCTGTGAATAAATCTCTTTTAGCGCCGCCGCCTGAACTGAAATCATTAGCACCTGCCTGAGTAAGGGTCCATGAGTCACCGCCGTCAGATGATTTCATAAATAATCCTCTGTTGGTTACTGCAAAGATATTTGCTGCATCAAAAGCTTTTACCCAGTTAATCGTATGTCCCTGAGGCTGACCATTCATCCAGTACCAGCCGCTTACATCCTGCTGAGCGTTAATATTAACGCCTGTAAAACTGATCATAACTGATGTTAACATTAATAGAAATTTCAATTTCATTTGACTTAATTTAGTTATTATAAAAAATTAATTAGTGCAAATTAAAAAAATCAGCACCTTATTACAAAGAAGGCAAACAACAAAAATACCCAGCAATATTAAGAGGAATTTTAAAAAAGTTTAAATTTTCGTTATAATTAATTAAATTCAAATACTAACTATACCCATAACTATTGAACATAATTAACTACAAACTGTTAAATTTTCTGAATTTATTAACTAAAGAAGATTTAACAGAATTCAAAAAGTTTATTTGCTCCCCGGTATATTCATCAGGAAGGAATTACCTGCCGCTGCTTGAAGAATTAATAAAATATAAAAATGCGGATGCTGACAAAATTTCCGCATTAGATCTGTATGATGCGGTTTATCCCGGAAAAAAATACAGCGGTCAGACCTTGAAAAACAGATTCTCCGAACTTCTGAAACTTGGCGAAGAATATATTATATATAAAGGCGTTAAGAATGATATGGTGGAAAGGGATTCAATTCTCACAAAAGCGTATCTTGAAAACAGGATGTTTAAATTTTATGAAAGTAAATTTAAGAAAGCGCTGAGTTATCTTGAACTGCAGAAAACCGATGATAAAAAATTTGCAGATATCTATTCTCTCAATATGAGAAATCTCTGGTATCTGAATGAAACGGAAAAATTTGACAAATACTTTACAAATATCTATGAACATTCCATATATTCAGTTTCAATGTCACTTATATCCCTTTTTGATTACGGGATCGAATTTCTTCAGCAGGTTAATCTAGGCAGAAAGTATGATCATAATATTGTTTTAAACATTGTAAGAAAAATAAAGTATGACGATATATTCGAAAAAAAAGCTATTAAGGAAAGTGAAATTTTAAATGTTGTAAAATTATATTTTTATCTGTTTAACGCATTTGATAATCTGGGACAGGAAAATTATTATTTCGAAGCGAGAAAGGTATTTCAAAAAATTTCAGGTTCATTCAGTGATTCATACAAATATAAATTTTATATGATCTTCATTTACTACTGCACCCGTATGCAGAATCTCGGTAAGAAAGAATATCATGCAGAATTATTTAAACTCTATAATGAAAAACTTGACAATGGCTTAATAACTGATTTTTCAGAAAATATTTTTCCTGTAAATAATTTCAGGGATTATGTATTTATCGGGATTGAAATGGGAAAGCCCGACTGGGTGAATAATTTCATAAAAAAATATTCCGTATACCTTCCGAAAAAAAACAGAGAGAATGAAACTAATCTCTCTTATTCGAGAGTAAGTTCTTATCTCAGGGACTATGAAAAAGCGCTTGAATATGTCCTGAAAGTTAAACCTCACAATTATATGCATTATCTTGACGCTTCAATTGCAAAATTAATAAGTTATTATGAGCTTGATATGGAAGAAGAAGCTTATCTTGAAGTAGATAAATTGAATCATTATGTTAAAAGTCACAGGGAAATTCCCAAAGTATACAGAACTTACAACAGTAATTTTGTAAAAATATATACTAAACTTTTGAAAATAAAATTCAACCCTTCGAAAAAAGATCTGGTAAGTTTAGAAGGCGAGTTTAAAGATCTTAAGTTTGTATCTAAAAGAGACTGGGTAGCGGAAAAAATTGACTTACTGAAGAAATAAAAAAAGGCAGTCCCAAATTCTGCCTTTTTTTAAAACTGGTCCGGAAATATCACCAGACCATCAATTATAAGGAAATGAAATGAAAAAAAATTATTTAAGTAAAACCATTCTTCTTGTCTGAGTAAAATCACCTGCAGAAATAGTATAAAAATAAATTCCGCTTGACATATCTGAAGCGTTGAAATTAACTTCATATCTGCCGGCTTCCTGATTTGCGTTTACCAATGTATAAACTTCCTTACCCTGTATATTATATATTTTCAGAGATACACTACCTGAAACAGGAACGCTGTATTTTATTTTTGTAGACGGATTAAAAGGATTAGGATAGTTTTGCGAAAGATCATATGTAAACGGAAGTTCACTTCCTGATACCGGATCATTTGAAGTAGGAATTTCATCAACGAATTTCATTAATCCGTCGAGTACTCTCCTGACTGTAAACGGATTTGGATTATCCTGCACAGGTCTGAGTGATTCTGCATCAGCAGCCATTACCGCTACGTTATAAGTCGGTGAGATCCTTCCGACTGCATTCATAGAATCAAGAAACAATCTGTATCTGTATAAATTATATGTCTGATTTGCCGGAAGAGATCCTGATCTTCTGATAACATCAGGAGAAGGTCCGTAAGTACTGTCCGTAAGGTTTGTATTTATAGTCATTCCGATTATACCTCTTCCGCCGACTCCCGGTCTGTCAGCGACATACTGGTATCCGAGATAACTTCTTGCAAAAGCCGAATCAAAATATACTGACGCCGGTCTGTCGATCTGATATCCTATATCTTCAGACATTATGATCAGTTTTGATTTTCTCTGGAATGTTCCTGCGTTTAAATATGATTTGAGTGAATCTTTTGTTTTATTTGACATTACCGATGAACCTTCTCCGAGAAGAATTACGCGTTTGTATTCCCGGAAAGAAATAGCATCAGTTGATGTTACGCCTTTTCTGTTGTAAAGGTCGTATGTTACCGCAAGTCTTTCAAGGTTAACAAGTACTGAGTCTCTTGAGATCCTGCAGTTTACATTTGTCGAATCATATAATACAATCACATCACCTTTAGCTTTTCTTCTGAAAGTAATTGTATTACTTTGCGAAGCCTGCGCCGAATCAAATCCGTTGTATGCATATACTGACCATTGTCCCGTAATTGAATCACCCGGCAGCACGCCGATACTTGCGAGCAGACCGTCCATCTCATTATTAGGAATATTAAATGATGAGTCCACTCCTGACAGATCTGAAGTTTTGATTATCCTTGTTGCGGAAATTACAGGTGAGCCGAATTTCCATTTATAAGTAACTCCGGGTCCGGATGTTGACCAGTTAAATCTTACATTGGAGAAATCGGTTGGCGATGTAAAAATAGAAATTCCGCTGACAGGTGTATTTAAATTAAAAGATGAAAGGGGAGGCACTCCTCTTTTGAGTGTAATTGCTCTCGGTCCGTTTGCAGCTTTTAATGAATCATTTGTTAAATTGTTTCTGAATGCCCAGACATCCCATTGTCCGACTAGTGAATCTCCGACATTAAGACCGAGACCGCTTAAAATATTATCAAGCTGACCTGCTGTAAATGAAATTGTATTTTCAAGCGAAGGGATAGTTATCTTTCTTGTGCTGGCTGTAGGGTTTCCGAATATCCATTTATAAGATGCGGTCGAAGCAGATGTATCCCAGTTTACAGTATATAAGTTTGTTGAATTAGGGTAACCTTTCAAAGTAACACCTGCAGGTGGTGAATTCAGATTGAATGAATTCAAAGGGAAAGAAGTAATATCGACTCTTGCAGTCCACGCCTGATACAAACCGGTAATATCGTCGCACCAGTATGGCCAGAGGACATTATTACCTGAAGTAATGCCTATATAATCTCCCTGATAACCGCCTGCTGTTCCTGAAATCGCTTTCGGTTTGAATTTATGATCTGAAACTAAAATATCAGTCCATGTATTGCCGCCGTCAAGTGATCTGGAGACATAAACCTGCGCAGAATCATTGGTCGGAGTATTTCTGTTGTCATAATAAATTACATTCACGCCGCCGTTATCATCTACATTAACAGCTGACATATATTGATACTTTCCATTCCCGGGAGTATCCTGATTGACTCTTACTTTTGTCCAGGTATTTCCTTCGTCTGAAGATCTGTGAAGTATAACATCAGCAACATCAGTTGCCGGCGCTAAATTTTTCTCTGAAGTAACTACATAGATCCAGCCTCTTCTCTGACCGTTTGTTCTGTCCACTGCTATTCTTGGAAAACCGTTTGCTCTGATTCCGTTAAAAAAACTCTGTCCGTCATTTCTGATACCGTTCATATCGCTTGCATTATTTCTTGTTACAGCCCACGTGACTCCGCCGTCTGTTGATTTTGCAAACCCAAGGGAATCTTCCGTAGCCGTGTTCAGATTATTTGCCCATACAACATATAGCTGACCATCCGGACCCACCTTTGGTTCAGCTCCCTGATGGAAGTGCTGAAAATATGGTCCCGGACTAACCGGAGCAGCTGTCGACCAGGAAACTCCCTGATCAGATGAATATGACAAAACTATCCTGTTAAAATTTGCTCCTGAAAAATCTGTAAAGACGGTATAATATCTTCCGTAATAAGGACTGGAAGGAGCGTCATCCGTAGCTGAGAAATTTTTGTCAGATTGTGTTGAAGATCCGGGGACAAGAAAATCCGGAGTCCAGTTAATTCCGTTATTTGTTGAAACTGAATTTGCTATTCTTCCGGAAGTACTTATATATGAAATTAAAAATCTACCGTCCTTGTCTATTGCCGGCCCGGGATCGCCGAAATTAAACGAACCGGTATTAATAGTATCTGTACCTGACCATGTTGCTCCTCCGTTTGTAGTTACATATACACCGAGACTGAAAATGCTTCCTCCGCTGAAAGTATTTGCAGATGCAAACATTATATTCGGGTTGGTCGGATGCCTTACGATAGGAACTTCAGACTGCGTGTTAAAACTTTCATGTACAAGAAAATTCGGAAAAACGGAATAAGTCTCTCCCTGATTTTGAATGATCCTTGTCTGTGTAGAAAATTTCTGAACGCCGCTTTTAGGCAATGCGGTATATTGTCCGTTAATTTGCATTCGTGTGGACCATTTCTTAACATCGTCACCGGACTTCTGTCCTGTGAAAATAAAATATCCCGCCAGTATTAAAGGTAAGATTAAAATAAGTTTCTTCATTCGTTAAATAAAAAAGTTAATAGTTATTGTTGGATTTAATGAACTGATATATTTTTTTTAATTTTCTGTGATACAAAATATAAAAAAGACATAATTGATTCAAAGAAGGTATTTACGGATTATACCCAGCTATATTTATAAGCAATTAAAAAATCCGTTACTTTTTATGTCTATTATGAAAAAATGACTGTGAAAAATACCCTTTTGACTGATCTATTAGAATTGAATGAATTGATGCGGTGATTTATGAGATTAGTAAATTATTTTAACAGCAGCATACTTCTTGAGACGCTTTGGATTAAATTTCCGGGTATTCCGGTTACGGTCATCCTGTAAAGATAAATTCCTGAGCTCAGATCATTTCCGGAAAAAATTGTTTTGTGATCTCCGCTTTCAAAAACGGAATTTGCAAGAATTGTAATTAATTTGCCGCTGATGTCAAACACTTCTATTTTAACATTTGCTCTTTTACTTATACTAAAATTTATATCTGTAGAAGGATTGAAGGGGTTGGGAAAATTCTGATGCAGAGTAAAGCCGGAAGGGGATTGAACCGGCAGATCATTTATTGAAACCGGATATCCTGCGCCGCCGCCGTTAAATGTTTTAAGAACTGTACCGTTGTTTCCCACTGCAAAGCCGGTATCCTTATTAATAAGGAAGAGTGAAAATAATTCTTTATCTGTATTTGTCTGCAGAGAATCCCAGCTAATCCCGCCGTCTGAGGTCCGGAGTATATATCCTTCAGAACCCGCAATCATTCCGAAATTGTTATCAATAAATTTCATTGAAAATAATGTAAGACCGGGAGTAAGATAAATTTCTTTAGTCCAGTGTATCCCGCCGTCAATTGTTTTCAGAAACATTCCGCAGCATCCGGAAACATATCCGGTATTTACATCTTTAAACTCTACGGTAAAAAAAGGATTCGCCTGATTCATGGAATAATAATTCCAGCTGTTTCCCATATCAACTGATTTGAAGATCATTGATTCTGAACCAGTTAAAAAAATTATTTGCTGTTGAGTTATTTTAATTGCAAATATATCAATCGTATCTATACCTGCATTAAGTCTGTTCCAGCTTTCTCCTGCATCAGTTGTCTTTAGTATTACAGAATTATTTCCAACTATAAAACCTGTACTGATATTTAAGAATGAGACTTGATTCAGATTATTAGTAACATTAGAATTCACATCATACCAGTTCAGTCCGCCGTTAACGGATTTTTTTATCTTACCGTTAAATCCGCACATCCATCCTGTATTTGCATCAGCAAAATAAACTGAATTAAAATCTCCGGATACATTTATCTTTGTCCATGTATTTCCTCCGTCACCAGTT
>Ga0138256_10009304_pt1 | contig 10306 bp, 10 predicted proteins | sample KNB2016incub_MG_FD_105486 | JGI IMG/M metagenome (GOLD analysis project Ga0138256, IMG submission 105486) | Active sludge microbial communities from wastewater in Klosterneuburg, Austria - KNB2014incub_MG | ecosystem: Engineered > WWTP > Activated sludge > Unclassified | place: Austria... | reverse complement strand
CTGCCCCTTCTCGTTGCGACGGTTGTTGTAGGCCACGCCAAGACCAAAGGCATCACTGCGATACATGCCGAGCACCCCGGCAAAACGGCCGGTTTCCGTGGTCTTCTCGTCGAAGCCGTAAATCATGGATGCGGTCCATGGTCCCTGTTGAAGCCTGTACGCCAGCGCATTCGAACTGCGGATGTCGATGGCATAGGGCACCGCGGCGATCTGTCCTGAAGACAAGGACGACTGTGCAGACAACGCATCGAAAGTGCCTGCCAATTCATAGCCCGGCGTGTACATGCGGCCTGCAAGCACGGCACCCACCGGAGTGACCAGGCCCACATAGATCTGGCGATCGAAGAAGTTGGGGCCGGCGGCATGCACATTGATGCCCACACGCGTGCCGATACCGGCAGACACCTGGTTCAACAGGGGCTGCAGGGCTGCCTGCTGCGCCGCTGGCAGGGAAGGCAGCAAGTGGCGCGCGAAGGTGGCACGGTCAGGCAGCTGCCCGCGCGAGGGGGGCCGATTGCTGATGTCGCCCGTGTCGGCTTCGAGCCTGTTCTCCAGCGTGAAGATCGCTCTGTAGCCATTCCCGAGATCTTCGTTGCCGCGCAGACCGATGCGCGAGCCCTCCATGATTCCACTGGAGAGTTGCGTCACGCTGCCTCCCTTGACCCCGCTGACCCGGGTCACGCCAGCGTCCACGATGCCGTACAGCTCGAGCTTGCTTTGCGCATGGCCGCTCGACTGGACAGAACCCAGGAGGGCGAAGACAAGGAGATGGCGTTTCATGAAGGTCTTTCGCGACATGCCGGCTGCGCTGCGGCAGTGTGTCATCGACCAGGGCAAGCTCGCGGACGATGTTGCACGAGCAACACGAGCGGTTTCCCCAAAAAATGAAGCCGCCTTTGGGGCGGCTTCATTTCATTAATGCGCCAGCTGCACGCCGGCCTTCGATCAGAAGTTGTGACCCAGACCGAGAACGTACTCGTTGCGTCGGGCAAAGTTTCTGTTCAGATCGCCGCTGCGCTCAGTGACAGCAGCGTAGACGCTGGTTCGCTTGGAAAGCGCATAGGCCGCCGACAAGCCATACTTTTCTTGATCCAGATCGCTCAGAGCACCGGTGCGGTCCACCGTCGAGGAGGTGTACTGCGCCTTGAAAGTGAAATTGCCGTAGGGCACTTTCACGCCGACGTTGTAGGCGTCGTGGTCGGTACCCTTCGCGAACGTGGGGGCAGCCAGTTGCGGGCCGAAATCTGAGGTGTTCTGGTATGCCGCGTAGACGGTTGCCAGGCCAAAGTTGTAGTTCGCCCCGACAGTCACGGCCTTGTTGTAGCTGCCCGAAACCACGCCACCCGAAAACTCCTCGTACGACACGGCCGCATTGAACGGCCCTTGTCCGAAGATCAATCCCAGGCCGTGGTACTCGGACGCCTTCGAAGTCACCGGCGGGGTAGCCGAGCTGGTGGACTTGAAATCCTCGTTCAGGCCGATGGTCAGGATGCCCTGAAATCCACCAAGGACTGGCGAGCGATATGAAACCCCGTTGTCGATCCGGGTGCCGAAGTTCTGGAACAACGGCCGGTTGGATGCGACCACCTCCTGGATGCCGATCTCGTTCTCGCCTGTGGCGTCGTTGATGCGAACGTTGGTTTCACGGCTGATCGTCTCGATTCGACCCAGGCGGATATCGCCCAAGGTTTTCGAGCCAATGGCGATGTAAGCCTGACGGTTGAAGAAACTGGAACCAGAAACCGTCGAGCCACCGCCTGCGCCCGTGTCGGCAGCAATAGACGACTCGAGGAGGAAGTAGGCACGCAGGCCGTCGCCCAGGTCTTCACTGCCGCGCAGGCCCCAACGTGAACTGCCAAAGCCGCTCACGCCACCATCGTTGACCTTGGTAACGCCTTTTCCTAACCGCCCACCGGAGGAGGCGGCAGCGTTCTTGCCCGGATCCTGATAGGTGATGTTCTGGTCAATGCGCCCGTAAAGAGTGACCGAAGACTGCGCAACGGCGACGGAGGCAAATCCGCCCAGTACGGCGACGGCAACAAGTGACTTCTTCATTTGGTCATGCTCCAAAATGGACAGTTGAATCGAAAACCCCGTAACCAGCTCCAATCGACAGCAGAACTACGGCGATCGATGAACTAGGCCTTGCAAGTGTTGCTGCCAAGCCAACACGGGCAGTTTCCCGACGGAGCGATCAAGGAAAAGCCGCCAATCGGCGGCTTTTCAGGCGCATGAGATGCGCCGTCTTGCGAAACATCAGATCAGAAAGTGTGGGCAAGACCCACCAGATACTCGTTCTTGCGCGCGAACGACTCCTTGACGTCGCCACCACGTTCGGTGATCGCGGCGTAGACGGTGGTGCGCTTCGAAAGCGAATAGGCCACCGAGGCGCCGTACTTGTCCTGATCCAGATCGCTCAGCCCACCGGCGCGGTCGACTGTCGACGAGGTGTACTGTGCCTTGAAGGTGAAGTTTCCGAACGGCACCTTCACACCCAGGTTGTAGGCATCGTGGTCGGTACCCTTCGCGAACGTCGTCGATGCCAGCTGCGCTCCGAAGTCAGTCGTGTCCTGGTAGGCGCCATAGACAGCGGCGACACCGAAGTCATAGTTCGCACCCAGTGTCACGACCTTGTTGTAGCTCCCGGAGGCCGAACCGCCGGAAAGTTCTTCATAGGTCAAAGAAGCATTGAGGGGGCCCTGCGAAAAAACCAGGCCCAGGCCGTGGTACTCGGCCGCCTTCGAGGTCACAGCGCCAGTCGTGGCGTTGATGCTCTTGAAATCTTCGCTCAAGCCGACCGTCAGGAGGCCCTGGAATCCGCCGATGACGGGCGAACGATAGGAAATGCCGTTCTCGACCCGCGAACCGAAGTTCTGGAACAGCGGGCGACCAGAAGCGACCACTTCCGTGATGTTCAACTCGCCGTCAGCCGTCACGTCATTGACGCGAACAGCCATCTCGCGCGTCATCGTCTCGACACGACCCAGGCGAATGTCGCCAAGCGTCTTGGAACCGATAGCGACATAAGACTGCCGGTTGAAGAATCCGGAGCCCGACAGGGTGGCGCCACCGCCAACGCCCGTGTCGCCAGAGATCGACGATTCGAGGACGAAATAAGCACGGAGGCCGTCACCCAGATCTTCGCTGCCGCGCATTCCCCAACGGGACCCGCCGATGCCGTTCGCTCCGCCGTCGTTGAGCTTGGTCACGCCCTTGCCGAGGCGGCCGCCAGATGAGGCAGCAGCGTTCTTGCCTGGATCCTGATAAGTCACGTTCTCGTCAAGACGGCCATACAGAGTGACCGACGATTGAGCCGCAGCGATGGTGCTGAACGTGCCGAGGACAGCAAGTGCGATGAGTGACTTCTTCATTTGGAGACTCTCCTGAACAGGAAACAAAAATCGAAAAACACGAAAACGGAAACCGCTTTAACCAATCAAGCGACAGATTGACATGCAGGGCACCCGGGGATCAGGGTATTCCACCAGAGCGTTCACCCCCTTGCAAAGGAATGTCCGAACAATCTGGCAGCGGTGTTGCCGAGGCGCCACAATTTGCCTCGCCTGATGCATGTCCTCAAGCGCGGAGCGCATGAGGCACTGAGCCAACGCATCCCAATCCCGCCCCGGATGGCGCAAAGCGAACTTGTTATCGAATCGCCTCACCGCCACACTGTGTTGCCGCTTCATGACAAATTGAAGACACCTGTTTCGCTGACACCACAGCCACCGACACCTATGCTCGATTTCCTGATCATCACCGCCGACCAGGCGCTTCGAACCCTCTCGGGCGGAGTGACCGCTGCGCGCCCGATACCCAGGCACCTCGAATCCGGGCCGACAAGCATTGCAGAGGGCGACTCGGCTCTGTCCGAAGCCGAGAAATCACTGTCAGGCGCGCTGATGAGAGTCAACCATGTCGGGGAGGTTTGTGCACAGGCGCTGTACCAGGCCCAGGCGATCGGAACCAGCGACCCGGCGATGCGCCAGCTGCTCGAAACGGCGGCACGCGACGAAACCGACCACTTGGCCTGGACGCAGCAGCGTCTGGGAGAACTCGGCGCACGGGTGAGTATCCTCAATCCACTCTGGTACGCCGGTTCGTTCACTCTGGGCTGGCTGGCGGGCCGCATGGGCGACAAATGGAGCCTCGGTTTTCTAGTCGAGACGGAAAACCAGGTGGAGCAACACCTCGCGGGACACATGAACCGCCTTCCTGCCACCGACCAACGATCACGCGCCATCGTGCAGCAGATGAAACTCGATGAGGCTCGGCATGCCGGCGAGGCACAGCAGGCGGGTGCAGCCGAATTGCCGGTCGCCGCACGTTGGGGAATGCGCTTCCTCGCCAAGGCCATGACCCGCACGGCCCATTACCTTTGACCTCGACAGGTCAGCTGGCCGCGATTTCGTAACTGGTGGTGATATCAGCGGTCTTGCCGAGCATGATGCTCGCCGAGCAATACTTGTCATGCGACATCTGGATGGCACGCTCTACGGCCGGAGCCGGGATGTCGATGCCCGACACCCTGAAATGCATGTGAATCTTGGTGAAGACCTTCGGGTCGGTGTCGGCGCGCTCCGAGGTGAGCCTGACCTGGCAGCCGCTGACCGCATGACGCCCTCGCTTCAATATCAGAACCACGTCGTAGGCGGTGCAGCCTGCGGTGCCGGCCAGAACGGTTTCCATCGGGCGCGGGGCCAGGTTGCGCCCACCGCCGTCGGCTGCACCGTCCATCACCAGCACATGCCCGCTGCCGGTCTCGGCGACGAAACCCATGCCCAGGCCGGGGACCCAGTTCACCGTGCATTCCATGACTATTCCTCCTGTTACATATAATTATTGCAGCGCAGCAAAACTGCCGCTAGACTTACAATAACTGTTGCGGATTCAAAGCCCGCAGGCTCCAGTTGTCTCCTCCACCTCCTCATGGTGGATTCAGCCCAAGGCATCGCTGCCTTGGGCTTTTTTATGCCTTCGCCAGATTCCCGAATGCCGGACCGCGATGCGACAAGGCCGCTGCACAAGCTGCATCGTATGATCCGCGCCCGACGGCCGGACCGGCCCGTGGTACCACTCGCTCCCGGAGATCGCCATGTCTGGCCGAAACAAATCTGAGGCCGTTCCCCAACCCACTGAAAGCCGGGCGCTGGGGGCATCGATCCGCACCGCGAGCAAGAAGAGCGGCAAGGGCACGAGTCGGGCGATCCCGCTCAGTGTCAGCGACTACCTGCAGAAGATTCTGACGGCGCGTGTCTACGACGTCGCCCTCGAGACGCCCCTCGAACTGGCTCGAAGCCTGAGCAAGCGCATCCAGAACCAGGTCTTCCTCAAGCGTGAGGACTGCCAGCAGGTGTTCAGCTTCAAGTTGCGCGGCGCGTACAACAAGATGGCTCACCTGTCGGCGGAGCAGTTGCAACGCGGCGTGATATGCGCCTCGGCAGGCAACCACGCGCAAGGGGTGGCGCTCGGTGCCAAGCGGCTGGGCTGCAAGGCGATGATCGTGATGCCGGTGACGACACCGCGCCTGAAGATCGACGCGGTGAAGTCGCTGGGCGGGTCGGTGGTGCTGCATGGCGAGAGCTATTCGGACGCCTACGCGCACGCCCTCGAGCTCGAGCAGAAGCATGACCTGACCTTCGTGCACCCCTTCGACGATCCCGACGTGATCGCCGGACAGGGAACGATCGGCATGGAAATCCTGCGCCAGCATCCCGACAAGATCGACGCGGTGTTCGTGGCGATCGGCGGCGGCGGCTTGATTTCCGGGGTGGCCGCATACATCAAGGCGGTGCGTCCCGAAATCAAGGTGATCGGCGTCCAGATGAATGACTCGGACGCGATGATCCGTTCGGTTCAGGCTGGCAAACGCGTCATCCTGTCCGACGTCGGCCTGTTCTCCGACGGCACCGCCGTGAAGCAGGTCGGCGTGGAGACCTTCCGCCTCACCCGTGAGCTGGTCGACGGGTTCATCACGGTGGACACCGACGCCGTCTGCGCAGCGATCAAGGACGTGTTCCAGGACACCCGCAGCATCCTGGAACCGGCCGGCGCGCTGGCGGTGGCAGCGGTCAAGCAGTACGTCGAAACACACCAGGTCAAAGGCCAGACGCTGGTTGCAATCGCCTGCGGCGCAAACATGAATTTCGACCGCCTGCGCTTCGTTGCAGAGCGCGCCGACGTCGGCGAGGAGCGCGAAGCTCTCCTCGCAGTCACGATTCCCGAGGAGCGAGGCAGTTTCAAGCGCTTCTGCCAGGTCATCGGCCCACGCTCGGTGACCGAGTTCAACTACCGCATCTCAGACGAGCGAAAAGCCCATGTTTTCGTCGGTCTTGCGACAACCCAGCGCGGAGACTCGGCCACTCTCGCCGCCAGCTTCAACAGCCAGGGCTTTCAGGCCATCGACCTGACACACGACGAGCTGGCCAAACTGCACCTGCGGCACATGGTCGGCGGACGCAGCGAACTGGCCAGCGACGAGCGGCTGTATCGTTTCGTCTTCCCCGAGCGGCCCGGGGCACTGATGAAATTCCTTTCGAGCCTGCACCCGGGGTGGAACATCAGCCTGTTCCACTATCGCAATCAGGGCTCGGATTCGGGCCGGATACTGGTCGGCATGCAGGTTCCGCACAAGGACAAGAAGGCGTTTCGCGATTTTCTCGGCACACTTGCGTATCCGTGTGTCGACGAAACGGACAATCCGGCGTATCGACTTTTCCTGCGCTGAACCTCGATAGTCCGGCCGCCTGACACCGTCGCTCCAGAGACCCCACCGAGATCTGCGCAGCCATGTCCAGCTACCACAACCTGATTTCGCCGACGGGCAACACGCAGCTCGAACTGGCTCTGCGCGAAAAGCTCTTGCGCCGCAGCCAGACCACGGGTGAGCTGGGCGAACTCGAACCTCTGGCGGTGCGTCTGGGATTGATCCAGCGAACTCTGAAGCCGCGCTTCCAGGCGCCTCAGATCGTCGTCTTCGCGGCTGATCACGGCATCGCGGTCGACGGCGTTGGCTCGGAGGATCGGAATTCGACTTCGGTGCTGGTCCAGGCACTGCTGACATCGAGGCTGCCGTTGTCTGTCTTCGCACGCATCCAGGGGCTGGAGTTGTCGGTGGTCGATGCCGGAGTTGCCGAACCAGTGAGCCCTCACCCGAGGCTGCTGGCACGCAAGATCGCGCACGGCACGCGCAACTCGCGTGTCACTTCGGCCATGTCACTCGAACAGGCTCATGCAGGCATTCGCGCAGGCATGGAGATCGGCAATTCGCTGCCCGGCAATGCCGTGGTGTGCGCCGGCATCGGTGTGGGTTCGGCTCAGGCATCGGCACTGGTGCTGTCGCGCCTGGCCAATGTGGGCGTGCGCGAGTTCGCGGTGTCGGGCCCGAGCATGAAACCCAAGGACCTTGCGAACATGCTGGCGGTGCTGCAGGGATCGCAGAACAGGCACAAGGAAGTCAGCGACCCGGTGGAGGTGCTGGCAGCCTTCGGCGGATTCGAGATGGCCATGATGGTCGGCCTGATGATGGTGGCCGCCGGAAAGCGGCACCTGATCGTCGTCGATGGCCTGGCTGCCTGTGCAGCACTGGTCGTCGGCTCACACATCGCGCCGACGGTGGTCGACTACTGCGTGTTCTCGCGCAGTCACGCGCATCTGGGACTCGACCGCGCGTTGGCGCTGTTCCAGGCCCGTGCGCTGCTTGAACTCGGCATGGACAGCACCGACGGCACCGGCGCCACGCTCGCATGGTCGCTGATACGCGGCGCCGCTGCCCTGCTGACAGAGGTCGGCGAAGGCGAGGAAGCGGGTCCGACGTTGCCAGGAGACATGCCCGAGGTGTCGAGGCCCCGGCCGAACTACTGAAACCTGCCTTGCATCAGCGCATGGTCACTGACCGGTGCGTCGGGCCCGGCATGACAGCGCCAGACGTCGGTTCGGTGAAAGGGAGCGCCGGAGGCAGCACACCCGGTACAGCGTTGGCCACCAGAGGAAGTTCCAGCACGAAGGCGGCAGCAGCGTCGCCCGCGTTGCGCGCCAGAGCCACGGTGGCCGTGCGCAGACTGACCTCGCGCAGGATCCATTCCCCTTCGATCACTGCCCCGACGCGATAGACCCGTGCCGGATTGCCATCGACAGAGATCACGGCCAGACCCTGTTCGCTCGGACGCTTGGGGGCTATCACTCCGGTCAACCTGAACCTGGCACTGATATCGGGGGCAGGAGCGTCGAGGACTTCGTCGGTTACCTCGACAGATGCCGCACCGAAGAGCCGGGTCAGGTCACCCTGAGCGCCCACCTGCTCGCTGCTGGCGAGTGCAAGCGCATCAGACGGTGCAGCCTGTCCGAGCAGCCGCAGCCCCCAGAACACGGCGCTTCCTGCGACCAGGGCCCATACGAGCAGTGCGGACAAGCGGGACACCATGCGGCGATTATGATCCGGCGACATCGCTGCGCACCCCGGCCGCGGCCCGGATTTCCCCATGTTCGACACCGATTCCGATCCTGCGTTTCAACGTCACCCCACTGGGCCCCATCGATCAACGCGCGGCGCACTGGCCTGCGGCTTCACCCTGATCGAGCTCATGGTGGTGCTGGTCATCATCGGTGTTCTCGCCGCGCTGATCGTCCCCAACGTGCTCAACCGAGCAGACGATGCGCGAGTCACTGCCGCTCGCACCGACGTCAACAACCTGATGCAGGCGATGAAGCTCTACAAGCTCGACAACCAGCGCTTCCCGAGTGCCGACCAGGGCCTGCAGGCGCTGGTCGCCAAGCCAACCGTTGGAGTGATCCCGCCCAACTGGAAGCCCTACCTCGACAAGCTGCCCAACGACCCGTGGGGCCATCCATACCAGTACGCCAATCCCGGCGTGAAGGGCAGCATCGACATCTACAGCCTGGGTGCCGATGGTGTCGTCGGTGGCGAAGGCAACGACGCTGAAGTTGGCTCGTGGCAGTGAGTGGAAGCGGCGGGTGAGATCCCGCTGCTCCGGTTTCACGCTGATCGAGCTGATGATCGTCGTCGCGCTGATCGCGCTGGCGGCCTCAGTGGTCAGCCTGGCGGTGCGCAACCCGGCTGACAACCAGCTCGAACAGGAGGGCGCCCGGCTCGCGGCGCTGCTCGAATCGGCTCGTGCCGAAGCCCGTGCCTCCGGGTTGGCCGTGCAGTGGGTGCCGCGCTCCTCCAGCGGCAACGCACCGGCAGCCAGTGGCTTCACGTTCGTCGGCCTGCCTGCATCGGCAGGCCCGCCGCAAACTTGGCTGTTTGCGGGGGTCACCGCCGCAGTCATCGGAGCCCCGGCCGTGGTGCTCGGGCCTGAACCGATGATCGGCGCCCAGCGCATCACGCTCAGCCTCGAGGATCGACGGCTGACGCTGGCGACCGATGGGCTCGGCCCGTTCGTCGTCACCAGCGACGAATCCGTGGCGCCACGTTGATGCAGCTCATGAAGCCGGCCGGAGGACGCCTCCTGCATCGCAAGCAGGCGGAGCACGGATTCACGCTGATCGAAGTCCTGGTCGCGCTGGTCATCGTCGCCATCACCCTGGGAGCCGGCATCAAGGCTGCCGGTGCCCTGCTGAGCAATGCGCAACGACTCACCGAGGTCAGCGAAGCGCAATGGTGTGCAGACAACGAGCTGACCGAACTGAAGCTGGCGAAGGCATACCCGGGCATCGGCGAGTCGACCTTCAACTGCGAGCAACTGGGCCGCAGCTACGTCGGGACATTCCAGATCAGTGCGACTCCGAACCCTAATTTCCGGCGGATCGAGGCGCGGATCGCCAACGAGTCAGGCGAGACGATGCTCACGCTGTCCACGATCCTTCCGCGCTATTGATGATGGATTGCCAAGCATCGCGCCAAAGCGGTTTCACCCTCGTCGAGGTGCTGGTCGCGCTGGTCGTCATGGCGACCCTGGCGCTGATGGCCTGGCAGGGCGTCGATGGCATCGTGCGCACCCGCGACGCCAGCCAGTCCCGTCTGGAGGCCACGCTGCGCCTGGGAACAGTCATAGCGCAATGGGAACAGGATCTGGCCTCGATCCAGGAGACCGATGTGGTGCCGGCGCTGACTTTCGATGGCTCCACACTGCGCCTGACGCGTCGCACCGATGACGGCATACAGCTCGTGGCCTGGTCGCTGCAGCCTTCGACCGGGCCCGAGGGGGTGCGCAACCAGTGGTTGCGCTGGGCCGGGCCGTCCGCGACCAGCAGCGGGCCCTTGCAGGAAAGCTGGTTGCGCAGCCAGTCGCTTCAAGGCAACCCGCAGGGCGCCTCGCGCACCTTGACAGGCATCTCCCAATGG
>Ga0138256_10009303_pt1 | contig 10308 bp, 6 predicted proteins | sample KNB2016incub_MG_FD_105486 | JGI IMG/M metagenome (GOLD analysis project Ga0138256, IMG submission 105486) | Active sludge microbial communities from wastewater in Klosterneuburg, Austria - KNB2014incub_MG | ecosystem: Engineered > WWTP > Activated sludge > Unclassified | place: Austria... | reverse complement strand
GTTATCCAGTTCCAGCGCCTCGATACGCGCAGTATTGAATACTTTGCTTTTATCCTTGATTTCGGTTCGGCCGATGCGCTCACCCACTTGCAGAATTTTTTCCACGCCTTGCTGCAACATGTCCTCAAAGCGAAAAACCCCGCAATAGGTTTGCATCGTTTTGGCCAATGCAGCGCCGACCTGTGCAACATTCTCGCCATCTTTCTGACTCTCCAGACGAGCCAGGCGACTCATGGTTCTATCTTCAGCATTCGCTGGCAACGGTTTATGATGCGGGCTGATTTTCAAGTCTTCAATGATCTGATTGGCAGCCGCGCGCCCGAATACAATCAGATCAAGCAGCGAATTAGTCCCCAGGCGATTAGCGCCATGCACGGAAACACAGGCGCATTCTCCCACGGCATAGAATCCGGAAACAATTTCTTCCGGACCGGTTTTATACGGCGCCACCACCTGCCCCAAATAATTGGTCGGAATGCCGCCCATCATATAGTGTGCGGTCGGCACCACTGGAATAGGCTCGTTGATGGGATCGACATGCGCAAATTTGATCGCCAGCTCACGAATGCCGGGCAAACGTGTTCTGATTACCTCAGCACCTAAGTGGTCCAGTTTCAGCAGCAAATGATCCCTTTCCTCACCACAGCCACGGCCATCCTTCATTTCGGTAGTCATGGCACGGGACACCACGTCGCGGCTAGCCAAATCCCTGGCATTGGGTGCATAACGATCCATGAAACGTTCGCCATCCCTATTCAGCAAATAACCGCCCTCACCGCGCACGGCTTCGCTGATCAGCACCCCCACGCCATATACGCCGGTTGGGTGGAATTGCCAGAATTCCATATCCTCCAGCGGAATGCCGGCCCGCGCAGCGATCCCCAAGCCGTCCCCGGTGTTGATCAGTGCATTGGTGCTGGCTTGAAAAATCCGCCCGCCGCCACCAGTGGCAAACAAGGTTGCCCTGGCCTGTAATATCAACACTTCGCCGGTTTCCATTTCCATCGCAGTCACGCCTAATACGTCGCCGTATTCATCGCGAATCAGATCGAGTGCCATCCACTCAATGAAAAACTGCGTATTGGCGCTCACATTGCGCTGATACAGTGTATGCAATAGCGCATGGCCGGTGCGGTCTGCAGCGGCACATGAGCGCGTTGCCTGCGCACCGCCAAAATTCTGCGACTGCCCGCCAAACGGGCGCTGATAAATTTTGCCGTTTTCCAGACGATCAAACGGCATGCCAAAGTGCTCGAGCTCATACACCACTTCATTCGCCTGCCGGCACATAAATTCAATGGCATCCTGGTCGCCCAGATAATCCGAGCCTTTTACCGTGTCGTACATATGCCAGTGCCAGTTGTCTTCGGTCACGTTTCCCAGTGCGGCGGCTATACCGCCTTGTGCCGAAACGGTATGGGAACGCGTGGGAAAGACTTTCGACAATACCGCCACTTTCAAACCCGCTTCGGACAACTGCAATGCAGCCCGCATGCCGGCACCGCCCGCTCCCACAATGACTACGTCAAATTTTCTTTTGGTTATTGCCACATCAACCCCATAATATTTCAGCAGACCACACCAGATATAACAGCAAAGCAATAATCACCAGAATTTGCACAGTCAAGCGTATCGCCGTGGGATGCACATAATCCATCAAAATATTGCGCATTCCAATCCAGGCATGCCAAAAAACACTCATCAGAAAAATAAAGGATGCGATGCGCATCCACTGGTGACTAAAAATGCTTTTCCATGCCGCATAATCTTGCGGTGCAACGATCCATAGAACACCCGCCAGCACCAGCAGATAAATGACCATCAAAACAGCGGTAACCCGCTGTATCAGCCAGTCTTTTATCCCGTAATGCGCGCCCGTCACCGCCCGTCTGAATGGTCTTACCATAGCAGCATCCCTATCAATACCGTCAATAACGCACCCATTGCCACTACCAGCAGGCTACTCATGCGTGCCTGCGTCAGCGTCATGCCGATATGCAAATCCAACACCAGATGGCGTATGCCTGCAAACAGGTGATGCGAAAAGAACCAGACCGGCAGCAACAGCGTCAGTTTAATCATTGGATTGTTCAGATAATCGCGCAAGGTATCGAAGCCCTGTTCTGACTCCAGCAACATTTGCAAGCTACACAACAGCAATGGAATACCTGGAAAAAACAGCAGCACACCACTGATGCGGTGCAGGATTGAAACCACAGCCGGCAAAGGCTGTTTGATCTTGAAGAGATTCAGATGCTTGGGGCGTTTATTTTGCAATTTCGCTTCCATGCTGGAGATTCTAAAGTGGAAAATTCTACCGCCCAAATTCAGCTCAGGCGTCAAAAATCGAAACCAAGTTTAGTCTGTTATGCCGCATGACACAAGCCATAACTCGTTCCAACCATCGATAGGCACGACAAAAAACCGCGCAGCATAAAAATACAAGGAATTCGGCCGATACCCTCCGAATCCCTTGTATGGATAGTAATTTTCGATAAAATCCAGGTCGTTTTAGTTAAGTTTTGCTGCGACGGGCATCGAGGCTAAAACCTCCGGCGCCATGCACTGCCAGCAGCAAAAATCCGCCTGCAATCGCCAGATTTTTCATGAACATGATCATCTGGATCTGATCTGCAAAATTACTATGAAAGATCACGCCAGCCGCCACGGTAAATACAGCCAGTAAAAACGCTATCCAACGAGTTTGCCACCCCGTAATAATGGCCAGACCACCGCCCACTTCGAGCAGAATCACCAGCGGCAGCAGAACACCGGGCACCCCCATTGCTTCCATATAGCCTTGCGTCCCTTCATATCCTGTCATCTTAAAAAAACCGGAAATCAAAAAAATTTGCCCCAACAATATCCGCGCTACTAATTGACTGACTTTTTCCATTGGCTTCTCCTTAAAAATTGTTTAACTGTTTTCATTGATCGCGTTTGATCCAAGCACGATCACGCACAAAATGATTGGACTGAAAATCTTTCATCGCCTGATCGATTTGCTCTCTGGTATTCATGACAAATGGCCCATATTGCACGATTGGCTCATGGATCGGTTCGCCGCTAATAACCACGAAGCGCGCGCCTTCTTTGCCCGCGATAAAATCGAGCGAACTGCTTTCAGCATTCAATGTGACCAAAGAAAACTGCGGCACCGTTTGTCCATTTAACTGTCCGCTGCCTTCGAGCACATACAAGAAGCTGCTGTTATCACGCGGCAAATGATGTTGAAAATGCTTTTCAGGCTGCACTTGCACATCCCAATAAGTCACACGGGTGATGTCATCCACAATGGGCGCGGCGGCATCAGCGAACCGGCCAATGAGCACTTTGAGGATGTAATCCGGCGTTTCTATGACCGGAAATGCTTGTGCGGTATATTCCTGATATTCAGGATGATCCATCTTATTGGCGGCAGGCAAATTGATCCACAGTTGCAATCCGCGCAGTAAGCCATTTTCCTGTTGAGGCATTTCCGAATGAATAATTCCGCTGGCCGCTTTCATCCACTGCGCCGCACCCGGACCCAAGTCACCGGTGTTGCCCATACTGTCCTGATGCAACACATGACCGTCAATGATATAAGTAAAGGTATTGAATCCCCGGTGCGGATGGGATGGAAAGCCGGCAATATATTCATCGGGATCGTCGCTGCTAAAATGGTCCAGCAGCAAGAAAGGATCATAGTTGCGTAATGTCGGCGTACCAATGGTACGATGCACAATCACACCGGCGCCTTCCGGCACTTTCACCGCAGGAATGAGCCGTGACGGACTAGCTGATACTGTCATAAATGTTCTCCTTTTTGAAGCCTGTTGATCGAATGTATCGAGTGCAAGTATTATCATAGTTGTGATAACAAGAATAAACAGCAGTCAAGAGAAATAACTGTTCTGATATCAGCAACAATAAGAGCATTCCATGGACCGATTCGAAAATATGCAGGCTTTTGTGCGCGTGGTTGAAGCTGGCAGCATCAGCGGCGCTGCGGATCGCATGGAAGTCGCAAAATCCGTGATCAGCCGACGCTTGCGAGAACTGGAAGCGCATCTGGGCGCAGAGTTATTCCATCGCACGACCCGGCAAATGAACCTGACCGATACCGGTCGCGCTTTTTATCAGCAATCTGTGCGCATACTGGCCGACGTGCTGGAAGCCGAACACGCCACCTCCCAATCACACGGCGCATTGAAAGGCAGCTTAAAAGTGGCGCTGCCATTGAGTTTTGGCTTGATGCACCTGGGATCCGCCATCAATGAATTTTTACAAGCGCATCCCGGCATTGAGTTTGATCTGGATTTTAATGACCGCCAGGTGGATCTGCTGGCGGAAGGCTTTGATTTGGCGATCCGTATCGCCAGTTTGGCGGATTCCAGTTTGATCGCGCGCCGCCTTGCCCCCATTCAAGCCGTGATGTGCGCAAGCCCGGCTTATCTCGAGCGCATGGGCACGCCGCAATCGCCCGCCGAATTGATCCATCATCGCTGCCTGGTCTACAATCTGATCAGCAATTATGAACACTGGAATTTGCGCGATGCCGAAGGTCAATGGCTCAAAACCAAAATAATTCCCTACCTGAAAGCCAGTAATGGTGAATTTCTGCGTGATGCAGCGCTTGCCGGGCTAGGCATCGTGCTGATGCCTACTTTTATCGTGTACCAGGAAATTGCAAGCGGTCGATTGGTCCCGCTATTACCCGGCTACCATTATGCGCAACTGGCAGCGTATGCCATTTATCCACAAACCCGCCACCTTTCTCAGCGCGTCAGGGCATTTGTCGATTTTCTCGTCAAACGGTTTGACGGATTGCCTTACTGGGATGTGTGCTTGCAGGACATAGCACAGGAATAAAGCTGTAACCCGGCGATGCTGCGCATTGGCACATCTTCTTGACAGTCTTGCGGTGAACTCCAAAATATCGCGAAACTTCACGCTCACTTCTGCCTTCTACCATCACCGCTCGTCGAATCTTTACATATAGTTCCACTGTATACATCCTCATCGCCTTTCACTTCTTGCTCATCGCATCAGCTAACAGGCGTGAGACTTGGTATTTTTACACCGCTATTTACACATTTTAATCAGTCAATGCGTCAAATCTGCCTATCTAAGGAAACGCTGATTAATTGACTGTACGAGCGAATCACTTCGTTGCGCGGTACTCGCTCCCTCGCCTATCATGTTAATATGTCTCGGTTGCTGCGTTCCGTGCGCCTCGTGCTTCATCTCGTTCGCCAAATTAATCAGCGTTTCCCTAATCTAAGCTAGACCACCCAGAAATCCGCATATGTCAGTGATGGATGTGAGGAAGTGCCAATCGTCGCGATCTGCACGGCGCTGATAGCCCCCGTTCCATCCTTATCATAGAAAAGCGCACCGGTTGATCTGTTATAAATGATGGAATCATCCGCATCATGAGCCGCTGCGCCAACGAAGAATTCGGTTGCTGCCAGAGCCCCAGCCGTTAGACCTATCGACGTCATTATGCTGTTCTCGAGCTGGATCACATCATCCGCGATATTGAAGTCAATGACGAGATCTTTGTTACCGGATCCACCCAGGGGAGAATTGAACAAAAAATAGTCAAGCCCCGCTCCACCTGTTAACGTATCAATACCATTGCCTCCGCTCAAAGTATCATTTCCCGTAAGTCCTCTCAGATTGTCATTTCCCAGCCCACCGTTAAGCACGTTGTTGCCAGCATTGCCGGTGAGAGTGTCATTGAAACTGCTTCCTGTGAGATTTTCAATGGCAAGAAGCATATCCGTACCGGCCCCCACGGTATTCTGGGCTGATGTCAAACCAAGGTTAACGATAGCCCCAGTAGCTGCGCCCTCATAGGAAGCGGTATCAATACCACCTCCCCCATTCAAAGTATCATTTCCTGCAGCGCCTTTTAGAATGTCATTTCCCAATCCACCAATAAGAATATTATTGGCTGAATTTCCGGTTATCAAATCACCCCCACTTCCTCCCGTTGCATTTTCTATCACGACGCCATTGGCAATGTTGACGGAATAGAACACATACAAGTTATTTCCGAACGAGTCCGTGATATAGACCGGCAAACCCATCAGACTGCCACCGTCAACCCCTGCGGTTAGATTGATCTTTCCTCCACTTGATGAGTTATAAATAAAAGTATCGATACCACCCGCATCCCAGATTGTCTCGTTATAAATTGATTGTTCGGAAAACACATAGTTGGTGTTACCAGCGTTGTATGAAGTATTTGCGCCATATAAAGACTGGATAGCGGCTATATCCAATACCATTGGAGTAGTCGGTTCATAAGAAAAATACGTATCGATGCCTGGATAAGCGGTGTAGCTCATAACGGTATACATCCGCGCATCCAGATTCGCTGGCATTATTTGCGTGTTATAGCTGCTCTGAGAAAAGGAGTGCTTCAATCCCAGCGCATGCCCGAGCTCATGTATCACTGTCAAATATTCGTAGGAGCCTAAAGTCCATACCTCCGAAGCGGAGGTGCCCAGAGCGTTGAACCAAACATCCCCAGAGCTGGGCATACCGAGTGGGTAATATGCCCAAGCCTGCGCATTACTATGTGCATCCACATACGTGTAGGCAAATCTGATGTCACCAACAACACTCGAATTATCGGTCACTTCGTTAAAAGTAATATTTGCTACATTTGCCCAACTTTTTAACGCAGTACGCACAGCATTTATATCTGATGAAGAAAGTGGAGAGTAATTAGGTGACCATGGCTCGCCTGAGCCAGTTGATTCGCCATATCCAACCGCAGGGTCTGTCGACCAATACGACGTAGCAGGCGGAAAACTAAATGAAATCGAACGCGAAGCCCATTGAGTGCCGCTAATTAGCGAATTAACCGCTGAGTCACTCACGAAGGAGCTAAGAACATAGGAACTGGATTCGTCTGGATTTGGCATAATTGATGGGATGCTTCCTTGAAAAATTAGTTAATCGCTTATTGTCTGAGAAAAGTTTTAATACTTGGGGAGTAAAAATGATAATCGAAAAACTATTAGGAAAGCACCTGAATGACATCAATTTATCTGACTATGCGCATGTATTGCATACATCCAGTCCAAATAACTGATATCTGGGAAAAATCAGGAATATGCTTATTTACTTATCAAACAGTCTCAGCATGGCAGCATGATAAATGCTATTTATGAAAGGATTGAGTAGCCAATAGAATTGTCCGGTAAAATAGTTGGCACGAAAAAATAGTTACTACACAGAATTGTTTTGGTTGATTGCTAAAGCCAGTCCTCCCAATAAGCCTAAACAATAATTTTTAACTGCTTTCTGGAGCATTGCCATGTCAGATCCCGCTTTTGTGTTAACTTCCCCCAACCCGTTTGGCCTGAGTGACGTTGGCACAGATGCCAGTCCTGTCTTGGTGGATATCGATAACGATGGTGATTTGGATGCCTTTGTGGGTAATACTGCTGGCAATATACAATTTTTTAGAAATACAGGGACCGTCAACAATCCAATCTTTACCGCCCCCATAGCCAATCCATTTGGTTTGAGTGCCGCGGTTGCATCGGCAAGTCCCGCTTTTGTTGATATTGATGACGATGGTGATTTAGATGCCTTAGTGGGTAATGCTGCTGGCAATATGCTATTTTTTCTAAATGTAGGAACAGCCAGCAATCCGATATTTGCGACTGCCATTACCAATCCATTTGGTTTGACTGATGTGGGCTTGTCTGCAAGTCCTAGCCTGGTGGACATAGATGGTGATGGTGATTTGGATGCTTTTGTGGGGAAATATAGCTACTATTTCGGCAACATGTTGTTCTTCGAGAACATAGGAACAGCGAGCAATCCGGCTTTTGCGGTCGCCAGCACTAATCTATTTGGCCTGAGTAATTTGAGAGGGGTAGCCAACCCAACTTTTGTGGATATTGAGGGTGATGGTGACTTAGACGCTTTCATAGGCTCCGGTCATTATTCTGGCAGTAACAGTAGTAGTATAATTTTTTTTAGAAATATCGGATCTGTGAATAATCCGGTGTTTTCTCGAGACAGCGTGCAGCCATTTGGTTTGAGTGGCGCGGGTAGCTATAGCAATCCCACGTTTGCAGATATCGACAACGACGGTGATTTGGATTCCTTAGTAGGCCAACAAAATGGCAATACACTGTTCTACAGGAATTCGGGAACTGGAAGTATGCCGATACCATCCTTTTCTGCAGGTAACTCGTTTGGTTTGAGCGGTAATCGAGGAGTAGTTCTCAATCCCACTTTTGTGGATATCGATGGCGATGGTGATTTGGATGCATTTATCGGCAAACAATATTATTACGGTGAAATGGGTGGGGACACGCTTTTCTTTGAAAATATCGGTACAGTCCATAAGCCTCAGTTTGCGAGCGCCATTGCCAACCCGTTTGGCTTGGTTAATGCAGGTAGCTATATCAACCCTTCTTTTGTAGATATCGATCATGATGATGATTTAGATGCTTTTGCAGTGGACGCCAGTGGCAACATATTGTTTCTCAGAAATTCAGGGACAGCTGACAATCCAGCATTTAATGCCCCGCAAATCAATGTATTTGGCTTGAGGGGTATGAGTGAGTATCGTGGATACTTCACTTTTGCAGACATTGACGGAGATGGTGACTGGGATGCTTTTCTGGGTAACTATGGACTAAACAACATATACTTCTTTGAAAACACAGGCTCACTCAGCAATCCTTCATTTGCCGCTGCTGAAAAAAATCCATTCGGATTAAGTGGATTTGCGCACTTCTTAGATGCGGACAGTGATGGTGATTTAGATGCCTTCGGGGTAGGCACTGGGTTTCTCAGAAATATAGGCACAACCACTAATCCAGTATTTTCTCATGAAGACGGTGCTCCGCTTCGTGTATTGGGACTTTCATGGCGATCTAGCGTGCAAAACCAAATCTTTGTGGATATCGATGGCGATGGTGATTTAGATGCCTATGTAACTTCGACTTATTACGGAAGTGGTGGCGGATATACTTCAGGTTTTTTTTATATCAACAATCACGCCCCCAATGTCGCCAATCTGACCACTTCTGAAACATATACCAAGAATACGCCGTTAAATCTGACGGATATTATCATTAGCGATGTGGATAGCAGCAATGTAACTGCGACTTTGACATTATCCAACATCAGTGCAGGCAGCCTCAGCACCGCTTCATTCGGTGCAGCCGCTTCCTTCTACAATGCGACTACAGGCGTATGGACAGCCAGCGGTACGTTAAGCGACGTGAATACGTTATTGGCAAGCGTGATATTTACTCCATCAGCAAATTTCAATGGCGCATTTACCATTAACAGCAGCATTACAGATGGCACGGCAAGACCGCTGACTGGCAGCAAAAACTTTAGCGTATTGCTGGAAAGCATGCCAGGGAATGATGTGCTAGTGGGCACGTCATTTACCAACGATACCGTTACTTATGCCTCTGCCACTGCGCCGGTGACTGTTTCGCTGGCAATTGCAGCGCCGCAAAATACGCTTGGCGCAGGAACAGATACCCTAACGAGTGTCGAGCATCTGATCGGCAGTGCTTTTAACGATAAATTGACGGGCAATTCGACTTTCAACACTTTGGATGGCGGAGCTGGTAACGACTCGCTCAATGGAGCTGTGGGAGCGGATACTCTGATAGGTGGATCGGGCAATGACAGTTATTTCATTGATAACAAGAAAGATGTCGTAGTGGAAAAACACAATGAAGGCACGGACCATGTCAGTAGCAGCATCACCTACACACTACCGGTCAATGTCGAGAATCTCACGCTGATCGGCGCATCGGCCCTTAATGGTACTGGCAATTTCTTGGCAAATAAGATGGTGGGAAATTCGGCGGCCAATCGTTTCATTGGCGGTGCAGGCTTTGATTTGCTGGATGGCTCGGCAGGCAACGATACACTGGACGGTGGAGCTGGCAAGGACACTCTCATTGGCGGAGCTGGTAAGGACATCATGATCGGTGGCTCAGGCGATGACAGTTATTCAGTTGATAATGTGAGTGATGTAGTGACTGAGGATGCTAATGCTGGCACTGATCTTGTTAGTAGCAGTGTTTCGTACCTATTACCCATCAATGTGGAGAACCTCACGCTAACCGGCACAGCGGCATTGAATGGCACAGGTAACGACCAGGCGAATGTAATGGTCGGCAATGCTGCTAACAATCAGTTAAATGGGGGCTCTGGAGCAGACATCTTAATCGGTGGACGGGGTAATGATAGTTATATCATCGACAATGCAAGTGATATGGTCACTGAAAGGCTGAATGAAGGCATTGATATCGTCAGTAGCAG
>Ga0138256_10009302_pt1 | contig 10308 bp, 10 predicted proteins | sample KNB2016incub_MG_FD_105486 | JGI IMG/M metagenome (GOLD analysis project Ga0138256, IMG submission 105486) | Active sludge microbial communities from wastewater in Klosterneuburg, Austria - KNB2014incub_MG | ecosystem: Engineered > WWTP > Activated sludge > Unclassified | place: Austria... | reverse complement strand
TCACGTATTCGGGGTGTAGCTCAGCCTGGTAGAGCGCTACCTTCGGGAGGTAGAAGTCGCAAGTTCGAATCCTGTCACCCCGACCAATCCAGACAACGACGCCACCTCCGGGTGGCGTTGTTGTTTTCGGTCCTTGTTCACCAAGGAATGTTGCCAAAGCGCGCCTGCAATCGTTGGCATTCGGCCTGACTTTGCGCCAGTTTCGCTTCGCTGGCTTGGATCTGCGCCATGCCGGAGCCGGGATGCACGGTGCGCATGACCAGCGGCCACGGCGACTCGTGGCGCAACAGAGTGATCGAGTCACCGGCACATTCGATGATATTTGCCAGCAGTATGCGCACACTGCGGATCTGATCGAGTTCAATCGGTGCGGTGGCTTCGACGAAGTGCAACCGGGGAATGCGCTGCTCGTTCAGTCGTCCGATCCACTCGCTGTCGAGATGCCATCGGTAGGATTCGTCGAAGCCCCCGATTCGATCGAAGGTTGCCCGTGGCATCACCCAAGAAGAAGGCGTCGCATAATCGATGATCTTGACCACCACGCCACCGATGCTGCGCTCGAGTTGTGTCGAGGAAACAAATCCGAATCGACCGATCTGCGCGAGTGCGCGTTCAAGGTAGCGCGGCTCCCACAGATCGTCATCCTCAAGAAAGGCGACGTAATCACCACTGACGTGCGCACAGGCAACATTCAAAGCCGCCGCCTGCAAGCGGATTGGCGCCTCGTACAATCGCGCTTTCAGACCGATCCGGGGTAGCCCAAGCGCCGCCATGCCAGGGTCGACACCAATCAGGATTTCCGGCGTAAACCCTTGCTGAAAGATCGATTGGCCGAGTACGCAGGCAATCGCTCGCTCGACAAACCAAGGTGCCGCTGGGTCATCTTTTTCACCCTGAAGGCGCGAGGGGATTACGACCGAAATCCGTGCCATGTCGGCTCCATGAGATGTTCACCGCCAAGTTTATCCGACGACGTAACCCGACAATGTGACCGATCAGCCCGTCTCAGTGGCGCAACTCGGTAAGACGTTCGGACAACAGGTCGAGTTGCAAGTTTGCCGCACCACCCGGCGACACCCGTGCGGTGAGGCTTGTTTCCGGCGTACGCGAAACACGATCCCCGGCAATGTCCGCCGCCTGACGATAGGCCTCGCGGAACGGCAAACCCGACGCCGCGAGTTCGATTGCGCGGTCGGTTGCGTACATTCCAGCATCAATCGCGGCGCGCATTTTCTCGGCATTCCACGTCACCGCATCGAATAGACGTGCAGCGATATGGAGGGCATCAAGCCCGTGCGCAAAGGCGCGCAAGACCGGGCCTTTTCCCGCCTGCATATCACGGTGATAACCCAGCGGCAGCGACGTCAGTGCCTGCAGTTCCAACATCGCGCCATGTACCACGGACGGGCTGGCGCGCAGCAATTCGACGACATCAGGATTGCGCTTGTTCGGCATCAGCGACGAACCGGTGGTGAAGGCATTGGGCAAGGCGACGAAGTCGAATTCGGCAGTGGTGAACAAACTCAAGTCCCAGGCGAAGCGACGCACATCATTGAGCGCTTGCGCCAAGGCCGCCAACGCCTGCCATTCGTACTTGCCACGAGACAACTGCGTTGCGATCGGATTCACCGAGGTGCGCGCGAACCCGAGATCGACGGTCACCCCCGCGCGATCAAGCGGCAAGTTCACGCCGTAGCCGGACGCGGTACCGAGCGGATTGGCGTCGACCCAGCAGCGCGTCTGCGCCGCGAGTTCCGCGTTATCGACGAAGGACTCGGCCATTGCCGCCCACCACATGCCGGTCGACGACACCATCGCACGCTGCAGGTGGGTGTAGCCAGGCATCGGCACGTCACCTTCGCGTTGTGCGCGCGCCAAGGCATGGTCCGCAATCGCGACGCAGCACGTCTGCAACGCGCTGAGCTGCGCTTTCAGCCATAGGCGCAATGCGACCAGCACTTGGTCATTGCGGCTACGCCCGGTGTGAATCTTGCGGCCAAGGTCGCCTAATTGGTCAATTAACCAGGCTTCGATCGCGCTATGGCCATCTTCGAATCGTGCATCGAGCACGAATGTGCCGTCGGCGAACGCCGACGTTAATACTGCTAATGACGATTCAAGCTGCGCGCATTCATCTGCAGTGAGAATTCCGATGCGCACCAGTCCGCGCGCGTGTGCGGCACTGGCAACGATGTCGTACACGAACAATTCGCGATCGAGGTGCACGTCATCGCCGGCCATGAAGCGCATCAGATCTGCATCGATCTCGATACCGGCCTTGCTCCAAATCGGTGCGCTCACAACTCGATACCCCGAAGCTCATCAAATCCAAACGCCAGGTTGAGATTCTGCATTGCCTGTGTGGCGGCACCTTTCAACAAGTTGTCGAGCGCGCAGACGATGACTGCTCGGCGCAGATCCTCGGTGGCGGTAATGCCGCCAATCAGCACGCCGTGACGACCGGCGATACTCGATACCCACGGCGCTTCGTCGCGAATCGAAATCAAGGGTTCATTGTCGTAGCGGTCGCGAAAGCGCTCATACAACGTCTCGACATCGCAGCGATCCGCCAGATGCGCGTTTACCGTCATGGTGATGCCACGAAAATGCGATGCAACGTGCGGCATGAATTCGACCGGGTGCGCGAGATGACGCGATGTCTCGCGCTCATGCAGATGTCCGACCAAGCTGTAGGGCATCAAATTGTCTTTGAGCTTGAATGGATCATTCTTGTCGCTTGGCGCGGTACCAGCACCGCTGTATCCGGAAACCCCGAAGCATTGCGCCGGCATCGACAGCAAGTCGACGATTGGCGCCAGCGCCAATTGCATTGCCGTGGCATAGCAACCCGGATTGCTGATTCGGCGTTGGCTCGGTGCGTTGAACCGCGTCAGTTCGGGCAGTCCGTAATACCAGTCATCATCGAACCGGTAGTCGGCACTCAAATCAAGCAATATCGGATCGCGGCCGGCCGCATCCAGGGCCGCGACATAGTCGGCCGCGCGGCCGTTCGGCAATGCCAACACGATCGCATCGACTTCACGGCGAGTGATCGCTTCCGGACTGAGATGTTCATAGCGCAGCCGCCCAAACGGCTTGTCGTCAGCGACGACGACTTCCTGCCCTGCCCACTCCCGCGACACCACGAAATCCAGTTCGAGCTGACCATGCGCGGCTACAAGAGCAAGCAATTCTTGTCCGACATGGCCGCGCGCACCGACCAATCCGATCCGTTTCATCGTCATCGTTGTCCACCCGTTTCCAACAGGAACTGCAAGTTGCGCTTCACCGCCGGCCACTCCGACTCGATGATCGAAAATACGACGGTATCGCGATAGCCACCGTCCGGCAGCTTCATGTGATTGCGCAGGATACCGTCCTGCTTCGCACCCAACCGTGCGATCGCTGCTCGTGAACGGATATTCATGTAGCTGGTACGCAACTCGACAACGCCGGCGCCGAGGTTTTCGAATGCATGCGTCAGCAACAACAATTTTGCCGCCGTATTCAGAGCAGTGCGCTGCACGCGCTGGGCGTACCACGTCCACCCAATCTCAACGCGCTTGTTGGCGACGTCGATATTGCAAAAGCGCGTCGTACCAACAATGCCGCCGGCGGCGTCATGAACCACGAACGGCACTGCCCAGCCGGTGCGCTGCTGCGTCATCGCCTGTGCGACATATTGCGCCGCAGTCTCGGGCGTCGGCACCGAGGTATAGAACAACCGCCAGAGCTGGCCATCGCTCGCAGCCAGGCCCAAGGCTTCGGCATGCGCCGGCAGCATCGGCGACAGTGACACGTGTGTGTTCTGCAAATTGACCGGCTGCACCCACCAACTCGGATCGATCGCTGCCGACATGTTCATCCCTTCAACGTGGCCGGGCGGGCCCGGCAATGCGTCACCGCACGCTCGATCTCGTCGAACGACTCAAGGCCGTACCAAAACACCGTCCACTTCTCGCCCTTTAAGCAGCCGTCGCATTCATCCGCGTAAAATTCGTTGACCGCGTTATCCGGACGCGAGCGCCAGAACAGCTTCGGCGTTTCGGCGCGCATCACCTGCCAAGCGGCCTTGCCCAAGCCTTCGCCCTGCGCATCGTCGGCGACCGCGAACTTGTCGAGGTGCGGCATGCCCTCATCCAGCGTGATGATCAGGGCCGCACGATAGTTTTCTGACACATAGCAACGCAGCAGTCGCGTCTTCGCGAACCAGTCCGGGGTGAGCTTGCGGCGAAAACCCGACTCGATCAGTGCCTGCAGTTTCTTCTTATCCAGCGTCGACCACTTGCTATGGACCTTGATGTTTTCGCCTTTGCGCACCAGCGTGCCGGAACCACGATGGGTAAATAATTCTTTCGCCAACTCAGCCGGCCGAGTAATCGACACCGAACTCGACATCGGCAGACGGTCGAGCAGTTCGGCGATCTGCTCGATCTTCAAGCGCATGCCGGAATGTAGCCATGGCGCTGCGCGCAACGCATCAAGGTCACTACTCAGATTGATCGAGTCGATCAACTCACCATCGCCATCAAGCAAGCCGCCGGTGCCGGTCAAGAACACGATCTTGTAGGGTTTCAGGCGCACGACCAGTTCATTCGCGGCCATGTCGGCATTGATGTTCAAAATCTGTCCACCGGGTGTTTCGCCGAGCGAAGCGATGATTGGGATCGAGCCAGCACGCAAACTGGCCTGGATCGGCGTCAAGTCGATGTTCGTCACCTTGCCGACCAGACCGAACTTTCGTTTATTCAGCAAGCCCGCCTCGAACACACCACCGACGATCGCACTTGCGCGTGCACCAACGGCATGCAAGGCCTCGACCAACTTCAGGTTCTCGGCATGAAACACACGACGCACGACTGCCAACGCTTCTGGTGAAGTGACGCGTAGGCCATCGACGATCGGTGTGACGATGCCGGCCACCGCTAGTTCATCATTCAACTGTGGGCCAGCACCGTGCACGACGATCGGTGTCAGACCGACCTGCTGCAGGAACGCCAGTGCCGAGGCTAGATCATCGATCTCGTCGCGGAGAATCGCGCCACCGACCTTGACGATCGCAAAGCGCGCCGCATCGAGTTGCGAAACACGCTTCAGGTACTGGTTGATCTCCTTCGCGCTACCGATGCCCGAAAGCAGGCGCAAGATCACCGGGCGCACGTCCTTAGCCGAGTCCATGTTGAATCACCTTCGAATAGTGGATTGCCGCGCGTTCAAGTTGATCGATCGCCACCCATTCGTCTGCGGTATGCGCTTGAGCGATGGCGCCCGGGCCGAACACCAAGGCGTTGAATCCAGCCTGCGAAAACAACGATGCTTCGGTCCAGAAATCGACGGCATTGCCAATCGGCAAACCCAAAGCATCAGCGATGTCGCGTGTCGCCAGTCGCCGTTCCTCGGCAATGGCGATATCGCCGCTCGGCAACGATGGACCGCGAAACGTCTCGTGATAGACAGCGCGCTCAGCAACCGGCAATAGGGCGCGAAAATCAACATGCAGTTGGTCGATGTCTTGCGATGGCAGCGGACGGAATCCGAAGCGCAACTCGGTCGTCGGCGCGATCATGTTCGCCTTGATGCCACCGTCGATGCGACCGATGTTCAGGCGCAACCCGGTCAGCCCGCCGAAGCGCAATGCCCGATCCGCCTCGACCCGATCGAGCAGTGCATTCGAGAAGCGCACGGCTTGGTGCAAGGCCGAGTCGAGCATCGCATTTTCGCCGCTGGCGTGTCCGGCCTGCCCGATGAAGTTCACCAGCATCGAAGCGATACCGCGGTGTGCGAGCACTGCTTCGCACTGCGTCGGTTCAGCCACGAGTACCGCGTCGAATGCCGGCCGGTCGGCGAGGAAGGCAACAACGCCGCGCGCATCGTTCGCTTCTTCGTCGCTGGTGAATAACAGCGCGATATCGCCTGGCACCTGTTGCACGGCAGCCAGCAACGCTGCAGCCGCACCCTTGATGTCACAGGCGCCAAGACCAATGGCGCGATCCTGGATCACACGCAATGCATGTGGGTCCGCGCTCCATGCCGGGCTCGACGGCACCGTATCGAGATGTACGTTGACCAGCACACGCGGTTGACCGCGACTAGCGAACAGGCTGACTGACCCGGCACCGTGATCGCGGATGCGTACATCAAAGCCCACCAACTGCGCCGCGCAATAGGCGAAAATGCCACCTTCGTCGATCCGCCGTGGCGGGTTGCGCGTGTCAAACGCGACCAACCGTTCGAGATGCCCGAGGACCGCGTCACGCACGTTTCGCCCTACCCTTTTCCGCCCACAGATTGGACGACATGCCGTAAAGCTGGATGAAGCCCTCGGCCTCAGCCACGCCCCAGTCGGCCGACTGCGCATACGTCGCACCACGACTGGTCAGCAGATAGTCCGATACGATTTTGATCGCATCGACCTTGGCACCGTGTGTCTCCACCGTGACCTCACCGGTCACGCGCGTTTGGCTCGACGCGATAAACGCTTCGCAATCTCGCTTCAACGGATCGTGGAAAAAGCCTTCGTAGGCGAGCTCAACCCACTTCTGCCCGATCAACGGCTTGAAGCGATTCTGCGCCTTGGTCAACACCGATTCCTCCAGCGCATTGTGCGCCGCAGCCAGTACGGTCAGCGCCGGCGCTTCATAGACGATGCGCCCCTTGAGGCCAATGGTGGTGTCGCCGGTGTACATGCCACGACCGACGCCATATTCGGCGAACTCGTGATTCAACTGCGCCAATATGGCCGCGCCGCTCATGGAAACTCCGTCGATCGCCACCGCAACACCCTGCTCGAAACGGATCGTGCGACGCAGGGCCTGCGACGGCCATTGCGAACGTGGTTTGCACCAACCGCGCGCACCGACACCGGGCTCTTCCCAGCAATCAATTTCACCGCCGGACATCGTCACACCGAGCACATTTTCGTTGATCGTGTAGGCCTTGACCTTGTCGCGCACGGCGAAGCCGCGCGCTTCGAGATATTCACGCTCGTACTTGCGTACCTCGCCGACCTCGCGCTGGATTTCGCGGATCGGCGCCAGAATGTCGTAGTCACCGAGTGCTTTCACGGTCAGATCGAAGCGCACCTGATCGTTGCCCATGCCGGTGCAGCCATGTGCGAAGGCGCGCGTCGCCAATTCGTCACAGCGCTTCAGCGAATGCTCGACGATCAAGTAACGATCTGACACCAGCAGCGGGTATTGGCCCTGATACCACTGCCCGGCCTGAATCAGTGGCACCACGAACGAGTCCCAGATCGGCTGCGCGATATCGACGGTGCGGTGCGAGGTCGCCCCGAGTTCTGCCGCACGCTGCTCGATGTATGCCCGCTCGTCCGCGTCGACGCCGCCGGTATCGGCAAATACCGTATGCACCTCCCAGCCGCGTTCCTGCAGGTAAGGGATGCAGAAGCTGGTATCCAGTCCACCCGAGAATGCAAGGACGACGGTCTTGTTCATGCCTGTGCTCCGGACTGCCATTGAATGAGTTGTTTCATCACCGCTTTCTGCACATGCAGCCGATTTTCAGCCTCGTCGACGGCCACGCAATACGGCGCGTCCATCACGCCATCGGTGGCCTTGATGTTGCGTCGCAGCGGTAGACAGCGCGAGAACAGACCGTTGTTCGTCAACGCCATTTTTTCTTCATCGACGATGAAGTGCTTGAGCATCGCGCGCATCGGCGCCTCGCCTTCCCAAGCACCGAAATAAGGCAGTGCGCCCCAACTCTTGGCGTAGACGACATCGGCACCGCGATAGCCATCTTCGATGTCATGGGTGACGCGAAACGAGCCGCCAGACTCGTCCGCATTGTGTTTGCCGATATCGATATAGCGCGGATCAAGCAGGTAGTCAGGATTCGGGCACAGCAGCGTGACATCCATACCGAGTCGGGTTGCGATCGTGAGCGCCGAGTTGGCAACCGCGGTATTCAGCGGCTTCGGATGCCAAGTCCAGGTCAGCAGGTATTTCTTGCCGCGCAGGTCACGTCCGAACTTCTCACGCAGCGTCAACGCGTGTGCAAGTTCTTGGCAGGGATGGGTGATCGTTTCGAGGTTAATCACCGGCACGCGCGAATGCTGCGCGAAGGCCTTGAGCACCTTGTCCTCGCGGTCGTAAGTCCAATCGCGAAATTTCGGGAAGGCGCGCACACCAATCAGGTCGCAATAGCGCGACAACACTTGCGCCACCTCGGCAACATGCTCCTCGGCGTCGCCATCCATGATCGCGTTCGGCTCGAACTCGATGCCCCAGGCATCCTTGCCCGGCGCCAGCACCACCGCATGCGCGCCTAGTTGCCAAGCACCAATCTCAAACGATGTGCGCGTGCGCATCGAGGGATTGAAAAACAACAACGCGATCGTGCGCCCTTCGAGATCACGTCCGAGCGGCGACTGCTTCAGGCGTGCGGCTTCGTCAAGCACGGCATCGAGTTCGGCGCGACTAAGGTCTTGAGTGTTGAGGAAGTGACGGATCATGAATGCTCCCTAGCCTGGATGTTCGGATCATGAAAACGACGAAGCCCGGCACTGGGCCGGGCTTCGTCGAAAAAACGGAATGCCGGCCGGTTCAGTCGGAACGACGGCGCGCGCGTGAAGTCATGCCCGAGGCTTGGTCGGCCGAGCTGTTGAACGAGCGGGTGGCAAGAATTTGCTGCATGGCGTCATTGAAACATGCGTTCGGACCAAAAAGCAAAGGGCTGCATACCGCAGCCCTGAACTTTGACGATGCGATGCGGCTCAATCGGCCGGTGCAATCGCGACGCGGACGCGCATTCGCTCGCCCGGATCGTAGTTAAGACGAGACATGAAGACTTCGCCACGATAGCGGTATTCGACGTCATAGCCGACCACTTGTCGTTGTTCGCGCTGCACTTCGATGACACGGCAATTCGTGCCGCCACGCTCGTAGCGACCACCTGCGGAACCGTTGTTCTTGTCGACATCGCGGCCAATCGCGCCACCAATGACCGCACCGGCGACAGTCGCGGCGTTACGGCCATCGCCTTTGCCGACCTGGTTGCCGAGCGCACCACCAATGATCGCGCCAAGTACGGTGCCGCCGGTTGGATCTCCACCGGAGCGTTCGCGATACTGGCCTTGACGTTCGTAGCATTCCTCACGCGGTTCGCTGGTCATCACCGTCTCGTAGATCGGATCGACACGCAGCACATCGGCATAACCGTAGCTGATGCTTTCGGCGACTGGACCGGCTTGGCGGTCGACATAGTTGGACTGGGCGAGTGCTACCGGCGCAGCGGCCAGCAGGATCATTGGAAGCAACATTCGGTTCATGAGGTGCGCCTTGCGTAATGAGCCGTGAAAATTACAGCACGTCGCGACTGAATGGCTGCCAATGCGACGCCGGTTGCCGGCTAGAATTACGAGTCCACCATGGTTGATTGCAATGTCCCTGAACCTGTTTAACTCGTTAAGCCGCCGCGTCGAGCGCTTCGAACCCCAGCATCAAGATCGCGTCAGCATGTATGTCTGTGGACCGACCGTCTACAACTACGTGCATATCGGCAATGCCCGCGGCCCGGTGGTATTCGGTGTGCTCGCACGACTGCTGCGCCGGCATTATCCGGCGCTGGTCTATGCCCGCAACATCACCGACGTCGACGACAAGATCAACCAAGCAGCCATCGATCAACACGTACCGATCAGCGCCATCACTGGCAAATTCACTGAAGCCTATCGCACCCACATGGCCGCGCTGGGCGTCGATTTGCCCGATCTGGAACCGCATGCCACTGCTCACATTCCGCAGATCATCGCGATGTGTGAGCGACTGATTGAGACGGGTCATGCCTACGCGGCGGAAGGTCACGTCCTGTTTGCGGTCGACACCTATCGGGATTACGGGCAGTTGTCGCGCCGATCGACCGACGAAATGTTGGCCGGCGCGCGCGTCGAAGTCGCACCCTACAAACGCAGCGCTGGCGACTTCGTGCTCTGGAAACCATCGACACCGGAATTGCCGGGTTGGGATTCGCCCTGGGGTCGCGGTCGGCCGGGTTGGCATATCGAATGCTCGGCGATGTGCGAGGCCGCATTTGGCGACACCATCGACATCCATTGTGGCGGCATCGACTTGCAGTTCCCGCACCACGAGAACGAGATCGCGCAGTCAGTCTGCGCGCATGGCGGCAAACCGTTCGCGCGCTTCTGGCTGCACAACGGCATGTTGAACATGGACGGCCGCAAGATGTCGAAGTCGCTCGGCAATATCTTCCGCATCGATGAAGTGCTCGCTCACCATCCCGCCGAGGCGCTACGCCTAGCGCTGATGTCGGCGCATTACCGCCAACCAC
>Ga0138256_10009299_pt1 | contig 10309 bp, 3 predicted proteins | sample KNB2016incub_MG_FD_105486 | JGI IMG/M metagenome (GOLD analysis project Ga0138256, IMG submission 105486) | Active sludge microbial communities from wastewater in Klosterneuburg, Austria - KNB2014incub_MG | ecosystem: Engineered > WWTP > Activated sludge > Unclassified | place: Austria... | reverse complement strand
GGGATTAAAGTCAAGGTATTGCATCAACTGTTTCTTTACGCCTTCCTGGTTTTTTTGCAAAACTTCTTCACTCAAAAGGTTTCGTTCTTCGCTTTTTCCACTTGGATCGCCAACCATACCAGTAGCTCCGCCAACCAATGCATAAGGCTTATGACCAGCTTTTTGAAGATGAACTAATAGTAAAATAGGAACCAGGCTGCCGATATGCAGGCTGTCTGCCGTTGGGTCAAACCCAATATAAGCAGAAGTCATTTCTTTATTCAACTGTTCTTCAGTGCCGGGCATTATATCCTGAATAAGGCCTCTCCATCGTAATTCCTCTATTAAATTCATGTCTAAGTCAGTGATTTGCAACAAAAGTAAGGCAGATTAACCATGAAGTACATCTGGGGCAATATTTTTCTAAGCAGTTCGTTTTCAGTCATTACCCTTTTTGTCTTGTATTGTTATGATTTTACAGTTCTAAAGTCTAATTTTACAGGCAGCCCGTACGTATGAAAGCATACCTTAATCAAACGCTTATCGAAAATTGTCCGAATGAAACCATCCACACTCTTATTGTCCATCTTGACAATTGTGCTATCTGTTACGGCTAATGCACAATTCAGAAAGTATTCCAACGAATTTTTAAACATTGGTGCAGGCGCCAGAGGTTTAGCCATGGGTAGTGCACAAGTAGCATCTGTTAATGATGGTACTGCTGGCTATTGGAACCCCGCAGGCCTTGTTGGAGTTAAAGATCATCCACAAATTAATCTGATGCATGCTGAGTATTTTGCCGGTATTGGCAAATATGATTATGTAGGCGTAGCATTACCAACTTCAAATAATAAAAGAACAATTGGCATTACAGCACTTCGGTTTGCAGTGGATGATATCATGAATACGTTGTTTCTTGTAGAGCCAGATGGTTCTCTTAACTATAATAATATTCAGGCTTTCTCATCTGCCGACTATGCATTTATATTTTCATTTGCACAGAAATTAAAAGAGAGTGAAAAGAAAAATGTTCATTTTGGTTTGAATGCAAAAGTAATTCACCGCAGTGTAGGCAAATTTGCAAAAGCATGGGGTTTTGGTTTAGATGCCGGGCTACAAATATTTCAGAATAAATGGAAATTTGGTATTGCAGCCAGAGATATTACCAGCACTTTCAATGCATGGTCATTCACCTTTACAGAAAGAGAGAAAGAAGTTTTATATCTAACAAATAATGAAATTCCTGTGAAGTCTACCGAGTTAACAGCTCCTCGTCTTGTATTAGGTATTTCAAGAGATTTCAAATTAGGGAAAAAAGCAAGCTTATTAGCAGAAGCAAACTTGGATGTAACATTTGACGGTCAAAGAAATACATTAATCAGTGGAAATCCTGTTAGTGCTGATCCTAAAATGGGATTAGAGCTAAATATTAATAATGTGTTCTTCTTAAGAGGAGGAATAAATAATTTTCAAAAGGCATTAGCTGATGGTGATACGCTGAATCAAAAAAAGGTATGGATATATCAACCAAGTGCTGGTGCTGGGTTTAAAATTCAAAATGTAACGATTGATTATGCATTTACAAATCTTGCCAATCAGTCGAACCCTCTATTTACCCATGTTTTTTCTTTGCGATTAAATCTGGTAAATAGTAAAAAAGAAAAAGGCGAATAATCCGTATTTGTTTAAACTTTTATTCAATGAAAAAATTTTTACTTCTATCATTACTTTTTGTAGGTTTTAAAGGACTTGCTCAGAATTATAATAATGAATGGATAGACTATAATAAAACTTATTATAAGTTCAAAGTAGGTGCTACTGGTCTTTATCGTATCAATCAACCTTTATTATCATCAGTGGGTCTCGGTAGCGTTCCGGCTGAGCAATTTCAGCTGTGGAGAAACGGCAAACAGATTCCGTTATACACAACTCTTCAAACAGGAGTGTTTACCTCAGGAGACTTTATTGAGTTTTGGGGAGAAATGAATGATGGTAAGCCGGACTATGAACTTTATAGAGAGGCAGATTACCAGTTGAACGATAAGTGGAGCATGGAAACAGATACAGCCGCATTTTTTCTAACTATAAATCCAGTTGGAAATAATTTTAGGTTAACACCAACTACAAACAATTTACCATCTGCATTAACGCCGGAACCTTATTTCATCCATACAGAAGGAAAATATTATAAAGATGCATGGAATCTGGGGTTTGCAAATGTTGTGGGCGAATATGTGTATTCTTCCGCTTATGATAAAGGAGAAGGGTTTACATCTGGTAATATCGGTACGAATGTGAATCTTGCTTATACTTTTTCGGGATTGAATCCTTACTCCGGACCCGGTTCACCTGATCCAATATTAAAGATTAATGCTGCTGGAAATGCGCTAAATCCAAGGCAATTTGAAGTTACAATTAACTCTATTCTGAAATCAACGCAAACATTAGATTTCTTTGATTACATAAAGGCAACAATCAATTTAACACAATCTGATTTAGCCAGTGGAACAGCGATTCTTGGAGTGAAAAATATATGTGTAACCTCACCTGACAGAATGGTAGTTGCAAAATCAGAAATTACCTATGCCCGTCAATTTAATTTTGGCGGGGCTAATAATTTTTTGTTTGAGCTCCCTTCTAATCCTGCCGGAAATTATCTTGAAATAGCAGGGTTTAATCATAGTTCTGTCAACCCTGTTTTATATGATCTTACTAATGGAAAAAGATACGTCGCAGATATAAGTAATCCCTCTTTAGTAAAAGTTTTACTGGAGCCTTCTGCTGTTGCAAGAAAGTTATTACTTGTAACTCAAGTTGCTTCATACCCAATTGCTGTAGCTGCATTACAAACAAGAAGTTTTGTGAATTATGGGCTTGCTGCAAATCAAGGAAACTATTTAATTATTTCACATTCAGCAATAATGAATGGCACTGGTAGTACCACACCAGTTGAAGATTATAGAGCTTACCGTAGTTCGGCAGTAGGTGGAAGTCATAATGCAAAAATTTATATGATTGACCAGCTTACAGATCAATTTGCATTTGGAATAAAACAACATCCTTTTTCGGTACGAAACTTCCTTCGTTGGGCAAGAGCAACGTATACAAATACAATAAAGAATGTGTTTTTAGTTGGGCGAGGGATGAATTATATACATAACAGGTATTATGAAGCAGATCCAAACCTTTCGAAAATGTCTTTTGTTCCCACTTTCGGTTATCCTGCTTCAGACAATTTATTGGCTGCAGATCCGGGGCTTGATGAAATACCAAGAATTCCTATTGGAAGATTGTCTGTAATTAATGGCGATGAAGTTGCTGTTTATCTTGAAAAGGTAAAGCAATACGAACAGCAACAAGCATTTTCATCTCCTTTAATCAGTGACAAGGCATGGACAAAAAACACAATGCATGTAATTGGAGCAAATGATGGAGCATTGGGCGACATTTTATCTGCATCAATGAATAGATTCAGGGATATTATCAGGGATACTGCATATGGTGCAAATGTATCAACATTTAGTAAGCTAACGACAGCACCTGTGGAGCAGGCCAATGCACAAAGAATTTATGGACTCTTTGAAGAAGGACTTGGTATGTTAACATATTTCGGTCACTCTTCTGCATCTACTTTGGAATTTAATCTAGATAATCCTGACGCTTATAACAATCAAGGTAAATATCCTTTGTTTATTTTATTGGGTTGTAATGCAGGAAACTTCTTTAATTATTCATTGGCAAGATTATCTTCAAAGGAAACAATTTCGGAGAAGTATGTATTAGCGAATCATAGAGGCGGTATTGCTACTATAGCTAGCACATCTTTGGGAATAGTGCATTACTTGGATATTTATAATAGCAGCTTAATGGAAGCAATGTCAACCACCAGCTATGGCAAAACTTTTGGCGAAACGATGATTGATGCCATAACGAGAACATATAATCTAACGACACAGAATGATTTTTATGCCCGATTCCATTGTGAGCAATCTACATTGCATGGCGACCCTGCTTTAAAAATGGATGTGCTGAAAGATAAACCTGATTACGCAATTGAAGATCAATTGGTGAAAATCAACCCTTCATTCATTTCAGTGGCTGAAACTTTCTTTAAGGTGGATGCTAAGTTTCTGAACCTTTCAAAGTCAGTTAATAAAAATATTGTTATTGAAGTTAAACGTACGTATCCAAATCTTGTAACAGAAGTAATAAGACGAGATACAATACCCGGCATTCGTTATGCTGATTCAATAAGTTTTCAAGTGCCAATTGTAGCAACAAGAGACAAAGGTTTGAATAAAATATCTATTTGTATTGATGCAGATAATGAGGTTGATGAATTGTACGAATCAAATAATTGTATTACCAAAGATGTTTTCATTTTTGAAGATGAACTAAGGCCTGTATATCCATACAATTATGAAATTATAAACAGACAGGGGATTAAGTTTCAGGCGTCTACTGCTGATGCTTTTGCAACTGTTAAACAGTACAAACTTGAAATTGATACCACAAAACTTTTCAATTCCCCATTAAAGGCTGAGAGAACAGTATCGTCAAAAGGTGGCGTTATCGAATTTGATCCCGGAGTTACTTTTACTGATAGTACTGTTTATTACTGGAGAACTGCATTAGTTCCTGCAAGCGGATCACCGAATTGGAATTATGCTTCATTTACCTATTTAGCAAATCATGCAGATGGATTTGGTCAATCACATTATTATCAGCATCTGGAGTCTACAACTAATCAAATGCGATTACAAACGGATAATAAATGGGCATTTGATTCGGCGTATCAGAATATTTTTGCAAGAAATGCGATTTATCCCGAAGGCGGAACTCAACAGGCTGAATTTACAGTTGCAGTTAATGGTAGTCAGTATATAGGTGGCGGTTGCAATTTTAATGCTATAATATTCAATGTATTTAACCCCAACTCGATGATTCCAATGCCTAATGTTTTTGATCTGGGTACAGGGAATGGGTTATATGGATCTTTACCACAGACTTGCGGTGACAGAAAGCAATATAACTTTGAGTTTTCTTATCTCGATGCTACTCGTAGGGGTAAAATAATGGACTTCCTAAATAATATTGTACCCGACGGTTATATTGTAGTTGCTAGAGCTAATTTACCTTCATCGACACCAATACCACCAGCATTTGCAGATGCTTGGAGAAGCGATACTACAATTTATGGTTCAGGTAATTCGCTTTATCATATTTTCAAAAATCAGGGATTTGAAACTATAGATAGTTTTAATAGGCCAAGAACATGGATTTTTATCTATAAGAAAAATGGAGCGGGAAGCTTAACGCCTGGATATGTAATGGCTGAAAGTATTTATGACAAACTTTCTCTTACTTCAAATATTAAGACTTCTGATACTTTAGGATATATAGAATCACCACTTTATGGTATGGCCAAACAATGGCATACTATTAAGATTAATGGTTCAGCATTACCTGATTTGCCAGGCGCAGATTCTGCAAGATTAAATCTGATAGGGGTAAATCTGGCAGGTCAAGAAACAACATTGATGACCAACCTGGATCCTGATTTGGGTTCATTTGATATTTCAAGTGTTAGTGCTGTTGATTATCCATTTTTAAAATTGAAATTGTATGTAAAGGATAAAATTAATTTTACTCCGTATCAGTTGAAATACTGGAGAATAGTTTTTGACCCTGTACCTGAAGGTGCCATTGCGCCAAATATCTTCTTACAACAAAAGGATTCAGTAGATGTTGGTGAGCCAATAGATTTTAAAGTGGCGTTTAAAAATGTTAGTCACATACCGTTTGATAGTGTTAAGGTAAAACTGGTTGTTACTGATAAAAATAATGTTGCAAACATTATTCCTGTTTCGAAGAAAAGACCAATAACTATATTTGGTACAGCAACAGATACAATTCATTTATCTGCGTTAATAAAAACGAATAATTTCCCTGGAAAAAATACTGTTTACATTGAAGCAAATCCTGATGATGATCAACCTGAACAGTATCACTTTAATAATTTTGCATTTAGAAATGTGTATGTAAAACCGGATAGTCTGAATCCTTTACTCGATGTTACTTTTGACGGAGTTCATATTCTGAACAGAGATATCGTTTCTTCTAAGCCAGACATAATTGTCAAATTAAAAGATGAAGCTAAATGGATGATACTCGATGATACTTCATTGCTTACTTTACAAGTGAGGTTTCCGAATGGTAGTTTGAGAAGATATTATTTCAGCAATGATACGCTTCAGTTTACTCCGGCAGGTCAGGCTCCCAATCCTGATAACACTGCAACGCTGAATTTCAAACCATATTTTGCTGAGGATGGAGACTATGAACTTATTGTTACAGGCAAGGATAGAAGTAATAATAAAGCAGGCGATATAGAGTATAGAGTAATTTTCTCGGTAATTAATAAGCCGATGATATCAAATATGCTTAATTATCCAAATCCATTCACAACATCAACTGCTTTTGTATTTACTATTACGGGTAATGAAGTGCCACAGAATATCAAGATTGAGATAATGACCATTACTGGAAAAATCGTAAGAGAGATTACAAAAGATGAGTTGGGTTCATTGCATATTGGTCGAAATATTACCGATTTCAAGTGGGATGGGACAGATCAGTATGGTCAGAAACTGGCGAATGGTATTTATTTATACAGAGTGGTAACAAACTTAAATGGTAAAGCACTTGATAAATACAAGGCTGATGGAGATAAAACGGATCAATATTTTAATAAAGGTTATGGTAAAATGTATTTGATGCGATAATCTTAATTCTTCTAAAATTTGTAAGAAAAGGACTGCATTTGCAGTCCTTTTCTTTATTCGTAACAACTCACAGATATGAATTGTTATTTTTGCAAACTCAGGAATAATAATAAGCATGGCAAAAATCAGTATAAATATTGCAACGGGAAGTCTACAACAGCAGGAAATGATTGTAGGAATTGATCTAGGCACTACTAATAGTTTAGTTGCTGTGATTCATCCTGATAGTAAAAAGCCTTCTGTATTAAAGGAATTCGACGGTGTAGCATTAGTTCCATCTGTTATTCATTTTGGAGATGGAGGCACAGTATCTGTTGGTGATACAGCGAAAACTAAATTAATTGAAGAGCCAGAGAATACAATCTTTTCGGTTAAAAGGCTGATGGGTAAGTCTCACAATGATGTAAAAGACTATACTGGTTTTTACACTTACAAAGTAATCGACGATAATACAGACAGTTTGGTAAAAGTGCAGGTAGGAGACAAGTTCTATTCGCCAATTGAATTATCTTCTTACATTTTAAAAGAATTAAAAAAGAGAGCCGAACATATTTTAAAAACTCCGGTTAATAAAGCTGTGATAACAGTACCTGCTTATTTTAATGATGCACAACGACAAGCTACAAGGGATGCAGGAAAACTTGCAGGGCTTGATGTTCTGAGGATAGTGAATGAGCCAACTGCTGCAAGCCTTGCTTATGGTATTGGGTTAAACAAAGATGAAACTAAAACGATAGCTGTTTATGATCTTGGCGGCGGCACATTCGATGTTTCGATTTTGCGTATAGCTGGCGGTATTTTCGAAGTGCTTTCTACAAATGGTGATACTTATTTAGGTGGTGATGATTTTGATAGAGCTATCGTAAACTACTGGACTGAGAAGCGGGGAATAGCAAACGAAGTTCTTCAGTCTGATAAAAAATTGTTACAAGAATTACGATTGTTAGCTGAGAAAGCTAAAATAAATTTAAGTACTAACGAATTATTTAAAGGGAGAGCTGCTTCATATGAAGTAGAATTATCCAAAATGGATTTTGAAAAATTGATTCTACCATTTATTGAGAAAACGATTAATTGTTGTAACAATGCCTTAAAAGATGCAGAACTATCTATTAAGGATATTGATGAAGTAATAATGGTTGGAGGCTCTACAAGAGTTCCGTCTGTTAAAAAATTGGTAGCCGATTATTTTGGTAAACCAGTTCATGATTCATTAAACCCTGACGAAGTAGTTGCATTAGGTGCAGCTGTACAGGCCGACATACTCGCAGGCAATAATAAAGATTTGTTGTTGTTAGATATTACTCCGCTTTCATTGGGAATAGAAACGATGGGTGGTTTGATGGATATGCTTATCCCTAGAAATTCTAAAATTCCTTCCAAGGCTTCAAGACAATATACTACACAGAAAGATGCACAAAGCGGAATAAGGATTTCAGTATATCAAGGAGAAAGAGATTTAGTAAAGGATAATCGAAAACTTGCTGAATTAAACCTTACTGGTATTCCAGGAATGCCGGCGGGAATGCCTAAAGTAGAAGTTAGTTTTCTGGTAAATGCCGACGGAATCTTATTGGTAAAAGCAAAGGAATTAAGAAGCGGTGTAGAGCAATCAATAGAAGTAAAACCTCAATATGGGTTGACAGATGAGGAAGTTGAAAAAATGCTTTTTGATTCTGTTACAAATGCAAAAGATGATATACAAATAAGGGCTTTGGTAGAAGCACAAACCGAAGCCACGCAGTTAATAGATACCACACAGAAATTTATGCAAAAGAATAGTGAGTTACTTAGTGAAGAAGAAAAAGATGAAACTCAAAAAGCTATTGTTCAATTACAGACAGTAATGGAAAAAGGGACAAAAGATCAGATTCACGCAGCCATTGAGAATCTTAATGAAATCTCAAGGCCTTATGCAGAAAGAATGATGGATCAGGCAATTGTTACAGCACTGAAAGGAAAATCTATTTAAATAATTTTCTCCTTCCTGTTCTCGGATAAATGGCAAAAGGAATTGCAGCTAACAAAAGAAAGAGATTTATCCAAGCAAGCCTTTTTATTGGATTGGCATTGAAACGAAACTCAACTTCATGCTGTCCCTTTTCTATCGGCAGTGAAATAAAAGTTTTGAAACCTGTATAATGTGGTACTAATTTACCATCTATTTTTACTTCCCAATATTTGTAATTATTCTGGAGTAATGTCAGCCATTGAAAATCATTATTTATAACCTTGCATTTAATCAATCCTGGTCCCGATTGTTGAACTTGTATATTACTGGAGCCAAAGTTGGTTCTTGTGTTAACGGTTGTATCATCACTAAGAAAAATATAAGATTGGTTTTTGATAAAACCATACAAATTTTTATCATCAATAAAAGCATCATTAGTTCTTAATTGTACAGGATATTGATCAGGCATCGTACTGCCTATTTTTTTACTATAAGATGCAATCAATAGAAACTGCGATTCATCCGGAGGAGTTATATAGTCAGCATTATTTATTGAAACCAATGGTTGAGGGTGAATACCTTTTGGAAATTTATCAATAATTGCTTGTAACTCTTTTTTTGACATCATTCCCAGGCCTGTAAACGGGAGTGTAAGCCATGTAATAACTATAAAATTCAGACAAAGAATAAATCCTACAAACGATTTCTTGTTAAGAAATTTTCTAAAGAACCAAATTGTTGCTATTTGTATTATTGACTGAACCAGTAATAAGTCCCAAATACTTGTATTGTCAATAAGTGACTTTATTATGTCTTTTAAAGAAGAATAATTTGAATTATTTGCAAACACAATAGACGACTTTGTTATAAATAGAAGTATTATTGATAATACTGAGGTTGCGAATGTGAATAAAAGCAAATGGAAAGATGCTGTTGATGACCAACTTATTTTCTTTTTTAATAATAAATGAATCCCTGCACTTCCATAGAGTAGAAATAAAAGGACAACGAAATAGGTGAACTCACCATTTAGCCGTACAAAACCAAGAAAGGGCAAAAATTTCCAGGCAAAAATTTTGAAGTAGCTGCCAGCTGATAATAAAATGAAAAACAATAGTGGTAAACCAAATGTTAGAATTGTTTTTTTTGATGAAATCTTAGCTATATATACCAAACCTAAAAGATGTGCAATGCCGATATATACATTCCGCATGGCAATATCAGTTTGAAAGAAATTTGTTTTATGTACTGGTAGTGGAAGGAAGATCGATAAATAGGATTGTAGTGAAGTTGGAGTCATTAAAGTTTCATTCAATGAAACTTTTGACCCTCTGGAGATATAGTTTAAAACTTCTATATTACTATAAATCACAACAATTGAAAGAATACTGCTGATAAGTATAAAGCTGAAGTTAATAAGCCAGAAATTTCGATGATATAGCTCTTTCAATATTTCTTTTCTATTAAAATAAATTACAAATAATGCAAAGGCAAAGAAATAAGCTGCTCCGATAATCAAGCCCGGATGTGTGGATGCAACAAAAAGAAAAACACTTATTCCGCCCAAAAGGAAATTTCTAATTACTGGGTTTTT
>Ga0138256_10009298_pt1 | contig 10309 bp, 10 predicted proteins | sample KNB2016incub_MG_FD_105486 | JGI IMG/M metagenome (GOLD analysis project Ga0138256, IMG submission 105486) | Active sludge microbial communities from wastewater in Klosterneuburg, Austria - KNB2014incub_MG | ecosystem: Engineered > WWTP > Activated sludge > Unclassified | place: Austria... | reverse complement strand
TATTTTATTTTAGCACCATTGCGTTCAGCTTTTTTAATATATGGTTCCACTTCACGAAGGGGGTCAATTACAACCGCTTCGCCATTACTTTCAATATAATATGCTCCTTGAGCTAAACAACCAGTATAAATTTGTTCTACTATCATAACTAAAATAATTTAATGCAAATTTCAGGAAATAAATGAACGTTGACTATGACATTTGTCACACAACAGATATGATTTTATTTGATAAAAACTTCTTTTATAATTATATAAATGCCCATCACCAATACAAACCACCCAAATCCTTTTTTGAGCGAGGGTCCAGAAATTTTATCAGCCAATTTGCTGCCAATAAATATTCCTGCAATTGAGATTCCTGTAAATATCAAAATGACTGTCCAGTTATATTCAAATTGTTTTAAACTGAATAAAAAACCAAATAAAGAATTGATGCCCACAATCATTAATGATGTTCCCACTGCGGTTTTCATCGGTAGTTTTAAGAAAAGTATCAGAGCTGGAATAATAAGAAAACCTCCTCCAGCACCTAATAAGCCAGTTACTACGCCAATAAATAAACCTAATAATACCAATGGCAAAACTTTATTGTGCCTGTCTGTTTCAGACAATTTTTCATTTATATGATCATTTCGGCCCCGTATCATTGAAATGGAAGCAGCCAACATCAGAATGGCAAAAACAACCATCAAAAACATGGATTTAGAAACCACGATGCTTCCGATTGTTACAATTGTTTCTGGCAATGCTGGTAAAAGGTAATGTCGTGTTACAAAAATGGATAGGATAGAAGGTATGCCAAATTCAATAACTGCTTTAAAGTCTACCTGTTGTTTTGAATACGACCTAAAACCGCCGACAAGGCTGGCTATTCCCACAATAAATAATGAACTGGTTGTTGCTAATAAGGGATTTATTCCCATAAGGTACACTAATACAGGAACGGTAAGTATTGAACCGCCGCTGCCGATCATGCCTAATGAAACGCCGATGAGTATTGAAGCCAGATAACCAAGAATCTCCATATCTTATTTTTTGCAAGGTTAGCCGAAATGCACTTCTTGTTTTGTGACAGCTATCACATGAACTAATAGCCCAAAAGTAATTCAATCATATTCCGGTTTAACTTAACTAATTTTCGCTGCTCCATCTTTTTTAATAGTCTTGATATAACTTCTCTTGAACTATTTAAATCATCAGCAATTTGTTGATGAGAAGTTTCAATTACATTTTTTCCTGAATTTTTTGCATGACGTTTTAAATAAAATTCAAGACGTTCATCCATGTTATGAAAAGCGATATTATCGACAACACTAATTAATTCATCAAACCGGCTACGATAAGTTTGTATTACGAATTGATACCAGCTTTTATATTGGTTCATCAGGTCATCCATCAATTGTACTGGAATCAATAAAACTTCTGTGTCTACTTCTGCAATAGCAGTTATTTCGCTTGTTTCTGATTGCAAAGCACAAATCATAGAAACTGCACAAGCTTGTCCGGGTTCCAGATAATACATCAGAAATTCGCCGCCATCCTGATTCTCCCTGTATATTTTTATCTGTCCTTCTAATACTAATGCTGTTGACTTTATATACTGTCCTGTCCGCATAATGACTTCGCCTGCTGCAAATGTTTTTTGTACAGCATTCTTTTCGATTATTTCTATGAGTTCAGGTTCAAACTGCGGGAATAATTTTTTCCAATCCATTTTATAAAATTATGCGTCAAGTATTATTTCTAATTTGATACTTCTGCTACCTTTTACTAAAAGGTAACTATTTTCAAATTTTTGTTTTTGTAACCAATTTTTTGCTTCGATATTATTTTCAAAAGATAAAAAAGGGTGATTAATTTTTAAGAAATCGCCTCCTACTAAGGCTACGAATTTCCAATTATATTTTTGGATTAAATTAATCAGTGTAATATGCTCTTCGATACTTTCTGTACCCAACTCTGCCATACCACCAAGTATCAGCACTTTGTTTTCAACTTTTAATTTTGAAAAATTTTCAATGGCCAGTTTCATGCTGCTTGGATTAGCATTGTATGCATCCAAAATTATTTTATTCGTTCCTCTTTCTATCAATTGTGAACGGCTGTTAGATGGAAAGTAATTCTCCAGTGCAGATTTTATTTTATCATCAGCAACTTTAAAATATTTTCCTAGGGCAACAGCAGCTAATACATTCGGCAAATTATATTCTCCTACTAATTGGGTTTGTATAAGTCCGGTAGTTGCACCTTTTGTTATTTCAACAGCAAGATAAGGATCAGCATCATCAATTCGGCCTTCTATATCAGCATTAGTAGTTCCATATTTTATAATGGAATAAATATCCTTGCTCATTTTAAACAGGTATTCATAATCACTCATAATAAATGCAGTGCCGTTATTATTTCTCAGATAATCAAATAATTCGCCTTTGCCTTTTCTTACACCTTCAATGCTTCCAAAACCTTCAAGGTGTGCTTTGCCGCAGTTTGTGATAAGGCCATGTGTAGGCATTGCATATTCACAATAAGAAGCAATTTCTTTTTGATGATTGGCACCCATTTCAATTACTGCTATCTCAGCGTCAGCTTTTATTTTTAAAATAGTAAGTGGTATACCAATATGATTATTAAGGTTGCCTTCAGTTGTATAGGTTTTAAAAGAAGAGGAGAGAGCAGCATGTATTAGTTCTTTCGTAGTTGTTTTTCCGTTACTACCTGTAATAGCTAATACTGGAATATTAAACTGTTCCCTATGATGTTTTGCTAATTGTTGCAAAGCTGTAAGTACATCATTAACCAAAATTGTTTTTTCACAAATTTCAAATTCCTTTTCATCAATAACTGCATATGCAGCGCCACCTTCCAATGCTTTTTTGGCAAATGCATTGCCGTTAAAATTATCGCCTTTTAATGCAAAAAAAATATCATCGGGTTTTAACTTTCTGGTATCTGTTTCTACAGATGGGTGTTGTTTGAATATTATATAGAGTTGCTCTATGGTCATATTACAAATGTAAGTGGGATATTAAGAATGTAAACCCTTCTTCGCTAAAGCCCTGTCTGCCGCTAAGCAGGCTTCATAGGCTAAATCCTCCTTTGCAATAGCTTCTGAGGATAAACAAAAAACCCTCCGAAATGGAGGGTTTAAATATTTGAAAGATTAAATTATCGTTTTTGTCTGCGGGTTTTATAATGCTGACCAGTTTTGCGGCCATTACCTTCAGGGCTACCCATGCGGTTCATTGCACAACGGAAACCTAAAGTACTTAATGCCTGATCTTCTTCAAGATAACGACGGGCACCTGGCGTTAACCAATAAGCTCTGTCGTTCCAGCTTCCACCTTTATATACTTTTGATTTATCGCTTACCAAAGTGGTAATACCATAACCATAAGATGCTTGCGATAAAGAGTCACCATCAAGATAATTGATAACATTACCTCTTTGATAGTTTCTTCTATCCTTACTTTCTGCATCTGTAACATTTACCATTTTCACACGGCCGGTACTGTCTTTTTCGTAACGGGTTGATGGATCCATAGTGGAAGAATCGGCAACATATAATTTCTTAAATACGTTTCCACGGAATGGAGCTGGCTGATCGTCGAAATCCAAAGAAGAAAGCGGACGATAGGTATCTTCCACCCACTCACTTACGTTTCCTGCCATATTATATATACCAAATCCGTTTGGATAAAAAGACTGTACTGGTGCTGTATAGAAGGCATTGTCATTCAACCCTCCAGCTACACCGGCATTATCGCCAGAGCCTCTTTTAAAGTTAGCTAAGAAAGTTCCCTGCCAACTTCCGCGACGGCTATCTCTCAGACCATTTACATTTATTGCCCAAGGATATACTTGTTTATTAGATACTAATTCTTCCCCTCTTTTCTTTTTGGTGCTTGGTCTAGGGTTTTGATTCACCAAGCCATAAGCCGCATATTCCCACTCAGCTTCAAAAGGTAAACGGTAGTCCGGTAATAATACCCCAGACTCCATTGTCGCCATTGTCTGCTTTGGCTCGTTTTTCTTAGTTTTTATTTTGCCGGGAGGTGCAGTATATAGTCCTAATAAATATGACTTTGTTGTAAAATTATTATCACCCTGTTGTGCACCCGGCTTTAAATTGGCTTTATTTACGAAGCCTTCTTTTACCAAAGTGCCTTCATTTACACGGTCGCTTCTCCATAAGCAGAAGTCATGAGCCTGTCTCCAGGTAACACCTACTACGGGATAATCATTAAATCCAGGATGGCGGAAGTAGAATTCTACCATTGGTTCGTTGTAGCTTAATTCGCTTCTCCAGGCCAAAGTATCTGGCAAAGCACCTTCAAGTATTTTCGCATTAATGGGGTCGGATGCGTCAAATACTCTGCTCAGCCAGTGAAGATACTCACGGTAGTGAACGTTAGCTACTTCTGTTCTATCAATATAAAAAGAAGGAACAGATACACGGCGTGGAATGTTATTCCAGTCACCCATTATGTCTTCCTCGGTTTGTCCCATGGTGAAGGTTCCACCTTGAACAAATACAAGACCAGGTCCGAGCCCTTGTTCTTTGGATTTAGATACCTGAAAACCACCCTGATTTTTATCATTGTAGTTCCAGCCGGTAACATCCGATTTGTCTTGTTTTTTCTTGAAAAGGCCTCCATTTTTACAAGATGCTAAAAGCATCATGCAGGATACCATGATTACTAAGTTTTTCACTGTCATTGTTTTTTGCATAAACCTATGAATTGGAATAAATTTAACGCCGGGTGACATATAATATTGCATCGATTGGTTCTTTTACCCCCGAAATGCGAATATATATACTTTAAGGGCATAAGAATACGAAGTTCTACTCTTTTTAAACGGGAAAACCCCTTATCGGAAAGCTAATTAATATAATACCACACTGGCCTTTGTTATGTATATTATCCGGCGGTCACAATTCAAGTACTAACTGAAGGTTTTTTGGTTCAGTCTTTAAAATATAAAGACTAGGAAGACGAAATGATTTATTGAACAAATGTATTACAACGATCATTTTTTAAAGTAAATAACAGAAAAATTGGTAATACTATTTCTCTTATTTACTTTAGCGGTTTCCGGGAAGTGATAAATTCTGGAATAAAATCTTTGAGATACTATTAATTATTGTAAAAAAGTATTTATTTTTTACAATAAAACTTGAAAGTGTACGTTTTTTCAAACTTAAGTATGAGTTGAAATGTACATGAGTTTTATCTGACGTTTCATTATATATTGCGGGAGAAGAATTTCCCGGTTTCAGATAAAATTCCATATTTTAGTCTTGTATTTAATCAAAAGCTCTATATTTACACCATTATTAAAAACTTTCTAATGAGACCAACTGCTTTAAAACTAACTGCTGTAATCTTGCTTTTTTGTGGTATAAACACTACTGTAAAAGCTCAGGCAGACCCAATCAATGTAGTAACAACTGCTGTTCCTTTTTTGCGTATTTCACCTGATGCCCGTTCTGGTGGTATGGGAGATCTTGGCGTTGCCACTTCTCCTGATGCTTATTCTGGACTGTGGAATGGTGGAAAGGTAGCTTTTAACACTGGAAAAGCTGGTGTTGGTGCTACTTATACTCCTTGGTTAAAGGACTTAGTAAATGACGTTTATCTTGCAACATTCGCAGGATATTACAAGTTTGCTGATAATCAGGCCATTCATGGTTCTGTTCGTTATTTTAGCCTAGGTAATATCACATTTACAGATAATCTTGGTAATGACTTCGGTAGCTATCGTCCCCGTGAATTCGGAATTGACGTTGGTTATTCTCGTAAGTTGAATGCAAAGAATGGTGTTGGTGTTACTTTGAAGTATATCAACTCTAACCTTGCTGGTAACACAACTGTTGGTAGCACTACTTACAAAGCTGGAAATGCTGTAGCTGCTGATCTTTCTTATTTCCATACCGGAATCGGTGCTAATGGAAGTGGATGGAACTTCGGTGCTGTTTTATCAAATCTTGGATCTAAAATATCTTATACAGATAATGCAGATGCAAAAGACTTTATTCCTGCAAACCTTGGCATAGGAACTAACTATACTAAACAAATGAATGCTCAGAATAAGATTTCATTTGGTGTAGAACTTAATAAGCTTCTTGTTCCAACTCCTCCAGAAGATCCTGCTACTCCTACTCAATTAGCTGATTACAGAAATAAGAGTGTAATAGGTAGCTGGTTCAGTTCATTTGGAGATGCTCCAGGTGGGTTTGGCGAAGAAATCAAAGAATTCCAAGCATCTCTGGGTGCTGAGTACACTTATAACAATCAATTCTCTCTTCGTGCAGGATACTACTATGAGAATAAAACAAAAGGTAATCGTCGTTATTTCACAGCAGGTCTTGGTGTGAAGTACAATGTTTTCGGATTTAATTTTGCTTACCTTGTACCAACTGGTAGCGGAGTTAGCCGTAATCCATTATCAAATACACTTCGTTTCTCTGTAATATTTGATTTCGATAAATAATCATAATTTTTATTATAGTAAAACGTCCTACCTATCTGGTGGGACGTTTTTATTTTAAGGATATTTGCTAAAATCAATACGAAATGTCATTCAGAATAGGATCAGGAATAGATTTTCATAAGTTAGTAGAAGGAAGAAACTTGTGTATAGGCGGAATAAAAATCCCGCATCACAAAGGTTCTTTGGGTCATAGCGATGGCGATGTTTTGCTTCATGCAATTTGCGATGCATTATTAGGAGCTCTTGGGTTGGGCGATATTGGAGTTCATTTTCCAGATACAGATGCTTCTTTAAAAGATATAGACAGTAAGATACTATTGAGTAAAACAATAATACTGATAAAAGAAAAGGGCTTTTCGGTTGTAAATATTGATTCAACATTGTGTCTTCAATCTCCTAAAATTGGACCTTATGTAAGCGAAATGCAAACAGTGATTGCAGGAATTGTAGGTATTGATAAAAATGATATATCTATAAAGGCAACGACAACAGAACAAATGGGTTTTGTTGGAAGAGAAGAAGGTTTAATGGCTTATGCAACTATTTTATTAAAGAAAGAAGACTTTAATCTGTAAGCAATTCAAAACCCTTGTCGTTCTTATCTTTGCCTGATGTCATCAATTGAAATAAAAATTATTAATAAGTCTGATAATTCATTACCTAATTATGCTACATCCGGATCTTCGGGTATGGATATAAAGGCTGATCTTACTGATGTAGTAACGATAAAGCCAATGGAAAGAACGTTGATTCCAACAGGACTGTTTCTTGAAATTCCAGACGGTTATGAAGCACAAATAAGACCAAGAAGTGGCCTGGCAATTAAAAATGGGATTACTTGTTTGAACACTCCTGGTACAATAGATGCAGATTACAGAGGAGAAATTAAGGTAATATTAATCAACCTTTCATTGGAAGAACAAGTCATCAGGCATGGCGATCGTATTGCTCAAATGGTTTTTCAGAAGGTAGAAAAAGCTGTATGGCTTAAAACACAAGAAATAAACGTAACTGAAAGAAACGAGGGGGGATTTGGTCACACTGGCTCCAATTAAAGATTCAAAATGAAAAGGATATTATTACTCATTATTATTGGCATAACCTTTTTTCCATCTTGCAGATCTGCAAAGAAAATCCAGACTCCTATTATTATTATAAAAGATACAACTGTTGCTGAGGTTAAACAAGATGATACAGTTGTATTAGAAGATACAGTTGCCTTAATAAGAAATAGCTATAATCTGCTCCAAAGTAACCTGATTAAGGTTTCCACTTTTTCTGCCAAGGTAGATGTAAAATATAAAGATCCTCAAGGGAAAAAATATGATGTAAATGCGAATATCAGAATGTATTATGATAGTGTGATATGGGTATCAATAACAGGCTTATTAGGAATTGAAGGTGTAAGGGCATATATAACACATGATTCAGTAAAAGTGATTGATAAGCAAAATAAAACGTACACTTCTAAGAGTGTTGCTTATCTACAAGAAATAACAGAGCTTCCGCTAGATCTTGTTTCTTTGCAAGATTTACTACTTGGTAATCCATTATTTTTCAATTCAAATATTAGTTCTTTTAACCGTTCAGAAGGAACGATTTCATTATTAAGCATAGGCGAATTGTTTAAAAACCTCTTAACAATAAATGAAGATAATAAGCTAATAGTCGCCTCTAAACTTGATGATGTGATTGCTTCAGGAGAAAGAACAAGCCTTCTTACTTATAATGATTATGAAAATAAGAAGGGTGTAAATTTTTCTGTAAATAGAATTATTAATGTGGAAGGCACGAAGGAAATTGGTGTCGAACTTGAATTCAAGCAATATAACTTTAATGAAACGTTAAGCTTTCCATTTAATGTGCCTAAAAATTATAAACGTAATTAAACGAATAAAATTAAATTTGCTTGTATGCGTTGTTAGCAGGTAATCTTGCTATGCTTTTTTAAACCCATATCCCTTTTAGTATGATAAGAAAAATTGCACTCCAACTTTTATTTTCATGTTTTTTATTTTCAGTTGCCGCTCAGCCGCTTACTGATAAAACACAGCTTGAAAAAGAAAGGCAGGATATTCAAAAGGAATTAAAAGAAATACAAGGGCTTTATAATAAGGTAAGAGGGCAAACTAAGCTGACACTTGGGCAATTGGCAGTCCTTAATCGAAAAATTAATTTGCAGGAACAATATATAGGTAGTATCAGTAAAGAACTGAGAACCATTGATGATGATATTTATCTAAGTGAATTGGAAATTTACCGTCTTAATAAGCAAATCGACACATTAAAGACACAGTATGCAAGAACGGTTGTGTACGCATATAAAAACAGAAGCAATTACGATTATCTGAATTTTATTTTTTCTGCAAGTGGGTTTAATGATGCTATAAAAAGAATTGCTTATCTCAAAAGCTACAGAACATATAGAGAAAAGCAGGTGAACATAATTCTGGAGACCCAGCAATTGATTGCAAAGCGGAAAGAACAGCAACTTGGGAGAAAGCAATCCAAAAATGTAGCATTGGAAAATCAAACCAAGCAAGTAGAAGAGTTGGCTGTTCAAAAAAAGGTAAAAGCCGAGGTGGTTTCACAATTAAAATCAAAAGAAAAAGATTTAGGCAATCAGATAGCCCAAAAGAAAAAAAGAGACAGAGACCTGAATAATGCAATTGTTGCAATTGTAAAACGGGACATAAAAGCTGCTGAAGATAAAGCAAAGGCAGAAGCTGAGGCAAAGCGAAAAGCAAATGAAATTGCAAATAAAACAAACCCAGTAACACCGCCTGCAACTAAACCCGATAATCCAGAAAAGAAAGTTACTGCTGTAGCAGAACCGCCAGTGGTTAAAAAAACTGAACCTGAAAAACCTCCAGCAAGTTATCTTGATCTAAATGCAAAGGATGTTGCTTTGAATAGTAGCTTCCAGGCAAACAGAGCATTATTGCCCTGGCCAGTTGATAACGGAATTGTGACATTTGGTTTTGGAACTAATAGAATTGATAATCTTTCATTTGATAATCCTGGAATAACGATTGCCACCCCATCCCAAGGTGTAGCGGTTAAGGCTGTATTTGAAGGCGAAGTAAGAGGGATATATAATTTGGGAGATGGCATGGCAGTTACAATCCGACATGGCAAGTATTTTACTACTTATAGTAACCTTGCAGGTGTTACAGTTTCTAAAGGAGATATGGTGAGAACAGGTCAGCAAATTGGAAGAGCAGGAAGTAATGAGGCGGGTAATGCTGGGCAAATTGATTTTATATTAATGATAGAAACAAAGAATGTTGACCCAAGACCTTGGTTACGACGCTAAATAATAACTAATGAAATAAAAAATCCTCTTGATTAAGAGGATTTTTTATTTATAAGAAACGTTCATATAGTTTTTCATACAAAGGAATAATTTTCGATATGTCGAATTTCTTTGCATGCTCAGCAGCCCTTTTTTTGAATTCGTTTAAGGTGTTATCATCTTTTAGGATAGCAATAGCATGTTTGCTCATTGTTGCAACATCACCTACATTACCCATATAGCCATTATCACCATCGGTTACAATTTCACTTAATCCTCCTGCATTGGTAGAAACTACAGGAACTCCCGCAGCCATAGCCTCCAAAGCTGCCAGGCCAAAACTTTCATATTCAGAAGTAAGTAGAAATAAATCTGCAATCGGCATAATATCTTCCATCTGTTCCTGCTTGCCGACAAATTGTATTTCATCACATACACCTAATTCTCTTGCTAAGTCTTCTGCTGTTGATCTTTCTGGACCATCGCCTACAAACAATAATTTAGAAGGAATTTGTTTATT
>Ga0138256_10009297_pt1 | contig 10309 bp, 8 predicted proteins | sample KNB2016incub_MG_FD_105486 | JGI IMG/M metagenome (GOLD analysis project Ga0138256, IMG submission 105486) | Active sludge microbial communities from wastewater in Klosterneuburg, Austria - KNB2014incub_MG | ecosystem: Engineered > WWTP > Activated sludge > Unclassified | place: Austria... | reverse complement strand
TTGCATTAGGCAAGCTTGAAAACCATTCCTATGCTGAAACGATTATCCGCCGCCATTCGAACCATAACCCCGCACAAGGCATCAAAGCCTTTTGCGGGGAAGGCCGTGATCGCGGAATTGTCAGGAATGAGAAAGTTGCTGAATGCGATAATTTGTATTGGAACTGCGCTTTGTCTGGCGGGAGCCGTGTTCGGGCAGAATGCGGCGGTCTTAAAGCCTCTTCATAGCACGCGTGCAGACGTGGAAAAAATCGCAAAGCTCATAGGTGAAGACGGAGATGAGGTCGAATATGTGACCAACACCGAACTCTTGAGCGTCCGCTTTTCTTCAGGGTCGTGCGATCAAAGCGGCTGGAAGGTCTCCGAAGGAACGGTGCTCTCGTACCGATCGATCCTGAAGAAAGAGATCTTGTTCTCAAAGCCTGTCGACACAAAAGGAATCGTTGTCCAAGGCACTGACACGGGCAGACGGATCGTGTCGGATATTTCGAGCGGACAGCATTTCTTCTCCGATCAGAGCGGTGAATACGTTGAATCGATCGTGTACGGTCCGCGCCCGAGTGACAGCTCTCTTCGATGCGCCGGCTTTCCTGAATACTCGCCGCTGAATATCGTCTCGTCGCCGGTACAATCGATGACGGTGAAGTCAGTACAGGACTGGGATCCGGGCGTGCTCTTTACTCCGGTGTTTTGGATCCGGGAACGGAAGATAAAACTCCAGATCTTCGCCTATTGCGAACGAACTAAGCCTGAGAACTGCGAAAAACTTAGGGAGCGAGCCTTGCTGCTGAAAAGACACCTATCCGCGAACGAACAAAAACGGTTCTCGGCCGAGATCGGGGGGTTCAGAGATAAGCCCGAAATCGAAGTTTTCGCACTTCCCGCCGACGCTCCGAACTTGACGCCCCAACCATACTACCCAAGCCCATGGTTCGCGCAGGAAGCAAAGCCGAGACTGATTACAGCAGTTGGACTCGTCGTTGATCGAGCACGGCAACCCATAGTCAATGCTCTGATTTGTTTTCGGGGAGGCCGCATCGGCGATGTTTTTCCATGTTCAAGGACCGGAGTTGAGGGAGTATTTGAGCTGCGCGATTCTGTTATCGGACAATATGCGTGGCTGGTGATCGAGGTTAGAGTAGCGGGGATACCTCGTGGTGTTGTTGATTCATACGACCTGACACAATTCCCGGAATTTCGGGGATTGAGGTTAAAGGTTCCGAAGGATCCTGCGTATATTTACGAGCTTGAATACATTCGACCGCACATTGTTTATAAGAAGGTCGAGATCGATCTTGCGAAGCTGTTTGCCGGTGGTTTTGTGAAAGGCGACTACGATCTACGGTATGATCTTTTTTACAAAGGCAAGCTTGTGCGTCGGGGCGGCTATGTTGACCGACGAGACTTTGATTCCGAGACAAAGAAACTCACTTGGGCGATACCTGTCGGTAAATGGACAGTCACGTTCAAACTCAACAACGGCAAGAACATTCGGCGCCAAAAGATCGTGCTAACTGTGAAGTAGCGACCTGCATCGTGAAGCATGTCGGAGCTAGGTTTTGCGGTGAGAGGATTGTTGATGAAGAGCATAAACAAGCTGCGGGCAGTGCTTGATATTGCCGGATATTTTGTCGGCCTTTTCCTGCTCGCATTCGCGGTCAATATTGCTGCAAGGATGTCGTCGCCGGACGAGCCATTTCCGGTTCTCGGCTTCGCGATCACCTGCGGAGTTTTTGCTGCCGCCTATCTTGCCATTTTGTTTTGGCGAGGTAATACGGAGGCCGGCGGCCTGCCGATCCTCGTCCTTGCCGCATTGACCGGAACACTGATGTATCTTGCTGGTACGATCGCGCTCGCCATCGCCATGGGCCACGGTGATGGCTTGGTGCCTTCGGTCAGTTTGTGGATCTTTTTGGCGGTGGTGATTCTGATCTCTACGAGCATCCCGGCACTCATTTTTCGTGCCATCGCAGATATCATCCGTTGGCTAGGGTCCGGTTCGAGGACTTCTCGAGATAATGCGGACGCCGACGGATCCGGCGGGAACGCGGGTTTGCTCTAACCGGCGGTTGCAGAAATTTGCCTGGCAGGCGACAATCTTAGCTATTGGGGAACTGTGAGAGCTTTTTCGTTCATCTTCGTGGTGTATATGCTTGTCCTGCTGACGCAGCCGTGTCAGGAGTTCGTGGCGTCGGCGCACGAAGTCTCTCTATCCCAGACGGCGGCCGCAGTTGTTTGCGGCGAGGATCCTGAGAGCGGCTCGAAGACGGATGGATGTTCGCCGTTCTGCATCTGCTCTTGCTGCAGCATAAATTCGATGGGTGCTCACACGGCTTCGGTCGGTATTGAGAGCCCGGCCGCCGCGATCGCGATCCCGAGAGAGATCGCGGCATATTCTCCCCAACACACTTCCAGCTATCTAGCCTCGATTTGGCAGCCGCCAAAAGCCTGATCATCTAGCACAATTGCGCTCTTTTTGCGTGCCGCGAACCCCAAACGGGGACGCGTCGCTATTTGCGTTCGCTGTTAAACACTTGATCAGGGATTTATGAACAGGTTCATTTCTATTCTGGCCGTCGTTCTGACTGCACAGATATCGTTCGCTCAGACGGTCTCGATCGCGAGGCCTGAGAGGACGGCACATTCGAATTCGCTCTATCGCTCCGTTCTTGAAAATTATCGGAGCACGGCCGACGGGATCACGCTGGCGGAGATCGTCAAGAGAGCCGTCGCAAGCAGCGGCGAGATCGCCGTCGCACGCCTCGAGGCGGAGAAGGCCGAGGCTCGGCTTGTCCAAGCCCGACAGCGGCCGAATCCAACGCTTTCCTTCGAACACGGCAGCGGCGGGATCGTGGGTTCGCGAGGTGATAGCGAATTCAGTGTCGGGGTTTCGGTGCCGCTCGAAGCGTTTGGGCAACGGGGCGGAAGGATCGGCGCCGCGAGAGCCGAGATCGCTTTGAAGCGTGCAGAGGTCGCCGCGAAAGAGCGTGCCGTTACCACACAGGTAATGACGGCTTATCTCGATGCCCTTGTTACTTTGCGAGAGATCGAGATCCTCGAAGAGGTGCTGGATCTTGACGAAGAGACGGTCCGATTCGTGCAGATACGCGTCAACGAGGGCGAAACTCCGCCGCTCGAACTGAATCTGCTCCAGGCTGAGGTCGAGAGGATACGAGCACGGCGTCTGCTGACCGAAGGAAAACTTCAGGCCGCGATCTCCCGCTTGAAATTCTTCTCCGCTATCCCCGATCACGAGCCGCTGAGACTGACCGAGGACATTTCGACCGCCGCGTTACAGCCTCTGCCGAACGACGTTCCGGCCGCCGTCGAACTCGCTCTCAACGAACGTCCTGAGATGCGGATCCTGAAACTCGAAGAAGAGCTGGCCGAGGCCGAAATGAGGTCGGCGGCCGCACGCTCGAAGCCCGACGTCAACGCAAATGCAAAGTATGCGCAGGGACGTTCGGCCTTTGACGATCCTCGCGGCCCGTTCGTCCAAAAGGATCGGAGCCTCACGTTCGGCGTGTCGATCGGCATTCCCGTTTTTGACCGCGGGCAAGGAGCAAAGGCAGAGGCTGCGATCTCGATCCGTCAGGCACAGGAGCGGCGGCTCTTTGCCGAACGCGTTATCAAGAACGAGATCACAACGTCGTTCCAGCGGATCGAGGCGGCGGATCGCGCACTTACGGCATTCAAGACGGGCGTGCTTCCGCGTTCGCGTGAGAACGTCGAGACCGTGCGAAGGGTCTATGAGATCGGCGGCCTTAAGATCACCGATCTGATCGCCGAACAACGCAAATTACTCGAAGCGAACGGCGACCTAATCGAGATCCTTACCGAAAAATATCGAGCCCAAGCCGACCTTTTCCTCGCGGCCGGCCTTTCAATGGAGAAATAGAGAACAATGTCCGACGAATTTGAAGAGAAAGATTTTGAAGTGAATGACGATGCGGCCGAGGACGGAGCGCCGAAGAGCAGGTTGATCCCGTGGATCGTCACGGGGGCGATCATTGCCGTGATCGGTATCACAGCGGGCGTCTTTCTGATCCGAAATACGGGCGGCTCGCAGAAAGCAGCGACCGAGGCAAAGCTTTCGGAAGTCGAGCAGGCAGCGGAAGAAGGCCGTGAGATCACGCTCGACCCGCACGCACTCGAGGCCGCGGACATCGAGATCGAATTCGCGATCGAGCGTGCGGCGATCGCAAAGGTCTATGTGACCGGCGCCGTCGAACTCAATCCTGAGAAGACCGAGTTCGCAACGCCGCTTGTCGGCGGCCGGATCGAACGCGTGCTTTACGGCGTCGGAGATACGGTGAGAAAGGGTGCGGTGCTCGCCGTCGTATCGAGTCCGCAGCTGGCGCAGATGCACGGCAAGATGCACGAGGCGAGAACGCGATACGAACTTGCTCAGCGGAATTTTGCACGCGTGAAAAAGAGCGAGAACCGCGTCGCGGTCCTTCAATCAAAAGCGAGACTCGACGAGGCCGAAGCGACGTTGAAGCGTACACGCCGCCTGATCGAACTCGGCGCCGGAGCCGGCAAGGATCTTGTCGCCGCCGAGACGGCCTACAGGACCGCTAAGGCGGATTTTGATTTCCAGTCGAACATCTCACTCAATCGCGAGATACAAGAGGCGCAGGCCGAGGTCGAGACAACGCGTGTCGATGTCAAACATATCGAGGACGAACTGCGTTCGCTCGGCGTCGAGGTCGATCCGAACGAGGCCGAGGATCACAGATCGGACACTTCGCTCGTCGCGGTCAGGTCGCCGCTCTCCGGGGTGATCACCGAACGGAAATTCAACGCCGGCGCCGGCATAGAGCCCGCGACACCGATCTTTTCGATCTCGAATCTCGGCACGGTTTACGTCATCGCTAATGTGCCGGAATCGAGCGTTGCGAAACTAAACATCGGAGCCGCAGCCGAGATCAGATCGCAGGCCGCGGGCAGTATAAACGGCCGAATCTCGTACATCGATCCAAAGCTCGATGAGACGACGCGGACGGCGCGTGTGCGCGTCGAGGTAGAGAATCCGAACGGAAAACTGCGGGCGGGAATGTTCACGGAAGTTGGATTCTATGCCGGAATGAGCAACGCCGCTCAGCAGGAAGTGGCCGTCCCCACCGACGCGATCCAACGCGACGGCGAGAAGAATATCGTCTTCGTGCCGAGCGGAACGAAGCCGGGGACATTTGCGGTTCGCGAGGTCGAGATCGGCGGCGAAAACGGCGGCTACACGACGATCCTCAACGGCTTGAAAGCGGGCGAGAAGGTCGTTGGAAAAGGAAGTTTCGTCCTGAAAGCACAGATGCAAAAGGGCGATCTCGGAGACCACGGACACTAGGGATTTCAATATGATCAACGCATTGATCCGATTCTCGGTGAAGAACCGGCTGATCGTTCTGCTGCTTGTCGCGGTGATGGCCGCGGCAGGTGTTCACAGCCTCGTCAACCTGCCGATCGACGCCGTGCCGGACGTAACGAACGTGCAGGTTCAGATACTGACGGCCGCACCGTCGCTCGCCCCGCTCGAGATGGAAAGGCAGGTAACTTTTCCCGTCGAGGTCTCGATGTCGGGACTGCCGGATGTCGATGAGATCCGTTCGGTCTCGAAGTTCGGGCTGTCGGCGGTAACGGTCGTTTTCGATGACTCGGTCGATATCTATTTCGCGAGACAGTTGGTGCTCGAACGCCTTTCAGCGGCCCGCGAACAGATCCCGGATTCGATCGGTTCGCCGGAAATGGGGCCGATCTCGACCGGACTCGGCGAGATCTATCAGTATGAACTTCGCTCGCCTGACGGCACGTACGACGCGAAGGGTTTGCGTACGATCCAGGATTGGGACGTGCGGCGGCAGCTTCTCGGCGTACAGGGAATAACGGAGGTCAACAGCTTCGGCGGCTACGAGAAACAGTACGAAGTGCGAATAAGCCCGGAGAAACTTCAGTCGTTCGGATTGACGCTCCGAGACGTTCACGAGGCCGTTTCGCGCAACAACGCGAACGTCGGCGGTGCATATATCGAGAAGGGCGAGGAGCAATTCCTTCTTCGCGGGATCGGGCTGATCGAGAAGCCGGAAGAGATCGGGAACATCGTCGTCAAAACAGGCAGCGAAGGCGCGCCGGTCTATGTGCGCGATGTCGCTGAGATCGTCGAGGGAGCGACCGTGCGGCAAGGTGCAGTTACGGCCGACGGCAAAGGCGAGATCGTAGCGGGAATCGCACTTTTACTGAAGGATGCGAATTCACGGACAGTTGTCGAGGGCATCAAGGAGCGGATCGAGCAGGTGAAAGGCTCGTTGCCGTCGGGCGTCGAACTCGTGCCGTTCTACGACCGAACGGAGCTCATCAGTCGGGCCATCGCGACCGTTGAGAAGAATCTTGCCGAAGGCGCGATCCTGGTGGTCTTCGTGCTGCTTCTCCTCCTCGGCAATTGGCGTGGAGCGTTGCTCGTGGCGACGATCATTCCGCTCTCGATGCTTTTTGCGGCGATCCTGATGAGGCTCTTCGGAGTCTCCGGAAACCTTATGAGCTTGGGCGCTCTCGACTTCGGTTTGATCGTTGACGGCGCGGTCGTGATGGTCGAGAATGCGGTCCGCCGCCGATCGGAGGCTCAGCATCGGCAGCTCCGAGAAGCGCCGGAACGCACGATCCTCGAAGCGTGTCTAGAGGTCGCACGTCCAGTCGTCTTTGCGGTCGGGATCATCGCGATCGTTTACCTGCCGATCCTCAGCCTACGCGGGATCGAGGGCAAGATGTTCGTGCCGATGGCGCTGACGGTGATCTTTGCTCTTCTCGGCTCGCTCATTCTTTCGCTGACCTACGTTCCCGCGATGCTTACCGTCGCATTGAAAGGTCCTGTCGCCGAAAGCGAAAGTCCGCTGATACGCTTTGCAAAGAAGATCTACGATCCGGCATTCGAATTCGTTCTGGCGAACCGCGGCCAGGCTCTTGCCGTCGCGTTGAGCCTTGTGATCGCATCGGCAGCGATCTTTCCTTTCCTCGGTTCCGAGTTCATTCCGCGCCTTGATGAGGGTGATATCGCGCTCCAGATCCAGCAGTTGCCGAGTGTGTCGCTGACGCAGGCGATCAAGACGACGACAGAGGTCGAGAAGGTGCTGATGGAATTTCCCGAGGTCAAGACCGTGATCTCAAAGACCGGGCGTGCGGAGGTGGCGACCGATCCGATGAGCGTTGATTTTTCGGATCTATATGTCGCACTCAAGCCGCACGGCGAATGGAAGGGCACTCGCAGCAAGTCCGAACTGATCGAGAAGATGTCGAAGGCGCTCGAAGAAAGAGTGCCGACGGCCGCCGTGAGTTTCTCGCAGCCGATCGAGCTGCGCGTTGCCGAACTGATCTCGGGTGTACGCAGCGATGTCGCGATCAAACTCTACGGCGATGACCTCGAAATTCTAAAGCAAAAGGCAGATGAGATCGCCGAGGCCGTCGAAAAGATCCCGGGTGCAGAGGACGTGAAGGCGGAGGCCGTATCGGGCCTGCCGCAGCTTCAGATCAAGCCCGATCGTGCTGCGATCGCCCGATACGGGCTGAATGTCGAGGACGTGAACGACCTTGTTCAATCGGTCGTCGCAGGCAGACCTGCCGGCGAGATCTATGAGGGCGAACAGAGATTCGGGCTGGTCGTGCGGCTCGATGAAAGCTCCAGCGCGTCGGTCGATTCGATCAGGCAGCTGATGCTGACCGCGTCAAATGGAGCGCGAGTTCCGTTGTCGGAAGTTGCCGATATTCGCGTCGTGGACAGTCCGGCCCAGATCTCGCGGGAGGACACACGAAGACGTATCGGCGTCGAGGTCAATGTTCGCGGCCGCGATATCGGATCATTCGTCGCCGATGCGCAGCGAAAGATCGCGTCCGAGATCCAATTGCCGGCCGGATATTATCTGAAATGGGGCGGTACTTTCGAGAATCTCGAACGTGCGGCCGAGCGGCTTCTGATCGTCGTGCCGATCGCACTTTTTCTGATCTTCGTCCTGCTCTATATGACGTTCGGTTCGATAAAACAGGCGATGCTGATCTACACGGGAATTCCGTTCGCGGTCGTCGGCGGCATTGTTGCGATGGCGTTGCGAGGAATGCCGTTCTCGATCTCGGCCGGCGTCGGATTCATCGCATTGTTCGGCGTCGCGGTGCTGAACGGTGTCGTGATGGTGAGCTTCATCAACGGCCTGCGTGAAGAAGGACGAACCGTGCTCGATGCAGTGCGTCTCGGTGCGGGGTCGCGTTTGAGGCCCGTGCTGATGACGGCCTTGGTCGCAAGCCTCGGATTCGTTCCGATGGCGGTCGCCACCAGTGCCGGTGCCGAGGTCCAGCGTCCGCTCGCGACCGTCGTCATCGGCGGCCTGATCACATCGACGCTACTCACGCTGCTCCTATTGCCCGTGCTCTATGCGTGGGTCGAACGCGATGCCGATCCCGCGCATCGCAGGGTCGAAACGGGATCGTGAAAGTCGAATTATAGATTTTGTGCAGTTTGTATCGAATCGTGCATTTTGTGCGGTTTGATACAAACTGTGCGGTTTGTGCTCCAATTTCCGTAAGGGAATAAACTATAATCATTCTCGGCTCGACACGAATCGAGCATTCTATTGCCCTATGAGACTGAAGATCCTTGCTCTTGCATTCACTATCGCAACCGCGGCCTCGACCGCGGCATATTTCGCCGCAGATTCTGCAGCACAAAAGGCTGCGCCGGCGGTCGATAATTCGTACCAGATCTCCGGCGTGCTCTATATGCAGAAGGCCGGCGAATATCGCGCACTTTGCTATCAGGCGTTCAACATCGCGCGTCTGCGTCTCGATGCCGATCTTCAGAAAAAGAACCTGAAGCATCTCTCCAAGGCCGAACGCAAGATGCCGCGTGCGATCATGGTCGATATTGACGAGACAGTTCTAGACAACTCGCCCGCACAGGCTTACGGCATCAAGAACAACAAGGGTTTCAACCTCGCGGATTGGTACGCTTGGGGCGATATGCGAAAGGCGAAGGCCATTCCCGGAGCGGTCGATTTCCTGAATTACGCACATTCGCGGGGCGTCAAGATCTTTTATGTTTCGAACCGCGACGAAGTGCAGAAGCAGGCGACGATGGACAACCTGAAGAAGGTCGGATTCGAGGACATCACGGATGCGAACGTGATGCTCCGCCAAAAGGAATCGAGCAAGGACGCACGCCGCGACGTTATCCGCAAAACCTACCGCATCGTGATGCAGGTCGGCGACAATCTCGATGATTTTTCAAGCACGTTCGAGAAGAAGTCGGTCGAGGATCGTTTCGCCGAGGTCGATAAGGCACGCGAGCATTTCGGCAAGGACTACATTGCTCTCCCGAACGCGATGTACGGCACCTGGGAAAGTGCGATCTACGGCTACGGCCGCCTCACCGACGAGCAAAAGGCAGAAAAGCGTGCCGGCGCCCTCGAATTGCCGTAAGATAGAAATATGAAAAGAACTCCGGAAGAAAAGCTTCTAAATCCGCGGCCTGGCAGCAAGATCGCCGAGGCTGCAGAATTCGGCATCGATCTGACGCTGCTTGTTGAGAATCTCAAAAAAAGTCCTGCCCAACGAATAAAGGATAATGATGCCGCCATCAACGATCTGGTCGAATTCGAGGCGGCTGTAAAACGAGCCAGGCAGACAACAAAGGAGAAAGTTCGGTGATCAGCTTGTTCAAGGCGGTTAGATTGTTGGCCGCCGCGGATGTTGAGTTCGTTATTGTAGGCGGGGTTGCGGTGAGGAGTCACGGTTCTGGCTATCTTACGCAGGATCTCGATATTTGCTACTCTCGGACGCGGTCGAATCTTGAGAAACTAGCGGAAGCTCTAAGGCCGTTGAATCCTCGACCGAGGGGATTTCCCGACGAACTGCCATTCATTTGGGATTGGACTACACTTCAGAACGGAACAAATTTTACGTTCAAAACGTCGCTCTGCGATATTGACCTTTTGGGCGAAGTTGCCGGCATTGGAGACTACACGAAAGTTCTCGCGAACTCCTCTGAGATGGATTTTGACGGATTCAAAGCCCGTATTCTGTCGATCAACGGCTTAATTATCGCTAAAGAGACAGCCGGTCGCGAAAAGGACAAAGCCGGTTTGCAGGAATTGTATGCTCTTCGTGCGGCGATCGAAAACGGACTGGATCAATAGAAAGTTGGAGACTTCGGGATGAGAATTCTTGTTACAGGCGGTGCGGGTTTTATCGGTTCGCATCTTTGCGAAAGGCTGATCGCGGACGGCGCTGAGGTTATCTGTCTCGATAACTTTTTCACGGGGCGAAAGTCGAATATC
>Ga0138256_10009296_pt1 | contig 10310 bp, 8 predicted proteins | sample KNB2016incub_MG_FD_105486 | JGI IMG/M metagenome (GOLD analysis project Ga0138256, IMG submission 105486) | Active sludge microbial communities from wastewater in Klosterneuburg, Austria - KNB2014incub_MG | ecosystem: Engineered > WWTP > Activated sludge > Unclassified | place: Austria... | reverse complement strand
ATATCCCGTAAAATATTTCTTTATTTTTTCCACAGTATCTGGATCGGCCTCTACTAACGTAGCCCGAATACCATCTTTTATAAAGTTGATAATGTTTGAGGTTTCGGGAAGATAAACGCCCACCTCGCAAACATGATTAAAGTTGAGCTCGCGGGCTTTTAATCTTCTATAAATTACTTTGATGTCGTTTGTATTCATCTATTTAATGATTTTGTAATTCTTGTACTTGCCTATTCGATAACCAAAAAGCGCGCTAATCACTCTTTTAGCTTTTTCTTTCAGTGTGTAATTTCTTTTTGAGATATCGTGATTAAACTTCCAATTCTTCCTTTTAATACGGTCTTGCATCACCGCAGGGTGAGTTTCTGTAAAGAGTTCCAGCGAACTCACCTGACTATAGTCAAATTCATTCTGATTGTTCGTGTTACTCTTTATCCACGCTTCATCTTTATAGAATTTGTACCAATTGTTTATTTTATTTCGCATATTCGTTGGCTCCTTTACCCAACCATAATGATAGATAACTGCATCAATTAATTTCACATTTAGTTTTTCGTTTGGGCGTTTCCGAAAACCCTGCGCGTCCTTATAGGAAAAAATATTTTTATCATTTCTAATTATCCTAATCTCTCTCCGATACCAACTCCACGATTCGCCTACATAATCATAACTGCCGTAAAAATGCTTATAGGAAAACAGCAATCCATCCACGTGTCGGTTAGCCAGATTTTGATGCATTGAATTTCGCACATTCTCATGGTATTTTTCATGTAACACTTCATCGGCTTGAATATAAAAACACCAATCTGCATCTGGGGATATCGCGTTAAAAGCCTTGTCTGTTTCGGCTGCAAAGGTCCGTCCACCCTCCCGCAAACCATCGTCCCATACGGTTTCAATAATTTTAATTTTATGCGAGTCAATACTTTTGATTAAATTCAGTGTGTCATCTTCTGATTTCCCAACGGCTACAACAAATTCATCACATACAGGCAAGATAGAAGTAATCGCCTCTAAAATGGGATAATCATATTTTATTGCATTTCGAACAATTGTAAAGCCACTTACCTTCATCAAATCAAGCAAAGATTTTTACGTGTTGAATTCATCATTTGTCAATCTAAAATTATGATTAAAATACAACTTTGATTACCCGCTATCTATTCAGGTAAACTGATTGTTGTACCTTTTGTTCTCTGCGCTCAAAAAATGTATTGAACTGTTGAAACACTTCATCTACAGAAATAGATTCAATACAAGCACACGTTGTGCTTTTACGGCAAAGGTTGCAATCTTTTCTTAATGCGAGATATGTGGCCTTACGGCCAACAGGCATCCAGCGCCCAGGGTGAATGGGACGCATCGGTGAATACAATCCTAGTGTATATACACCTAATGATGCGGCCAGGTGTAACACCCCAGTACTACAGGCCAATAATCCATCGGCCTGACTTATAAAAGAAGTTAATTCTTCCAAATTGAGCTTGCCTGTAAGATCGGTAACATTTGGATGGTCGAATAGCTCGGGTTTTTCTTTTCGAATCAAATCACCTTCGGCTTGTAAGCCGGTTACAAAGATTCGATAGGATGATGCGGAAAGTGAATTGACTAATTCGTAATACCTCGATAAGGGCCACTCGCGTGCGCTTCCTTTTGATTTGGGATGAAGGATCAGGTTAAATCTGTCTTTATCTAAATGAATTTGTGAAAATTTATTCTTCGTGGGTTGGAGGCCGTAATACGGAATTAACTCCGTGGTATCGATATCAATATTAAGTTTAAATGGCTTGAGAAGTTTAAAGTTAAGTTGGCTCTCATGCAGGTTGGACTTTACGCGGGTGAAACCCACCAGGTGATTACAATGCATCCAATTATACCACCGGTGGGCAGTTGCCACACGGTGCTTTATACCAGACATTCGGGCAATCCTGGCAAGTTGTTGATCTGGATAAACAAAAATAATTGTATCGGCTCTAACCGCGACTAATTTTTGGGAATCTTTAATCAATTCATCCTTATCTAAAAATTGATCGACAAAAACACATCGGTCAATAATAGGTTGCGTATACTTTTTGCCAATAAAGAAAATTTTAAGATCGGGTATTACTGATTTTAAATATCCCAACATGGGCAGGGTAAGGATTACATCGCCCAAATTATCGGTACGGCTAATGATTAACCGTTTACCTAATAGAGCCCGATGATTGGCTTCATACAATTTTGCATATTTATAAAACACGTGGTTGCTCACCGCCATAGCCACCATGAGTCCTTCATAACCATCCATGAAACCGCGTTTCACAATATAGCTCTTAAGAAACGCAAAGGCTGACCGAATAATAATTTTGCTTACCGAGCTGGATTTCCTGCCTACACTTTCGCGCGCGAATATCTCTGAGTAATTCTGAATTTTTGAAATCGTTTCTGATGAATCTGTGTAGGCACGATGCAAAATATCACCCTTGAGGTGCATAATCTTCATGCCCTCTTTGATGATAACCATGTCGTGCGGATTCTCGCCACCCCATAATCCTATGCGCCTGTTCCAGAGTCGTATCTTCTGGTCGGGGTACCAATTTCCATGGCGAATCCATTTGCCTCCATAGTTAGAGAGGCGATTCATTCTATAGGCCTCGAAAGGCCAGGCTTCTTTTACTTCGAGAATGGATTTTGTTAACTCTTCAGACAAATATTCATCAGCGTCTAGCGAAAGGACTATATCATGCGTGGCTTGGGTAACGGCAAAGTTCTTTTGATCAATATGGCTCTTAAAAGGATGCTCCACCACCCGGATGCCTTTCTCGATACAAATCTCTTTAGTACGGTCGTTTGAAAAAGAGTCTATCACAACAATCTCATCGGCTACGGCCAACAAAGAATTTATGCATCTATTGATGTTTCGCTCTTCGTTATAGGTGATAATAACTGCGCTTATCTTAACCATACTAGCTTAATTCGACCCCAATTTCCTCTTTAATACCAATGTTACCAAAAGAGTAAAACATTTATCCCGATAATCCTGACGGTACGGTCAGGATTCATCGGCCCGAGGGGTAAAATTGTCATTTTATATAAATGGCAATTTTCCGATTAAACTACAAAAACCCACAAAACTTTAATGTCTTGCGGGTTTTTGTTGTCTTTTTAAAGGTCACCGAATCGGCATGGCGTTCAACGACTTAACCATATTTATAAATTCAATCCGGTACCCTTCCTGATCTTTACCTCGTGCATTTTGTGCCAATTGAAGTACATCCTGATAGGTAAACTCCTTTACATATTCTGAATCTCTGAGCAACATACCAAAGGCAGCCACAGCCGCAGACCATCTGAAATTTTCAGAAGTCCTGTTGAGCGCAATGCTATTATCAATAAGTGGATGGACAATTAACTTACTGACATCACCATCGGGTTTTTTATAACGAAACTTTACCGTTAAAATTTCCTTTGATGCCGATGAGGCAACCTCCACTTTGGCCTTCTGATACTTCAGCTCATCAATTTTTGAGAACTCGCTCTCCACGCCTATAGGAATAATCTCGTAAAGGGCGGTAACGGAATGCCCAGACCCAAGTTCACCCGCATCCTTTTTGTCGTTATTAAAATCCTCATCGCACAGCAGGCGGTTTTCATAGCCAATTAATCGATATGCTTTTACGCGTGCTGGATTAAATTCAATCTGAAGTTTTACATCTTTTGCAATAGTGAAAAGGGTGCCTCCAAATTCATTCACCAATGCTTTTTGAGCCTCTAAAATTGAATCGATGTAAAAGTAATTTCCATTACCCTTATCAGCCAGAATTTCCATTTTGGAATCTTTATAGTTTCCCATTCCAAAACCAAGCACGGTAAGAAAGACACCTTCTTTCCGCTTTTCTTCAATTAATCGCTCCATGCCTCCGTTGCTTGATTCCCCTATATTAAAATCGCCATCGGTTGCCAGGATAACTCGGTTATTTCCTTCCTTCATAAAATTCTGCTTCGCGATGGCATACGCTAGTTTAATTCCTGCCCCTCCGGCCGTTGAGCCTCCAGCTTCTAAATTATCTAGCGCTTCCAAAATAGTTTTCTTATCAGCACCTGAAGTAGACGGAAGGACTAAACCGGCCGCTCCTGCATACACCACGATGGCAATGCGATCTTGTTCGCGCAGTTGCGCGGCTAACATTTTAAAGGATGTTTTTAATAGGGGTAACTTATTCGGATCATCCATAGAACCTGAAACATCAATTAAAAAAACAAGATTGGTAGGAGGTAAATTTTCCTTTGCTATATTTTTACCTTGCAAGCCAATATGCACGAGTTTGTGTTTCACGTTCCAGGGGGCCGTTGAAATTTCTGTGGTGATAGAGAAGGGATCTTCTCCTTTTGGTTGTTCGTAATCATAATCAAAATAATTTATCATCTCTTCAATACGAACTGCATCTTTCGGTGGCTTTTGACCACTTGAAATAAAGCGTCTGACATTACTGTAAGAAGCTGCATCTACATCGATAGAGAAAGTGGATAACGGATTTTTTAGGGCCTCGTGAAAAATATTTTCGTTAATGCCATCATACTCCTCGGTATTGTAGTTGGGCTGTTGCCAAAATTCATCTTCCGCGGGAGCGGCATATATAGCATCTTTCTTAATTTTCCCCACACCTCGTGTACGAACACCAGCAACGGACTCATTTATTGATTTAAGTTCTTGTTTGTCGTACTCCGTAACAACCACTTCGGATAACTGGGCTACATCCGAAACCATTATCACATCAATCCGATTTGAGATTACAATCGGAACTTCCTGCGTGGCTAATCCGATAAACGAGAAAACCAGCGTGCCGCCTTTGGCAGGGACTTGCAGAATATAATTTCCTTTATAATCTGTCACCGTTCCTTTTGTGGTACCCTTCAGGATAACATTTACTCCCGGAAGAGCCCTTCCGTTTTCTGAAGCGGTTACTTTACCAGTGATCGTTCGATCCTGGGCTGAAAGCGTACCCCCTATCAGAAGTACAACGATCAGACTTAAGGCAATCTTTTTCATAAGCATTGAATTTATATTTTGATGCTATGATTCAGACCGAAGTCGTTTTCCATAAAAACAATCAAAATTTTTTAACTTAACGCTTTACAAAGATTTTGACGGACTCAGAACTATTAGCTCAATACAAAGAAACAGGGGAGTTACCGCTGCTGGGTGAGCTCTTTATCCGGTACCAATCGCTTATTTATGGAGTATGCCTAAAGTATTTGAAGGATCGTGATGACGCGAAAGATGCAGTTATGCAACTATTTGAAAAATTGATCCCGACCTTATTGACACATGACGTGGAAAATTTCAAGAGTTGGCTTTACGTAACAGCCCGTAATCATTGCTTAATGCAGATTCGGGCCAGAAGAAGTAAATTAACACAGGAATTTTCACCGGATTTTATGGAAAATCAATTGCTGCTGCATCCGGAAGAAGAGCCTGATCTGGAAGGGAACCTGACCCGATTGGAAGATTGTATTGAAACATTAATCAACGAGCAAAAGCAATGCATTCAACTCTTTTTTATGAAAGAAAGGTGTTATAAAGACATAGCGACCGACACCGGGTTTGAATTGAACCAGGTAAAAAGTTTCATTCAAAATGGAAAACGAAATTTGAAAATCTGCATGGAGCGAAATGGATAAGTGGGAAGACGATATTAAGAGATACATCAACGGTGAAATGTCAACCGAAGAACAGCACGCCTTGGAGAAAAGAGCCTTGCGTGATCCTTTTCTGGCGGATGCTTTAGAGGGTGCTGGGTTGATTGCTGCTGAAGACTTTACGAATGACATCAAAGATCTTAACGCTGAAATTGGAAAAAGAGCAAATGAACACGAAACGGAAAATTGGCAAGTAGCTGCATCTGCGGCCGGGTCTGCCGCTAAAGCCGATTCAATAAATAATCCTACTGAGCCAGTTCACGTCAACAATCAAAGAAAAACAAGAACCTGGATTTGGCCGCTTCGCATTGCTGCTTCGGTGGCTTTGTTGGTACTCGTGTACTATGCGGTTACTCCATTACTCCAAACGGAAGATAAAAAACTCGTTCAAAGTGAATCCATAAAGAATGATGAACCTGCTGAAGAGAAAAAGAATTTCGTTGACTCCATCATTGAAGATAAAAATATAGCCTTGAGCGAAACGAAACAGGCGGGTAAAATTTCGGGTAAAAGCAAATCGAAAAAGGATTCAAAGTCTGTAACCCTAGAAGAAGATAAAATTTCATCCTCCGGTGCAGCTGCTCCATCCATCGCTAAAGTAAAAGAAAAGGAAAGCGAAGCGGTTGCTGAACGTAAGGTTGCCGACCTGGTTGAAGAGAAGCCCGTGCTCGCTTCAGAAGCTGAAGTAGAAATAAAATTAGAATCAGCGCAAGCGACCCGGTCTGAGGATATGAGTCGTAAACGTATGTCAACTACTCAGAAAATTATTCAGGGCAAAGTACTTTCGGCAGAGGATAATACTCCGCTACCCGGTGTTAATGTAGTTGTAAAAGGAACAACCACAGGAACGGTTACAGACATACACGGTAACTATCAGTTGGTAAGTAATGCCGATGCTCCAACCCTGATCTATTCATTTATAGGTTTGAAAACAGAAGAAATCAAAGTCAACAATCAACGTGAGTTAATAGTCAAGCTTGAATCGGATGTAGCTCAATTAAGTGAAGTAGTGATTACCGGCTACACGCCTTCCGGAAATGATGTTAATCACGAGCCGGTCATTAAATTGGCAGAACCTGTTGGAGGCCGCAAAGCATACGATCAATATCTTAAAAACAGTTTGCGCTATCCGAAAGAAGCGTTGGCAAGTAAAATAAAAGGCAAAGTAACTATCCAGTTCACGGTCAAAACCGATGGCACTCTGGGTGAATTTAATGTGCTAAAGGGATTGGGTTATGGATGTGATGAAGAAGTGGTGCGTTTAGTTCAGGAAGGACCCAAATGGCAACCTACTACGGAAGATAATGTAGCCGTGGAGAGCGAAGTAAAGGTGCGGATGAAATTTGCACTCCCTAATTAATGAGTTGCTGGCAAAACTACCAGCCTGAAAATTACGCAAGCGGCAAGGCAATATTCTTTCACAATTCATTATTCTTTTTACTTTTAGGGAATTGTATACTCCAAATTTATACCCCAACCCATGAGCCTATTTATCAAAAAACCCCTCGAACAAATGATGTCCCAAGCCGGTGACTCAGATAAAGGCTTAAAACGGACCCTGGGAGTAGGTAACCTGATAGCCTTAGGCATCGGGGCAATCATCGGGGCTGGTTTATTTGTGCGAACTGCCGCTGCTGCGGGAGAAGCTGCCGGACCGGCCGTTGTGGTTTCCTTTATGATTGCAGCTGTTGGTTGTGCATTTGCAGGCTTATGCTATGCTGAGTTTGCCTCTATGATTCCTATTGCGGGTAGTGCTTATGCCTATGCCTACGTAACTATGGGCGAGTTTATAGCGTGGATTATTGGCTGGGCCCTTGTGCTGGAATATGCCCTTGCCTCCGCCACCGTGTCCATAGCGTGGAGTGAGTATCTCAATAATTTGTTGGGCGGAGCCATACCCTATCAATGGTGCCACTCCCCTTTCGAAACTTCACTAGACGGGGTAAGGGGCATCGTTAACTTCCCGGCCCTTGTTATTTTATTGATTCTCACGATGATCTTAATTAAGGGAACAAAAGAGTCAGCCAACTTAAATGCGGTTATCGTATTTATTAAAGTTGCTATCGTTCTCTTATTTATTGGTATTGGTTGGAGTTTTATAGATACATCAAATTATACTCCTTTTGTTATTCCTCAATCCAGCCCGGATCATGAAACCTGGAATAGATTCGGATGGGGTGGTGTATTAGGTGGCGCAGGCATTGTATTTTTTGCTTTCATTGGTTTCGATGCCGTATCAACAGCAGCCCAGGAAGCGAAGAATCCCAAGCGCGATATGCCCATTGGTATTTTAGGATCATTAGTTATTTGTACCATCCTTTATATATTGTTCTCTTACGTATTAACCGGTGTTGCTCATTGGGATGAATTTAACACGGCAGGAAAAGAAGCATCAGTAGCCTTTGCCATTCAAAATCATATGCCTGGCTATGGATGGCTTGCCACCCTGATTACCGTAGCAATCCTGGCGGGTTTTTCTTCAGTAATTCTCGTCATGTTGATGGGCCAGTCACGCGTTTTTTATTCTATGTCAAAAGATGGTTTAGTGCCTAAAGTATTTTCAGAATTACATCCAGTGCATCGTACCCCCTTCAAAGCAAATTGGCTGTTGCTGATTTTTGTTGGGGCCTTTGCTGGCTTCGTACCCGGTAGTGTGGCTGGTGATCTTACCAGCTTTGGAACCTTGTTCGCCTTTGTATTAGTGTGCATTGGTATTTGGGTCTTACGAGTAAAAAATCCTGATGCCGTAAGGCCTTTTAAAACACCGCTGGTTCCGTTGGTTCCTATTCTGGGTGTTCTGGTATGCTCCGCTATGATCTTCTCGCTCAGTACTGAAACTTTAATCTCAGCACTTGTCTGGATGGCCGTAGGGTTAGTTATTTACTTCGTTTACAGTAAGAAGAACAGCACCCTTAGAAAAGGGACAAAGAGCTAGTAAATTATTTCGTCACTGATGGTAAGGGTTGTACCGGCTAATTGAGTCCGGTACCTTTGCAAGGGTCGCCAGGCTGGCCCTCCAGTTGGTATGCCCTCTTCAAAGTTGAAATTTGATTTACAACACGGATCAATCATAAAGAGCCTCGAGCTGTCTATGTCCACCGTGGCACAGGCTTCATTGGGATGATAAGAGCAATTGCGTTCGTAAGCGAAATAGGTAGAAGCATTTAGCCGATAAACAATTATACCGCGAACCCCACCCGTACTTAATTCCTTCGAACCTCCATCGGTTCTTAGATTGATATATTCGGGCAAATTCAAATTGATCACTATGTCTACAAAAGGTACCAGCGGTATGGGGTCATCATACATGTCGCGGGTACACGCGAGAAGTAATAAAGCGAGTAAATAGATTTTACTTTTTCGAATAATCATAAAAACCTTTACCTGTTTTCTTACCTAAATTCCCTTCGCTGATTTTTTGGCGTTGAATGTCACTGGGTTTGAACTTATGCGCTTTACCAAAGCCTTCATACACCGAAGTGGTTACCGCGTAGTTCACATCAATGCCAATCAAATCCATTAATTCAAACGGTCCCATTCTAAAACCAGCCGATCGCATGAGTTTATCGATTGCATCAAACGAAGTCACTTTATCTTCCAATACCTTTAATGATTCCACATAAAAATGCCGGGCTACCCGGTTAACGATAAAACCGGGAGAATCTTTTACTTCAACAGGAGTTTTTCCAAGAGCCTTTGCAAAATCTTTCATCAGCAAAATCAATTCTGGATTTGTTTGAAATCCTGAAATCACTTCAACCAACTTCATTAGGTGTGCCGGATTAAAAAAATGCAATCCAATACATTGAGATGGATTTTGTAAAGCCGCGGCAATTTGTGTTACTGGAATGGATGACGTATTGGTAGCCAGTATAGCCCTCCCCTCATTTATCGTTTCGAGTTGGGCAAAAAGCGTTTGCTTTATTTTAAGATTTTCAACAACCGCCTCAATAATCAGATTCGCTTGTAGTGTGGTAATATCATCAACCAACCTTATTCTTGTCAAAGCGCGATCACAATCCTGTTGACTAAGTTTCCCTTTGCTCACGGATTGCTCCAATGATTTTTGAATCTGATTTAGCCCGGTAGTTAAGGCCTTTGGGTTAACATCAAACAGAATTGTTTCGAAACCTGCCAGCGCACACGAAATGGCAATACCTTGCCCCATGGTGCCCGCCCCCACAATACCTACTTTAGAAATCTCAGAAAGTTTCATAAAACGATCGGATGGATTTACAAACATAAAGAACCTGCTCCCGGCTAAGTTCAGGATATAAGGGCAATGAAAGAACTACATTTTGCAAATGAGCGGAAACAGAAAAATCAGATTCTTTGTGATTCAGGTAACTATAGGCAGGTTCAAAAGGTAAAGCTTTCGGGTAGTGAATTAAAGTCTGTATCTCCTGTTGAGATAAATATTCTCTTAGCAATTCTCTATGTTCCGCCATTACAACAAATAAATGAAAGGAGTGAACCGTATCTATGCGAACTTCAGGCAAAATAATTCCGCGTATACCTGTTAATTCCTTGCAATAAAGTTGAGCTAATTCAATTCGTTTTTTTGTCCAGGCCGATAAATAGGGAAGTTTTACATTTAAGATGGCCGCCTGTAATGTATCGAGTCGGCTGTT
>Ga0138256_10009295_pt1 | contig 10311 bp, 12 predicted proteins | sample KNB2016incub_MG_FD_105486 | JGI IMG/M metagenome (GOLD analysis project Ga0138256, IMG submission 105486) | Active sludge microbial communities from wastewater in Klosterneuburg, Austria - KNB2014incub_MG | ecosystem: Engineered > WWTP > Activated sludge > Unclassified | place: Austria... | reverse complement strand
ATACCACCATATCGTGTGGAGATAAATTTCTTTGCACTCTCGATGTGGTTGTGGGGCGGTATGTTTTACATCTGGATGATCTCACTGATTTTTTATCGATACACGTTTTTTAAATTTTCTCCTGATGATCTTGCCCCCCCTTATTGGATCAACATGGGAGCTATGGCGATTTCCACGCTGGGAGGCTCTGTACTCATCCTGAATGCACCTGATGCGCCGTTTCTCGAATCCTTGTTGCCTTTTATCAAAGGCTTCACTGTATTTTACTGGGCGACAGGCACCTGGTGGATTCCAATGCTGATCATTCTAGCAGTCTGGCGGCACGTATATAAGAAATACCCGCTCAAGTATGATTCATTATACTGGGGTGCTGTCTTCCCTCAGGGTATGTATGCAGTCTGTACCTTTCGTATGTCAAAAGCACTCCACATGCCTTTTCTATTACCCGTTTCCACGCTGTTCGTTTATCTGGCATTGATAGCCTGGATTATTACATTTATTGGTTTGACTCGTAATATTTACACAATATTGAGTGCATCTAAGCAAAAAAAACAACTGTCCTGAAAGTGAAGAATATTTTTCTTGTTTTCGGATAAAAATGTCGTATATTTAAACAGAATTCCGACAGACATCTGTCAAAGGCTATTATTAATTTTTTAATATAAATCAAACTATGAATAACATATTTGACAATAAGGAAGAAAAGAAAAAAGATTACATCAAGCGATTTGTGGAAAAAGACGAAGGTGATGTCGCGGTATATTCGCCGATGGATCCGCCGGAAGCGTATAAACCCATGGGAGTAGAAACTGTATTGTATGAAGAAATGCATCCGGTACTTCAGCATTTTATGGATGAACACAAAGGCACGAATGATAAAATAGACCTGCTGGAAGCTGCATTAATTGGAATGCGTAAGGAAGGGATTAGTAGAAGCACCAATAAAGATCTGGGGGAATTTTTTGCATTTCTGGATGATTCAATTGTGATGCACAATCTAAAAGAAGAACGAGTCCTCTTTCCTATCCTGCATGACCGGATGCTGGACAATGGTGAGCATGGTACCGGACCAATTCCTGATACCGCAGTAGATATGCTGGAGAATGATCACATAAAAATGATGGAGCTCGGCACACTTACATTTAGCCTGATGGGAATAGCGTCCCGCATCACAGATCCAGTGTCCTATGCCTTGCTGGTTGATACTGCGATCGAACAGGGACTCTCATTGGTAGAGTTACTTCGACTGCATATTTTCCGTGAAGACAATGTGGTGTTTCCGCTGGCACATAAGTATCTCACTGCAGAAGATTATTCAAAAATAACCCGGCAGATGAAGCGATATTTTTCAATAGAGCTATAAGTAAATGCTGATGTATCTTTAGCGTATAATGCTGACAGACCAATATAACCGGAATCATACTTACCTGCGGATATCACTTACTGACAAGTGCAATCTGAGGTGTACTTATTGCAATCCGGTAGATTTGCCTAAGGGATATTTTGCCCATTTCAATAAAATGTCCCCGGAAGAAATTGACTATATCGCCGGAATTTTTGTTTCGCTGGGAATTACCAAGATAAGACTCACCGGAGGAGAGCCCCTGGTCAGAAAAGATGCCGGAGAGATTATACGACGGTTGTCCGGGCATCAGGTAGAGCTAACGATTACGACCAATGGTGTATTTGTCCACGAATATCTGGATATGTTCAAAGCTGCCGGTATCCGGTCTGTTAATGTCAGCTCGGATTCGCTGGTCACATTTAAGAGCCAAATCATCTCCTTGCGTGATGAATATGACCGGATCAGGGAGAATATCGATTTATTGCAGAGGAATGACTTTCATGTCAAGGTGAATACAGTTATTATGAAAGGTGTCAATGATAATGAAATACCTGACTTCATCGCCTGGACAGCCCGACAGCCGGTACATGTCCGCTTTATAGAGTTCATGCCCTTTACCGGCAATCACTGGTCACAGGACAGCGTATTTTCACATCAGGAAATACTGGATCGTATTGGAGCAATATATGAGTTTGATCAATTGAAGAGAAGCAAGAATGATACCGCGATGAAATATGCAATCCCTGGTCATCCGGGTACCTTTGGAGTCATTAGTACGATGAGCCAGCCTTTTTGTGGTGATTGCAATCGTCTGCGACTGACTACGGATGGTAAGATGAAAAACTGCCTATTCTCACGAACAGAAGTTGATCTGCTCAGTGCGATGAGAAAGGGCGAAGACATAGTGCCATTAATACAGCAGTGTGTATGGGATAAAAAAGAAGCCCTGGGCGGACAATTCACTGCCGGAGTTCAGGAAGTTGATGCCGCTGCCATTCAAAACCGAAGCATGATACAAATCGGCGGGTAAATTAAATTCAGACAGTATGCGTATTTTACTTACCGGAGCAAATGGATATATAGGAATGCGATTATTGCCGGTATTGGTAGAAGCCGGATATGAAGTAACCTGTGTGGTCAGAGACAAGAATCGATTTATCCCTTCAGAAGATTTGCTTGAGAAAATCGAAATCATCGAATTTGACTTTTTGCATCCTGAAGATGCTGTTCAACATTTTAAAACAAGGCAATTCGACGTAGCCTATTATCTAATTCATTCTCTGGGAGATACTTCTACTACACTCAAAGAGTATGAACTTCGCTCCGCTGGATGCTTCGTGCTGGTAGCACTGCTTACACAGGTAAAACAAATCATATATCTGAGTGGTATCAGTAATGAAGTGAAGCTGTCAAAGCATCTGACAGCCCGAAAGGTAGTAAAGGATGTGTTTATTAAATCAGGTATTCCCTATACTATATTTGAAGCTGGAATAATAGTAGGATCAGGTAGTATCTCCTTTGAGATAATTCGTGATCTGACTGAAAAACTGCCCATTATGATTGTCCCCAGGTGGCTCAATTCCAAATGTCAGCCTATTGCGATCCGAAATGTAATTTATTATTTACAACACTGCATTCTCAATACACAGACCTATTTTAAAACCTTTGAAATTGGTGGACCGGAAGCCTTTAAATATAAAGATATGTTGATGGGCCTTGCCGAAGTCCGGGGGTACAAGCGCTATATTATAACTTTTCCAGTACTATTTCCCGGATTGTCAGTGTACTGGCTCTATTTCACTACATCAGCTAATTTCATAATCGCAAAGCAGTTAGTGATGAGCATGAAAAATGATGTAGTGTGCAAAGAATTTTCAATTCGCGACATTATACCACAATATCTGATTCCGTATAAAGAGGCGGTCCAGATGGCTTTCCGTCGGATAGAGCAAAATATGGTGGTCTCCAGTTGGACTGACTCTGCATCCAGTAGTCTGCGCCACCTGGATGTGAATCAGTATATAAATGTACCAGTCAATGGATGTTATACGGACAGAAGATGGACAGAAATACCTAAAGATCAGGTGGAGGAAGTAGCTAATCGCTTTTTTAGTATCGGTGGCGAGAAAGGGTGGTATTACGCAGATCTCTTGTGGCACATGCGAGGTGTATTGGATAAATTGGTCGGCGGTGTGGGTCTGAGTCGTGGCAGGCGCAGTAAGATTAATATCGAGGCCGGGGATACCATTGATTTTTGGCGGGTAATTTTAGCAGATCACAAGAAACACCGATTACTCCTGTTTGCTGAGATGAAACTTCCCGGAGAGGCTTGGTTGGAGTTCGCTATCGTGCAAAACGAAAACCGCTGTATATTAAAGCAAGTGGCTACTTTCAGGCCAAAAGGTATTTTAGGAAGAAATTATTGGTATGCCATGCTCCCGTTTCATTATTTCATATTCAGAAATATGCTGAAGCGAATAGCCGGAAAAGATAAATTATAAGGGAGAAGGTAAAAGGGAGAAGGTAAAAGGAAAAAGGAAAAAGGAAAAAGTATGATTTCAGTTAGGGAAGCAAAGGCATTAATCTGTGAGCGGTGTAAACCACTTATCCCCAGACTAATACCACTGGTAGAAGCAGGTGGATTTACATTAGCTGAGGCACACTATGCGCCCATCGATCAGCCGCCTTTCGATCAGTCTGCGATGGATGGATATGCGTTTGCTTTTTCAGCCTGGGATGGTTTTTCTCCGCTCGCTGTTGTAGGTGAAGTACAGGCAGGAACCTTTTATACTGGCCATCCGGGCCCACAGGAAGCGTTGAGGATATTTACCGGAGCTGCTTTGCCTTCAGGGATGGATACCGTGGTAATACAGGAGAAAGTTTCGCTGTCCGGTGATAAAATTAATATCACCGATACTCAAATAAAGAGAGGGAGTAACGTGCGTTTACGTGCTTCCCAGACCAGGGCCAGAGACATTGCGCTGGAAGCCGGCTGTAAGCTTACACCTGCAGCAGTCGCATTTTTGGCGGGTTTTGGCTACGACCGGGTGTCGGTCTATCCATCACCCTGCATTGCAATTATCAATACCGGAAAGGAGTTGACGCCGCCCGGTCAGAAATTAAGTCCAGGTACTATTTTCGAATCTAATTCCTATAGCCTTCGTGCTGCATTACAGGAATGGGGAGTCAAACCTTGCGCAGTCGAAATGGTGGATGATCAGGAGACAGTGATAATTGAAGCGATAAGACGACATTTGGATAAAGACATTATCATCCTGACCGGTGGTGTATCTGTCGGTGATTATGACTTTGTCACGTCAGCATTGGAAAGCTGTGGCGTCACGAAAGTTTTTCATAAAGTACGGCAAAAACCGGGCAAACCCCTCTATTTTGGCTATTTTCAAGACACTTTGGTTTTTGGATTACCCGGTAATCCGGCATCAGTGCTCACTTGTTTTTATGAATATATTACGGAAGCGCTGTCAATCCTGACACAAAGGAAGTGTTCTCAAAGAATGTCTTTACCCTTAGCAGCAGATTATATTAAGAAGCCGGGGCTGACCTGGTTTATGAAAGGTCAGATACAAGGCGATGAAGTAAGGATCCTGGATGATCAGGAGAGCTACAAACTCAATTCATTTGCACAGGCAGACTGTATCATTGAACTGGATGAAGAAAAAGAATTCTTCAAAAAATCAGATTTGGTCACAATTAGAAAAATATAAATAAATCTATGCTAATTAATAATAAAATATACTTATCCTTGATTTTTATTATTTTATTTTCAGGGTGTAATAATCCCGATTCTTCAGGCTCCATGCTTACACAAGCAGAAAAAGATAGTGCGGCGCTGTGTATAAAACCGGTGCCACCAGCAGACAGTGCAAAGTTTATCAGCCAATCCATCAAAGTGTATGGTGCCGTAAATAAAGAAATAGAGTTAACTGTAGATTCGCTCCGAAAGATGAAGACAGTAGCGCTGGACAGCTTTCAGGTAGTATGTGAGAGTGGTGCAGAAGGAAGTAAAAGTATGATGAGCAGAGGCGTATTGCTGAGAGATATTTTGAAAAAAGCCGGACTGAATATTACAAATCACAAAGACCGTAATTTTGCGATTATCGCCCGGGCAACTGATAATTATAAAGCGACATTCTCCTGGGGAGAGATATTCAATAATGCGACCGGTGACCATACTATCGTTTTGTATGAAGAGAACGGTAAACCCATCCGCAAATTTGGTGAGATGAAGCTCATCTGTACGAATGATATTAAGACCGGTCCACGCCAGGTTGTATGGCTAAAAGCCATTGAGGTGACACGGGTGAATTAAGTATGAAATAATGAGTTTCGAGACAATAAGTTTATTCTTTCTGATCCTGCTTTTTGCGATTGCATTTTTGTATTCATCGGTAGGACATGGCGGCGCGAGTGGTTATCTGGCGCTCATGGCACTGTTTTCAATGGCACCGGAGACCATGCGGCCTACGGCTTTAGTTCTGAATATTTTTGTAGCAGGAACCGGATTTATCCAATATTACCGGGGTGGGCACTTTCGTTGGTCATTATTCTGGCCCTTTGCGATAGCGTCTGTTCCAGCTGCTTTTATCGGAGGTCTGTTGAAGCTGGATCCGGGTATGTACAAGATTATTCTGGGTATTCTTTTGCTTTTTTCGGTGTATAGATTACTGATAGATAATAAGGATTTGCAAAAACACAGGAACAAACAGAATCTTCTCCTTTCAGTAATAATAGGAGCGGTCATTGGCTTAATTTCAGGGATGATCGGTATCGGTGGTGGAATTATACTCAGCCCGGTAATCTTGCTCTTGCACTGGGGCAATATGAAACAGACTGCTGCTGTGTCTGCCCTATTTATTTTGATAAACTCTATCTCCGGCCTTACAGGAATGATTATGCAGGGTGTGCATTTTAATCCGGATATGGTACTGATGGTGATCATTGCATTTTTTGGGGGACTTGCCGGCTCTTATATTGGCTCTATACGAATGAGTAATGTGAATTTAAAACGATTGTTGGCAGTAGTGTTATTATTGGCTTCAGTAAAACTCCTGTTTGCATAACAGGTATTATTTATTAAAAATACACTATTATTATGAAAATATCGGTAAAATAAATATTCCAGTATGACGATACACATTCTCTTTTTCGGTCAGTTAGCAGAAGTTACCCATGTGTCTTCGATGCAGCTGGATGATATCCATGATACCGATATTCTTGCCGTTACGCTTCAAGGGCGGTTCCCAATAATGGCCTCAATAGAGACTTTAGTCGCGGTCAACAGGAAGGTGATCAGGGAGAAAACAGAGTTAAACGATGGGGACACTGTGGCAATTTTACCACCATTTTCCGGAGGATAATTGGATCAAATGGCAGGAGATTTATTCGAACGGTACAATCGACAGACAATATTGCAGGGATGGGGTTTCCCTGCACAGGAATGCTTGCAGAAAGCCAGGGTCCTGGTGCTCGGTGCAGGTGGACTTGGTTGTCCGGCTTTACAATATCTGGCGGCTGCCGGAGTAGGCCACATTGGAATCATAGATTTTGATGTGATTGAGTTATCCAATTTGCAGCGTCAGACACTGTACACCACAGCAGAGATTGGTATGAAGAAAGCAGATTGCGCTGCCGAAAGAATTATAGCTATAAATCCTGAGATAACTGTAACATCAATTCCTGTCCGGCTTACAGCTTCGAATGCTATAAAATTGATACGCGGTTATGATGTAGTATTAGATGGTACGGACAATTTTGCCACACGGTATATGATCAATGATGCCTGTGTGTTACTCGGGATACCACTGATATATGGCGCTGTATATGGATATGAAGGACAGGTGAGTGTGTTTAACTATGCACAGGATGCAACTTCTCCGGTAGTCAATTACCGGGATTTATTTCCGGTTCCACCCGATCCGGAGTATGTTCCATCCTGCAACGAGGCAGGCGTGATAGGAGTGTTGCCGGGAATAATCGGCACCATGCAAGCGGCAGAAGCGCTGAAGGTAATAACCGGTGTCGGGCAGGTGCTTAGTGATTCCTTGCTTTCGTATAATCTATTGACACAGACGAGTTATGTGATTAGCATAACGCCGCATCCGGACAGGCAGATGAATTGCCCGGTTGATGTAACGGCGTTTGAAAGGTTTAACTATGATTGGTTTTGTCACAGTGCGGATTTGTCCTGTGAAATTACAGCGGACACACTGGAGTCGTTGTTGGTAGCCAATGACGTAGTAGTTATCGACATCAGAGAGGCAGGAGAAGAACCTGTGGCAACCTATCTCCAAACATTGAAGCTGCCAGGCAGTAGATTTACGCCGGAAGCGTTAATTGATTTAAAGGAAAAAGATATTGTAATTGTTTGTCAGACAGGCAAGCGTAGCCTTAAATTGTGCAGAGTGCTGAGAACTAAATTTCCCGAATGGTCAATATTCAGTTTGTCCGGAGGTGTTCTGAATTGGAACCTACATCAACTGTCGCAAGGTATTCTTAAATAATCAAAATAAAATGGACGGGAAAAAGAAGAAAAATGTATTTGTTAGCGGTGCGATTTCACCAGACTTTATTGCCTCTTCCATTGCAAAGCATAGTACTAAGACTGAAATAGGCGCACATGCTATATTTCTGGGACAAGTACGAAATGATATTGTCGGTCATCAGGAAGTATCAGCTATCGAATATACATCATATCCGGAGATGGCAGCGGAGAAAATGGATGAGATCAGGGAAGATGCATTCCGGGAATTTCCGCTCATCTGTATGCATATCTATCATAGTCTGGGGCGGATAGCTGCCGGCGAAATATCTTTGTTTGTTTTTACTTCTTCCGCACACAGAAAGGCAGCTATGCAAGCCTGTGATAAGATTGTAGAGCGAATAAAGAATGAAGTACCCATCTGGGGAAAGGAAATCTTCACAGATGAAAATTATCAATGGAAGGTTAATAAAAAAAAATCAGTATAAAATAAATTAGTTAAAAACAAACCCAAAAATCCAATGGTTGATATAACAAAAAAGAATTATTCACATCGTATCGCAATAGCTCAGGCTGTGGTTAGAGTCGGAAAGCCGGAAACTATTGAAGCGGTTCTTAATAATACAGTGCCGAAGGGCGATGTGCTGGAAGCCAGTCGTATAGCCGGACTCTTTGGTATAAAGCGGACGTCGGACATGATACCGGATTGCCATCCATTGCCGGTGGAGTACGCCCATATCAGTCATGTAGCCGCGGGTCTGGAGATTTGTATCACAGTGGAGGTACATACGATATATCGCACCGGAGTGGAGGTAGAAGCCATGCATGGTGCGTCAGTTGCGGCACTCACCATCTACGACATGTTGAAGCCAATTGATAAAAATATTGAAATAAAAGAAATAAAACTGATTAATAAAAAAGGGGGCAAATCGCAGTATGTTGATAAGTTATCCAGAGAACTAAGCGCTACAGTCATCGTCTGTTCAGATAGTGTTTCTGCAGGAAAGAAGGAAGATAGCGCTGGCAAAGCAATTATCTCCATGCTTGGAAAATGGGGAATTAATGACTCAAATTATCTGGTCATCCCCGACGATCTGATTATGATCCGCGAAAAAGTACTGGAGTATCATAATCAGGGCGCGGATCTGATCATATTGACCGGCGGGACCGGGTTATCAGTGACTGATGTCACGCCGGAGGCCCTCAGGCCATTACTGGACCAGGAAATACCCGGACTCGGCGAAGCTGCCCGCAGATATGGTCAGGACAGAATGCCTTATGCGATGCTCTCACGGAGTTTTGGTGGTCTGAAAGGTAAAACCCTGATTCTGGCGCTGCCAGGCTCTACCAGAGGCGCGGCTGAAAGCATGGAGGCACTTTTCCCATCAGTACTGCATATATTCAAAATCCAGGAACATTCAGCGCACGAATAAATGATGCGAAATATAATTCTAAAATAGACTAATATTTTTTAAAATAGACAAAAGTACTTCTGTCAATAGTATAGACTCCCTTTCCTGTCGGGACAAGTTCAGCCTGCTTATAGCCTTGTATCGAAAGTTCATATTTATACAGGCCACCTATAAATCCCTTGCTGCAATTGTTTTTTGCCATTGTTTGAAAAAAATTTCCCCTCTTTGTAACCTTTTTTAGGACGGACGACTCTACTGTTCATTGATAATAATTAAAATTAAATAAAATGAAAAGTAGAGTATTAAACAACATGGAAAATTTGAAATTACCCCGATTTGTATTTATTTTAACGCTATTAAGCGGATTATTGTTTCTGCAGAGTTGTGACAAAGAGGATATGACTGATCATGACCACGCAGTCACCACCAGCTCGAAGTATATCCAGTTAAATCAGGGCTTGCGTCAACTCTGGTCTGATCACATGCAATGGACATACAGTACTGTAGAAGCATTTTTCCATCAGAATGATCAATTAGAGCCCCGATTGAACCGCTTACTGCAGAATCAAAAGGATTTAGGTGCAGCAATTGTTCCTTATTATGGGCAGGCAGCGGGTGATCAATTGGCTGCATTGTTGACTACACATATTCAGCAAGCTGTTCCTGTACTTACTGCGGCTAAAGCCATTGACCAACAGGCATTGGACAAGGCACTGGCTGATTGGTATGACAATGCTAAGCAGATTGCTGACTTTCTATCCGCCGCAAACCCAACCTACTGGCCTGCATCAGCTACAGAACCGATGATGAAAGAGCATATCAGCACTACCGTGACTTATGCTGTTGATCTGCTAAAAGGTGATTATGCGCAATCAATAATCGATTATGACAAAGCATATCAGCACATGATGATGATGGCAGACGTGCTCTCTGATGGTATTTCAAAGCAATTTCCTGAAAAATTCTGAGAGCTATTTCCTTTGTGATCATTATTACATCCAGAATGTAAAGAAGCAAAGTGAATTAGTCAGTCGATCGACTTTCATTTTGCTACT
>Ga0138256_10009293_pt1 | contig 10312 bp, 8 predicted proteins | sample KNB2016incub_MG_FD_105486 | JGI IMG/M metagenome (GOLD analysis project Ga0138256, IMG submission 105486) | Active sludge microbial communities from wastewater in Klosterneuburg, Austria - KNB2014incub_MG | ecosystem: Engineered > WWTP > Activated sludge > Unclassified | place: Austria... | reverse complement strand
GGATTGGCTTTTATATTTCTGGCCGTAGGCTTTTATATATTTTACAGTACCAGGCTTTTTGCTGATTCCAATGGGGTCACCTCATTAAATTTATTTACTTTTGGTTGGCTGGTGATCACTTTTGGCGAATTGTCTTTATCACCGATAGGGATGTCCATAATGACAAAACTGGCCCCACAAAAACTTCAGGCCATCATGATGGGAATGTGGTTTCTTGCCAGTGCATACGGACAATATTTTGCAGGTATCTTGGGCGCAAATATTTCTGATGCATCAGAAAATGCTGATAATTACAATAAACTAATGGCTTATACTGATGGATATCTTCAACTCGCCATTTATGCGCTTATAGCAGGTTTGGTATTGATAGCTATCTCACCATTTGTCCGCAAATTAATGCAGGAAGTAAAATAAAATCAATGTATTCAATCAAATTTTAACCAATACAATATGTCACCAAATACATCTTCAGGAGACTTTTTTAAGACCAATGTGCTTGGGCATCCGGCTGGTCTGTTTACCCTGTTTTTTACAGAAATGTGGGAAAGGTTTTCATTTTATGGCATGCGTGCTTTGCTGGTACTTTTCCTTACTTCCTCACTTCTGGACGAAGGTTGGGGCTGGCCCAGAGCCAATGCATTGGCGCTATATGGGACCTATACTTCCATGGTATATCTTACACCTATCATTGGTGGCATTTTAGCAGATAAATTTCTGGGACACAGACGGGCAATCATTATTGGAGCTACCCTCATGACTCTCGGCCATGCTTCTATGGCCATGGAAAGTCAACTGTTTTTATATCTGGGTCTGGCACTGCTTATTTTTGGCAATGGATTCTTTAAGCCCAATATGACATCGATGGTGGCAAAACTGTACAAAGATCACCCGGAGAAAAAAGATGGTGCGTATACCATTTTCTACATGGGAGTCAATTCCGGTGCATTTCTGGGTATCATGCTGTGCGGCTACATCGGCGAAAAAGTAGGTTTTTCCTGGGGTTTTGGTCTGGCAGGTATATTTATGTTTTTTGGCATGCTTCAGTTTTATCTTTCCCAAAAAATATTTGGAGGTGTAGGGTTGCCCCCGGACAGAAATGAAGTAGCGGCTATATCCGGCTCTGCTGATGACATGTCTACAGAAGCCAATGGTGGCAGACTCAATCCATTTACCACTATAGATCTGATATTGGTAAGCATCACTGCGATAGGTGCGCTCACATGGATAATAAATGATCCTATGTCAAAAGTATACAACAATAATATTTTTGGTAACAGTTCTAATGCAGGTTATGTTATACTTGGCTGTCTGATTTTATTTCTGTTTATCTTGTTCAGTCGAATATTTAGATATTCCACAGTCACCAGAGATCGGATGCTGGCCGTATTTATCATAGCTGTATTCTATATGTTTTTCTGGGCATCATTTGAGCAGGCAGGAGGATCGATGACTATTTTTGCCAAAGACTATATGGACAGGTCTCTTGAAGGAAGCAGCGCTATGTTATTCAAGATATTTAATACTCTTTTGACGGTTGTTCCTTTGGTGATCATTACTTACGTTTTGTGGAAACTATTCACACAGACATTCGCCAGATTCGCTGTGGCCAATATATTTTTGGGGACCAGTTTTTTGATTATCTGGGGCATAGTTATCTGGATGCTTATCAATGAATTTAATCAATCGAATACAGAGATAGCTGCAACCTGGTTTGGAATCCTAAACTCCTTTTTTATCATAGCATTGGGACCATTGTTCTCAAAGATATGGGAAAGTAAGTACAACCCTTCTGCTTCAGTAAAATATAGTATCGGACTCATGTTTTTAGGTATAGGTTTTCTTTCACTGGCGTATGGATCATCAGGCATTCCCTTAGGTGCAAAGACCGCTGCAGTTGGAATTATCTGGCTTGTGATAGCGTATTTTTTTCACACCTTGGGCGAATTATGTATCTCTCCTGTGGGTCTTTCTTATGTAAGCAAACTAGTGCCGGGTCGGATGATCGCTGTCACCTATGGTATATGGTACCTGGCCATAGCGGTAGGTAATAAAGTAGCTGGCACCATGGGAGGAATGATAGACAGCATTTCGGCCGAGTACGGTATGTCCAATTTTTTTCTGATCTTTACTTTGGTGCCAATGGCAGCAGGCATAGTGATTTTAATATTGAGCCCGGTTTTAAAGAAGCTGATGCATGGGGTGAGGTAAAATCAGTTCAATATTAAGTTTATGGTTTAAATGTAAATGATACAGGTGTTGATCTGTGTTTATTATGCTAAGTTGTTGGATTTGTGCAAATTGAGAATATATAGTACGATAACTTAAAACAATCTGACAGAATTTAATCATTCAGGTTTGTGCCCGGCACACTCGATTCTGGCAGGAACAGACCGTTTATTGAAATTTTATAAATTAATCAGATAAAAATTGAAGTGTATATTAAATGATTAGCTTTCTTTTATAATCCCTATTTGGTCAGTAAATTTGCAAGCACTAAATTTTTTACATGCAATTATATTTCTTCAATAATGGAATTATTTCATTCATTCAGGTGTTAAGTAGTAAAATTATTAGATTTTGAAAATTTTAAGAATTTTATCATTCATCCAAAGAAGGGTTAAATCACTTGGGATTAGGTTGATTTACTCAGTTCTTCTTATGGTTTATGCATATCAATCTGATAGAACACCTGTATGGGCACGAAGAATTATAATGGGTGCTCTGGCATATCTGCTTTCTCCGTTAGATAGTATACCTGACCTGACTCCATTCATTGGATTTACGGACGATTTGGGTATAATCAGTTTCGGCTTAGTCAGCATAGCTTGTTATATTGACAAAGATGTCAGAGAAAAAGCAAAAACAAAATTACTCTCCCTGATTAAAGATGTTGATGAAAAAGAAATTTTAGCTGTAGATGCTAAACTTTGATGGATTACAATAAAGCCTTAAGTAAATTTGCCAATTTTTCCTGACTGTGCCCTTGACCATTGATTTCGTGCTTTAACACATTGTCTTTATATATCAATATGGTGGGGAATCCTAATACATCGTACTTTGTAACTATTTCCTGCACTTTTTCAAAATCTACCTGTCCGATTTTTACTTTACTCAGCGCGCTGTCTTTAGTCAATCCTTCTACAGCCGGGCGTTGAGCCGCACATTTTGGACACCAGGTAGCATGAAAAAACATAAGCGAAACGCCTGATTTTATTTCTGTTTCATACGCTGCTAATGATGTGATCGTATTCAATACACCTGTATCGTTGCTGATATCTTCCTTTTTGCAAGCCATCAAGCTGGAAAGTACTAAAAATGTTACAAGAATCCTGGACATACTTTATGCGTTTTGTGGGATCAAAAATACAAATTTATTCAAAACATTCAAATCTGCCAATTGCTAAATTTTGAATTGACCTATTTCCATTACAGGAATAGGTAAAATTTATGAAGATTCAGACTAAACACCCATTATCTCGTCAACATTGACGCGAATGGTTTCAAAGATTTGGTCAGTAGGCAGATCATTTGCATCTGTACCAAAAGGATCTTCAATTTCTTCTGCCAGTAATTCTATACTTCCAAAAACATAAAAAACCAAAGAAACAATAGGCATTGCCCAATATCCAAATTCCCTTACAAAACCTATGGGCATAGTAAATACGTATATAAAAATAATTTTTTTAAGGTACAGACTATATGAGTAAGGTATCGGAGTTCTTTTGATTCTTTCACAAATGCCTATATTATCTGTAAAGGATCTTAGCTCTTCATTAAGAAATAATAATTGTTCTCCTGTTATTGTTTTTTGTATATAAAGTACATTGATTTCATGATAAATAGCTTTCATGACCCTGTTGGGAAGATGTGTTGCACCCCTATAATAATTAATATCATATGTATCATTAAAAACCAGGTCATCAGAAGGCATATTTCCTCTCAGATGTTCTTTGGACGCATAAATATAATTTGCAATCAGATCAGCAAACATTTTTTTTTGATCTGGAGATATATCCAGAGCAGACAATTTTAGAGCCAGATTTCTTGAATTATTAACAAAACTTCCCCATGCTTTTCTTCCCTCCCACCATCGTTCGTAGGCCGTATTGGTCCTGAAAACAAGTAATAAAGACAAAACAAAACCTACCAACCCATGTATGGCAGTAGTATTTTTAAATGTAGCGTGAAAAACTTCATTTTCAAGATATGCAACGATGCCGGTAAAAAAGGCAACACCTATAATACCTGGCAGCATCATCCGGAAAGTATCGCTTTTATGAAAAGCAAAAATCAACCGCCACCAATCTTTTGGATTATAAATGACCATAAAGAATAATTATCTCATAAATTAACTAAAAAAGCCTCCGGAAAATAGTTGAGATCTATCTAATTTTGGATATTTCCGGGCATTCTATCCCACCAAAATATTTCATAAAGGAAATACCAACAAAAGTATATTTATCTTTTCCTTTGGTATCTCCCCTTTGTCTTCCATTTTCTCCAAGTCCGTCTGTAAGTGAACGGTCAGATAAAGCAACAGCAATCTCACCTCTTGTTTGCAATAGCTTAACTTTATCCGGAAACACTGTACTTACATCATCCAGATAATCCGTAAATAAAAATCTTGTACTAATGTCAACATTCACACTTACTGTCCGATTGATATCAAACTTAAAACCACCCCCCAAAACCAATCCTGCACTTATTGAGCTGTACTCCTGACCCAATGTTTGATCTTCTGTACCCAAATCTCGTAATTCATATTTTACACCGTTCAATTCAGCAGTTGGATTATAATAAAACAGGTTAAAGCCTCCAAAAAAGTATGGTGTCTTATTATAGGTTGAGTGTCCATGTTCGTATCTAAAAAAATTAAATTCCACTACATTTGTCATATCAATAAGATGAGATCTAAAACTTAGATTTCGATTCTTTTCAAAATTGTTTCTGGAATCAGCATCATCTGCGCCTACTCTTCCATAACTTAATGCAGTCCGTACTGATATTCTTGTATTAAAATTATACCTGGCAATCAGACCACCTGCTATGCCGGGTTTGGTAATTTTCAAGGTTGTATTTAGATCCCCATAATAATAACTTGTACCGATCCAACCCCCAAGTTCATATCCCTTCTGAGCAGTGATTATTGCTACCTGAAAAATAAAAACCGCTGACAGTGTCCATTTTAAAATATATCTCATCATTTGACTTAAACGAACTTTACCTGATTTTGGTGTAAAAGTAGCCAATTATTTAAAAACTTCCAGACTTATAAATGACATCCGTTCAGTAGTGAATACTAAACTTTGATTTTCAATGTATTTGGAATTTATATCCATTTCTTTATCATTGACTAATATTCTGGAAGGTAAAAAAGGTAATCCAAACAGGACTACTTTGTAGGTACTATAACTTGGTTCATAATGCCCGTTTGTTTTTAAAGACATTTTGAAGGATGTAGGCGTAGATTGTGTTTTAAATTTTTTTCTATTATATATACCCTTTTCATAATCGTATCCATCGCCGCTATCTTCATAGAGATAACTGTTCAAAGATTCACCGCCATAATATACTTTTATGGTCAGTTGATCGACCGGTTTTTCACCTACATATTGCATTACCGGATAAAATGGAATCACAGCCCCTTCTCTGATATAGAGCGGAATTTGTTCTAGTGGAGCTTCAGCCAGAATCTCTTTTCCCCCTTCAAATACTTTATTGGTCCAGTAATTGTACCACTTTCCTTTGGGAAGATAGACATATCTGGATTTTGCATTGGGCTCCAGGACTGGACAAACCAGAATATGATCACCCATCAAAAACTCATCTACCCTGTATAAAGTATCCTGATCACTTTGGTCAAACATAGATATTGGCTTTAACATTGGAGTGAATTCGTTCACATATTGATGAAAAGCCGTGTATATATATGGCAATAGAGTGTATCTTAGCTCTATGTATGTGCGGACTATTTTAAGTGCGACCTCCCCAAAAGACCAAGGCTCCTGTTCTCCATGATCTCCTGAGCTGTGTGTCCGAAAGAAAGGATGAAAAACGGCCAGTTGCATCCATCTAACAAATAATTCAGGGGTAGGATGATCTATAAATCCACCGATATCAGAACCCACAAAGGAAAAACCGGAAGTACTCATCCGTTGGCATTGCATGGTAGCTATCCAAAGATGTTCCCAAGAAGCTATATTGTCACCTGTCCACGCCGAAGCATACCTTTGAGCACCTGAATATGCAGATCTGGTGATGACCAAAGGACGCTGCCCGCTATTGTATTTTTTCACTCCCTTAAATGTAGCTCTGGCCATTTGCATACCATACACATTGTGCGCTTTCCTATGGCTGCATGGGTTTCCGTCAAAATCATGCCTGACATCATCCGGAAATGTTTTGCCATTTATTTCAAAAAGGGCCGGCTCATTCATATCATTCCATACTCCCCTTACTCCGATTTCTTCTATCAACTCCTGAAAAAGTCCTGACCACCATTTTCTTACCTTCGGATTGGTAAAATCCGGAAAATAACAATCTCCGGGCCATACTTTACCCTTCATAAATGGTCCGTCGGCCCTACGGCAAAAATAGTTATTTTCAATAGCTTCGTTATAAACAGCATAATTTTCATCAATTTTTATACCGGGATCTATGATTACTACTGTTTTAAACCCATTTTTTTTCAGTTCTGAAATCATAGCTTTAGGTTCGGGAAATTTTTCCTTATCCCAAGTAAAACATCTGAACCCATCCATATAGTCAATATCCAGATAAATGGCGTCACAAGGTATCAGATTTGACCTAAGTTTATTGGTAACTTCCTTTACTTTTGTATGCGGGTAATAGCTCCATTTACTTTGCTGATATCCCAAGGACCATAAAGGAGGCAATTCAGGCGTTCCGGTAAGCTGAGTGTAACGACGAGTAACATCAATAAGTTCAGGTCCGAATATAAAATAATAATTCATCTCACCTCCTTCAGCCCAAAAACTAGTCACTGAACGTCTTTCTGAACCAAAATCAAAATGAGCTTTAAAAGTATTATCAAAAAAAATACCGTACCCAATTTCCGAATGAATAGCAGTGTAAAACGGAATTGCCTTATATATAGGATCTTCTTCTTTTTTGAAACCATAAGTATCCATAGCCCAATTGGTAACACGTCGCCCCCTGAGATTCAGATGCATGGTTTTATCACCCATTCCATAAAAATGTTCTCCTTCTTTGACGACTTTACTCATCTTGACCACATTACCTCCATATTGTCTGTGTTCTTCCCAATGAAATCCTCGTTCATCGCGACAAATAATTTTTCCTGCAATATCAGTAAAGGTAAGCTTACTGTCTAATTTGTTTATGTGCAGTATTACGGCATTTGTAACTATCTCTATGTGGTCAAGATGTATTTTTTGCTCCACATTCTCTGTAATTGGGACAAATTTATTGCTTATAGCATACGAAAAATCATGTTCAAAATGACCATCAGTGGAATATCTTATTCTAATAATATGATCAGACAATACTGATATCTTTATGGCACATTGATTATCTGTTAATACAACAAACTCATTATTCAGTCTCTGTATTTCAGAAAATTTTCCGGGATAAAATTCATTATGAGTCATACCACTTTAAAGAATTAGATGAAAGTGTAATCAGATAAATCATATTTATACTTAAAATATATCGGATGGCGAAATTTTCAATATCCAATGTATTGATTTAGAGTATAATGACGAAACTATTATTTTTAAAATAAAGACATGAGCTCATCGTTTTTAGTAAAAATAAATCGCATCAGTATAAGGAATAAAAAAAGATCGCACCCAATAGAATGCGATCTTTAATTACGAGGTCGGAAGCGGATTTGAACCGCTGTACAAGGTTTTGCAGACCTCTGCCTAACCGCTCGGCCACCCGACCTTATTTGCGGATGCAAAGATACAGATTATTTTATTACTTAAAAAACTTTTTACTTCTTTCAGTATTTATTTTTTTTGGAAATCAAAGGAAATACAACTTTTAGAAATACTTTTACATCTTAATATTTTTAATAAACCTAATTTCAGCATGACAGTAAAATCATTCACATTCAACGATTTTCAAGAAAATACTTACATTATTTATGACGATACAAAAGAATGCATTATCATAGATCCCGGTTGTAATAGTCATCAAGAACAAAAACAACTCAGTAGTTTTATTGAACTCCATAATTTAAAGCCCAAACATCTGATCAATACACATTGTCATATTGATCACATCCTGGGCAATAAATATGTAAGTGAGCTGTATCAACTTAAACTTACCTCTCATAAAAAGGAAATTCCTGTTTTGCAATTTGGAATACAAACAGCTTCAATGTATCAAATCCACTACGACATTTCACCAGATATAGAAATTTTTATTGAGGAAGGAGATGTTATATCTTTTGGCCAAAGTGCACTTGAAGTTTTATTTACACCTGGTCATTCACCAGCAAGTATATCGTTGGTCAGTGAAAGTGATAAAATTTTAATAGCAGGCGACGTTCTGTTTCAAGGAAGTATAGGCAGAACAGATCTTCCGGGAGGCAATTTTGAAACATTGACCAGAGTAATCAAATCAAAATTTTTCACATTACATGATGATACGATTGTGTATTCAGGGCACGGAGTAAAAACCACTATCGGCATTGAAAAAAGAACAAATCCTTTTTTTTAGAAATGAAAACCCACCATTAGTGTCCATGAATCAAATGTGGATTTTGGCTGTTCAAAATAGGCATTAATGAACCCATATTGAAAATCGAGATCAAGGTCGAAACTCCCTATAGTGAGCCCAAGACCAGTAACTGCTCCGAAATAAGAATCATTTAATTCAATATATCCCGGAATATTCTGACCATTTTCAGGTGCGTCCAATATAAAGTTTATTGATCCAAGTATTTTAGACCTGAATACTATTCGCTCACTTAAATGTAGCAAATTAAATCCAAATCCAGCTCTACCCATAACCACACTCCAGTCATTCTTAAAAAAGTCGGGTGAAGAAGTTGACATCAAATCTGTTTTATGAAATTGTCCCCCTATCAAAAAATACAAATCACCTTCCAGAATTCTGGCATCCACACCTACCATCCAACCATAATGACCTTGATTGGCTTTTGTAATATTTGCATCTTTTGAATACGAAGCAGTTAAGCCTGTCTGAATGACAAGGCCAGGAGACTGTGCATATAAAAATACCGGCAACCAAATGAATGATGTTATCGATAATATTTTATTCATGATATTATTTTTATTATGTTTTTTTTTTAATGTTCAGACCTTCACGCTTCGAAGCAGACAAGTAAAATTGAAAACTAATCTAAATCTTTAGTGTTAATGAACTCACGATTCGCATGAAAATAATTATCCTTGTTATATACGCCCGAACGTATTAGGCGTGCAGGTATCACAAAGATGCGTTCATACTCATTTTATGATACTTTTGTTTAATGATTATTTTATGGGGATTATAGCATTGTGCCACAAAGATACAAAATCCATATCTTGTGAAGCAATAATCATGCTAATTAAAAACTTATCTACAGTATTTCATACATTTGTGATAAAATAAACAGAAATGTATCCTGATCTTTCTTACTTCTTCAATGATTTGTTTGGTACAGACGTAGACAATTGGACCTCTATATTTAAAACGTTTGGTTTTATGCTCGTTATTGCGCTGGCTTCCTGCGGTATTTTACTCAGACACGAACTTCTACAAAAAGAAAAAGAAGGTTTGATTTTACCATTAAAAATAAAACAGATTATTACGGAAAAGTTATCTATTCAGGATATACTTATAAATAGTATGTTTTCATTGTTTATTGGGGCAAAGCTTCCCGTTCTTATTATGAAATTTGATGAATTTAAAGGTGATCCGGCATCTTTTGTATTTTCTAAGATTGGAATGTGGTGGCTTGGAATCCTTGCTGCCATAGGTACTGCAGCTTATTATATTTGGAAAAATAAAAAAGCGGATCCGAATCCCAAAATATCAGAAATTTTGCAATATCCTTCTTCAAAAACAAATGATATCATCATTATAGCAGGAATATCCGGTGTACTAGGAAGCAAACTTTTCTCAATTACGGAAGATATATCAGGATTTTTTAAAGATCCGCTGGGAGCTTTATTTTCAGGAAGCGGACTAAATGTTTATGGCGGCTTGATATTGGCATTCATAGCTGTATATTGGTATGTCAAAAAAATAGGTATAAAGCCCATTTATATGATGGATATTTCAGGTATGGGTATCCTTCTTGGTTATGCGATAGGTC
>Ga0138256_10009292_pt1 | contig 10314 bp, 3 predicted proteins | sample KNB2016incub_MG_FD_105486 | JGI IMG/M metagenome (GOLD analysis project Ga0138256, IMG submission 105486) | Active sludge microbial communities from wastewater in Klosterneuburg, Austria - KNB2014incub_MG | ecosystem: Engineered > WWTP > Activated sludge > Unclassified | place: Austria... | reverse complement strand
GGTACTTCCGGAGTTTACTACACGGATGCGGTAACTGCCAAAAGCGATAAAAGCAGGCAATGTAAAGCTGCCGGATGCAGGATTATTAAAGGACAAATAAATATTGTCAACTACTTTTTCGCCAGCATCATCAAAGTCTGCATCATTGTTATAATCGATAAATATGTTTACGGATGAACCCCAGTTTTGCGCTCCAACATTTTCAAGACTAACAGAATAGTTTATAGTTTCACCTGGAGCGGCGGTTAATATTTGCAAACTGCTAAAATCTGAATAGAAACCATCGCAGCCAGTGTTATTGTTTACGCTGTTTCCAAGCGTAACATTGCTGGTGTAATAATACTGGCATGCCGGTTGCTGGCTGGGGCTTTTTGGTGTGCAATAGGTAATCTGTAAAATATAATCTTCCACTTCGCCTCCATCTACATTACATGGCGAAAAATTAATGTCGAAATCGGCTACTACCCTTATGCGGTAGCTGCCTTTTACCAATAACTGTGGAAGTATGAATGTACCAGTAGAATTATTTAATGCGCCGTTACCATTATCCACCAGCATTTCACCTGCATCGTTAAAATCTTTGTCATCATTAAAATCAATGTATATAGCCCTTCTTTGATACCAATTGGTTCCATCACTACCTCCAAGAATATTGTAAGATACTGTTTCGCCAGCAGCAGCCTTCAATGTATCGGTTGTTGTAAAGTTGGAATACAATCCATCACATCCGGTTGTTTTGTTCAATGTTGTGCCCAACTGCACATTGGTTATCCATGAATATTCACAAGGATTATAACCGGAACCGGATGTTGGAATACAATAAGCCGGGATTGCCGCTACCATCAGTTCATTGCTGTTAACATTAGAAGGAATAGCACAGGTTGCATTGCTGCTTAATTCACAATAGATTACATCGCCAGCAACAAGAGCATTATCCGTATAAGTGTTGTTGAAGTAACCACCAGACACATAACCTCCATTTTTGTACCAGGTGTAACTTGGATAAGGAAAACTACCACCGTTTGTTGTGGTTGCAGTGAATGTATTGGAGAGCGAAGTAAGAGGCAAGCTTGCAGCAATGCTGATGGTTGGCACAACAGAAGGGATAATTGTTGTAACAGTAATGCTGTTGCTTGCCGGCACAGTCAACGGTGCCGCACACAAGGGGTCTGTAGTAAGCACACAGGTAATCACATCATTTACTGCAATAACATCTGGTGTGTAAGAATTTTGATTGGTTCCCACATCCAGTCCGTTCTTTTTCCATTGATAAGAGGGGCTGGGGCCAGCGTTTGCTGCATTGGCAGTATAAGCAGGCAACGTACCGCTGCAAACCTCGGAAGGGCCATTAACAGACAGTGTTGCAGAGGAAACATCATATACTGCAACAACAAAGGAAAGTGTAAGTGTTGCAGGAGTTGAACAAGGTTCCGTGCTGGCAACATCGCAAGTAATCATATCAGCATCTGTAAAACCTGTTTGGCTGTAAGTGATAGAGTTTGTGCCAACAGGAACACCATTAAGTTTCCACTGATAAGTAGGGCTGTTGTTAGAATAGCTGGTGGTGCCTGAATTGGTTGGTACATTATTATAGCTCTGTGCGCTAAAAGAGAGGGTTTGATTAGCACATACAGAAGCGCCGGTGGTGCTGCCATTGCTGCCATAAATATAACCACTGAAAGTTGTCGGCATCTTAACCGTAATTGAATTGCTCGTTGCTACAGCCGGGTTGGAGCAAACGGTATTGCTGGTCATATCGCAATACACTATATCATTATAGTTAGGGCTTTGCAAAGTAAATGTCGGGCTGTTTGTACCCACTACGTTATTGGAATAAGGGAAATACGTAACCAGGTGCCATTCATATGTCGGCGTAGTGCCACCATTAATTGGGGTAGCCGTAAACGTAAGTGGCCCTCCGCTGCAATTAGGATTCGTACCGGAGGTTATATCAATGCTCACAGAAGCATTATTTACCGGGTTCACCGTCATGGTGATGGCGTTGCTGGTAACAGGCACAGTACAGGCAACCTGGCTGATCATTTCGCAGGAGATCACATCATTGTTATTCAGGTTATAGGTATCATAAAAAGATGTATTGTCATATGAGTTCGGGTATGTCTGCACCACTACACCATTCTTTTTCCATTTGAAAGTAGGATGTGCTCCTGAATTGGTGGCAACAGCGGTGAAGGCAGCGTATCCGCCCTGGCAAATAGTGGTGCTTTGATTGTTAAACATGCTGATGGTAACGCTTGAGGGGACCAGATTTACAGACATGGTAATGCTGTTACTTACGGCAACACAATCATTTAAGCTGACAGAACAACTAACTACATCATTGTTTTCCAAAGTGGTGCTGCTGTATGAAGTTGAATTGATGCCAACATTATTGCCATTGAGTAGCCATTGATAAACCATGCCTGGTGCACTGTTTTGCACCGTAGCGGTGAAACTGACTAAAGTGCCGGCACAAATAAGGGCTCCTGGATTTGAAGTAATGCTTATGATTGCCGGAGCCGGATTCACAATAACAGTTGCAGCTATACAGGCTGTATACCCACATGATTCTTCTACCCGCACATAATAATTGTGAATTCCTGCCGAAGGAGTTAACGTGATGGATGCCCCGCTTCCAAGCAGCTCCGAATCTCCACAACCACCTTCATACCAGGCATAAGTACCGCCATTGGCCAATACAGCGCCGTTTGCAGTTAATGTTATACTTGTGCCTTCGCAAATAATATTATCAGCATCATTTGAACTTATAGAAAACGGAGGTTGCGAAAGCAATGGGCAATTAAAATTGGCTTGTACAAATGCATTGTCAAAATTTGTATAGTCGCTTACAAATGCAATGTATTTGTAATTGCCTGGCGGCAGGTCATATACCGTACCGCTAAGTTGGTACCAGGCTTTGTCAGTAAGTTTATTTGTAAAGTTCATGATATCAGACTTAGCAACCAGTACATTGTTCTCATCAAGAATACCGCAGTATGCCGTAAACGGAATATATGTATTTGTAAAATACTGGGCACCCTGGTTGGCAAAATAGCCACTAAAGAATACTGTTGAAGTAGTAGCTAAACTGAAGTGCTGATAAAGCGTGTCATTATAACCCAGCATATCCATGTACTGTTTTCCTGATGATGCAGTATCTGCACCAAAAGCAATACTATATGAAACTTCTTTAATGAGCGCCATATTTAAACCAGACTTATTTGCCCAGGGTGTGATTGTATTACCCATGTTTTGTGCCTGCACTGCAATTGCAGGTGTTTCAAAACTTGCATTGGTTAATATATTAAGCCCCTTATTGATTGAAAGTGGTGGCGATACAATTCCAATTTCAAAATCACCGTTATCTGTAAACGCAGCTCTTGCGTAAACTTTTATATAATAAGTTTCACCAACAATAAGACTGGTAGCATCATACACAGTGCTGTCATGTGAGTTCAATACACAGGCGATGTTATATAACGAAGTACAGTTTCCTCCGTATAACTGGAAGCGCATACTATCAGGAAGATCAGCATTCTTAAGTACAATGCGGTGATATGATACAGTTGCAGTAAACTTATACCAAACATCTGAAGTTAGCCGGTGATCGCAATCAGTTGATGAACTAACACGGGCAAAAGTAAGCGTACCTGCTGTACCGGAAAATAATTGAGTGGAAGATGGAGTTAATGTTACCGCTCCGGAACAATCATCATTTACCGGAACCGGGCTATACTCAAACACACGTAAACATACGCCATAATAGCAGCACTGTGAATTGATCGCTTTGATTGCAAATGTATTGGCTCCAGCAACAAGAAATCTGCTGATGTCAAATTTTTCATAAGCAGGACCAGCATAGCCGTTTACATCATTTATTACAAGTACACCATTAATATATAACTCAAGGTCATCATCACACCCAATGTCCATCAGGAAAATATTATTCAACTGGCTATTGGTTAAAGTAAATGATTTTCTTAAATAAGCAACGTTTAAACCGCCTGTTCCCCACATACTTTGTACAACCGCCGGGTTTGTCCAGCAATTGGGTTCGCTTCCCGAGCCAGGACTTGGACTTACACTATATCCCCAGCCTGAATCATCATAAGCCGGCAACTGCCAATTGGTATTCAATACTGTTGTAGATTTCCAGTCCCCATCACTTTGTAGGACTGTTGTTTGAGTGGTACCAACTGTTATCAAACGATGATTCGTAATACTCCATTTTCCACCTGCATCTTTAGTTCGTATGTATAAATGATGATTCCCATTACTCAATCCGCTTGTGTTGATCAGCAAATTCTGCAGATCAACATTGGTACCACTGATAAGCGGAATATCCACAGCACTGCCAAACTCGGTCAGGTTGTCGAAATAATACTCTGCTTTTACAATCGCCTGTAATGGATTTATGCTTGAATAAGCGGGTTCGTTAAACACATAAAATTGCTTCTGATTCGTTATGCTCCATTTGCCGGCGGCATCTTGTGTGCGGATATATAACCGATGAAAACCATTGCCCAAATTTCCCGTGTTAATTTCTATCGCCTGCAGATCGATGGAAGTGCCTGAGGTTAACGGAATATCCGTCCCGTTTCCAAACTCAGTTAAGTTGTCAATAAAATATTCTGCTTTTGTGATCGCTGCTAATGAATTGGCAACTGAATACACAGGTTCATTGAATACATAAAATTGTTTCTGATTCGTAATGCTCCATTTCCCGTTTGCATCCTGAGTACGGATATACAAACGATGAAATCCACTATTTAAACTTGCAGTATTTATTTCGATTGCCTGCAGATCTACTGAAGTTCCGGATGTTAATGGTATATCGGTTCCGTTTCCAAACTCAGTTAAGTTATCAATAAAATATTCAGCCTTGGTTATTGCTGTTAACGGATTGGCTAAGGAATATAGCGGCTCGTTGAATACATAGAATTGTTTCTGATTCGTAATACTCCATTTACCTGATTCATCTTTGGTGCGGATGTACAACCTATGAAAACCATTGCTCAAACTTCCCGTATTTATTTCTATCGCCTGCAGATCAGCAGATGTGCCTGATGTTAATGGAATATCGGTTCCGTTTCCAAACTCAGTTAAGTTATCAATGAAATATTCTGCTTTGGTTATTGCTGATAATGGATTGGCTGAGGAATATAGCGGCTCGTTGAATACATAGAATTGTTTCTGATTCGTAATACTCCATTTTCCACTGGCGTCTTTGCTTCGGATGTATAAACGGTGAAAACCATTGCTCAAACTTCCCGTATTTATTTCTATCGCCTGCAGATCAGCAGATGTGCCTGATGTTAATGGAATATCGGTTCCGTTTCCAAATTCAGTTAAATTATCAATGAAATATTCTGCTTTGGTTATTGCTGATAATGGATTGGCTGTGGAATATAGCGGCTCGTGGAATACATAGAATTGCTTTTGGTTCGTAATACTCCATTTTCCACTGGCGTCTTTGGTTCGGATGTATAACCGATGAAACCCGTTGCTCAAACTTCCCGTATTTATTTCTATCGACTGCAGATCGATGGATGAGCCTTGGGTTAACGGAATATCTGTACCGTTTCCAAATTCAGTTAAGTTATCAAAGAAATATTCTGCTTTGGTTATTGCTGTTAATGGATTGACTGATGAATATTCCGGCTCGTTAAAGACATAAAATTGCTTCTGATTGCTGATACTCCACCTGCCTGCAGCATCTTTTACCCGGATAAAAAAACGATGAAATCCTGCTGCTAAATTTGATGTGCTGATATTAACAGCCTGCAGGTCAATAGCAGTGCCAGTAGAAACCGGGATATTTGTGCCGCTGCCAAATTCTGTAAGATCATCGATAAAATATTCAGCTTTTACAATAGACTCCAATGCAGCTGATGGCGCATAAGCAGGATCCTGCGCTTTTGCAAAAAACAACAGGCAAATATTTAACAGTATAAAACAACTTATCTTTTTCATAACGGAATTTTAAATAAGGGTACTTGATTAATTATTGCTCACCGACTTCACACCAATATGAATATTATTACCTTCCATCACAGAAGGCGGCACATTTAATTCACTGATAGAAGGAATAGCAGGCATCCCATTGGGTTTATATGGATTGGGGCCACCGTAAGCACCGCAATCAACTGGATCTAGTCCATTGGGCACACCGGCACCAATAGCAACTGAGCCAGGTGCTAATACATAAACATTGTCTGGCGAATCTCCTGGATTGGAAATAAAGACTGTAGACATGTTTATATCAAACTGGTTATTTACAGACGTACTGGCATTGGTTACAAATGTAGGACATGCGAAAAGATTGTTCTTTAGCGTGCCCCCATCAAATCCAGAGACTGCAGGCGGTGTAATGCTGGTAAAAATATTATTTGCCCAATAAGCCTGATAACAGGTACAATCAGTTTTAAAAATATTATTCCGAATTATGATCACATCATGATTCGTTGGTACTGGATCTATTATAAATGAGTAGTAGAAAATGTTATTTTCAACAGTAAAATTATAGAGCAGGTTTGCAGGGTTAGCAGTTAAATTTATACTAACCATACTAAAAAAATTGTTTTTTGAAAAATGCAGTCCATCAATCTGATCAGCGCCTGCAACAGCTCCATCTGAATATTCTATGCCGCCTATAAAAAGACAACTTTCAAAAGAAACATTACTCACATATTTTGGCCCTGAAATTTTTTTCAGTGTCACCATACCAGCAAAACAAATTCCAATAAATTTAATATCTGCATTCACACCTATTTTCGCATATGCTGTGGGGCTGATCATGCTTTTCCTGATATCCGGATCCAGGGGATTGTCGGTAGTTGTTGCAAATAAATAGCCATTTCCTATTATGGTAACAAATCTATTTGCTGTAAAAAAGAAATTATCTGTTACAGTGTACCCAACCAATGATGGCTCCAGGTGTATAGTATCACCTGATGCATAAGCCAACATGGCATCACTGAGTGAAGTAAAATCTGATACCACATCAGTATTGTTATTTACACGCCATATTTTGGCTTCTGTATCCATTGGAATAATAAATAGCATAAACAGCAGATTGATAAATGTCCTTTTCATAAAGAGTATATTAATTGTTTTATAGACTAAGCTGATATAGTTACCGGATGCTGAATTAATTGAAATCAATTATTGCTTCTAGACTTAATATTGATCTGCATATTATCTCCTGAGTAAATTAAATTCGGAACCTGTAGTTCATAAATAGCAGGTATTGCAGGAATACCTGAAAGCTTGTATGGATTTGGTCCACCAAAAGCGCCACAATCAACTGGAGTTGCGCCGTTTGGAACACCTGCACCGATTGCCTGGCAGCCAGGCTTTAACAGGAAACAATTATCTATATCAGTAAGAGGTGATTGAAAAACGGTGGACATATCTACACCAAAAACATTATTGAATGAGGCAAGTGCTTCAGGAAAAGTTACCGCAGGTGTATTAAATATATTATTCTTAACGATACAGTTAATCATCAGATCTGCCCCATTTTTAAAAATATTATTAGCAACATAATTGCCTTGGCCATGATAACCGTTTACAAAAACATTGTTTCTTACTATTCTCCTGGATACATCTTCATCCCAAAAAGAATCCTGGTAATATAGATCACGGACTATATTATTTTCAAAAGTATAGTTGGAAAGAACACTGGTAGCTGAAAGGTTAAACATCTGAAATAAGAATCCATTGAAAAAATTCTTTTTAAAATGAATATTTGAAATAGGCAAACTGACATTACCAGTGTACATAAATCCGGTTGTAAATAAACAGCTTTCAAATGAAATATTTACGTCACCAGAAGAATTTCCATTCATCAAAACACTGTTGAATTTAATTCCGATAAATTTAATATCCTTTACTACTACAAGGTCAGCAGAATTATATCCGTTTATAACAGAGCTTAAATGATTTTGTTGTAACCCTGTATTAATATTTAAATCATAACCGTTTCCAATAATTGTAACGAATTTGCCGCTTGTGTTAAATTCATTTGAACTTAAGAAATATGTAGTTCCTGAAGGCTCCAAATGAATACTATCCCCTGCGGCATAGGTAGCCATGGCCGCATCCAATGTTGCAAAATCTGCAACAACCCCGGGATTATTATTCACCCGCCATATTTTTGCCTCAGAGAAATTTGGAAAAGAAATGGCAACAACCAGCAAAAAGATTACAACTTTTTTCATACATACATTTTTTAAAAATTGAGTTTAATTATTAACTAAAGGGATGATACCCTTCTTTTAAACAACAGCCTAATTACTAAAAGCATAAAATTTTCAGCAATTTTGAACAGCAGTGAAACTATTATATTGAGGTAAAGTGATAAGCAGTTAAAAACAAGCACAACTTCAGCATAAAATATGCTACCAGTACTAAGCTGAAGTTATGCTTCATAAAGTTGCAGATTTTGTTATTACAATAAAACCTAACATTTCTTAGGGGCGCTGTCAAACTCAGTTTGATGTCATTAACGGTATTGAGAATGTGATTTGCGTACCGCTGCCGGGAGAACTGATCAGTTGGTAAGTACCTTTTAACTGCTGTATCCGCTTTTTATAATTATGCAACCCGTTTCCTTTTTTGAGTACAGATTCTGTATCAAAACCAATACCATCATCGGTTACAATAAATTCAACCCGGTCGCTTAACAGGCAATCCACTTTTATTAATGCAGCATTTGCGTGCTTGATTGCATTGTGCACGGCCTCTTTTACCACGAGGTACAGGTTTCTTTTTTCTTCACTGCTTATGATATAATGGGGGATAATTTCCGGAATGCTGAACTGAAATTCCACGCCGGCCCCATCCAGCATTTCACTGCACTGGCTGCGGATATAATACAACGTATCTTCCAGGGTTCCATCTGAACTGTTTAATGTCCAGATTATTTCATTCATCCTGTCTACCAGTTCGTCGCTGCTGCTAATCAGCTTGTCTAACTCTCCATGTATATTTTCATCCTGTACCTTTTGCTGAATGGCTGCACTCAGGTACCTCATACGGCTGAGCCCGGCGCCCATATCATCATGCATATCTGCAGCAATGCGGCTGCGTTCCGTATTCAACTGGTTAAGCATCTTTTCAGCCAGTAAAGCGGATTCCAGTTTCTGCACGGCTATTTGCTTTTCCTGGTAATACCATTTCTGAATGATAGCCATAAGGTAACAGATCATTATTGCCAGTATACCTGCTTTTACAAAAAATAGCGGGTACTGGTTTATAAACAAATGATGCCTCCCGTTCACCATCAGTATAAGCATATATGAAGTGAGGAAACTGCCGATGATATAGCAGATGAATCCTATGGCTACCAGGTTTGCATATCTCATCTTTTTCCTGATGATTATGATGGTCATCCAGATACAGGAGCTAAGACCGATAAAATTCACTATGTTGAAAATAACCTCAGTTGGTTTTCCCAGCAGGTATAAAATAATAAATGGAATGAACAGGAAATACTGAATTTTTAATGCAACATCAATGATAAGGGAAAGCGTTTTATTTTTTATAAGCGAACCAAAGAAATCACGCAGAAATAAAGTAAAGAAAATATTTCCGATGGTTACAAGGGGTATGTTAGCTAATTTAAACCACCAGGAATTGAAAACAATGGCACCGGTAGCATTATAAAATAACTCTGGCGTGGATATGAAAAAATTCACCCCGGTGAATAATAAAAAAAGCCCGAAATAAAGGCTTTCCCTTGTTTTGGTACTGGCATAAAACAGCAATAAAAAAAGCACCTGGAAAAATAATATCCCCTGGAAAAAATAGTAAAAAAGATATACAAATCTCTCCATCCTTCTAATTTATATCAATATAAATTAACTAAACAACACTATTAAATGGGATTGTGAAGACAACTTTAGTTCCTTTACCCGGCCCTGTTATCAATTGGCAAACGCCGTTCAGTTTTTCAATGCGCTTTTTATAGTTAAGCAGGCCATTGCCGTTTTTACCAACTGATTCAGCATCAAAGCCAATACCATCATCAGCGATGGAGAATACCAGCTGATCTGCAATGCTACATTCTATTGTGATGGTTTTTGCTCCTGCATGTTTGATCGCATTGTTTACTGCTTCTTTTGCCAGCAGGTAAATATTCCGGCTCTCTTTCCAGTCCATTGTTTTCTGAGGTATATTTTCAGGCAACTCAAAAATAAAAGACATGCCGGCATTACTCACCATCTCGGCGCACTGGCTGCGGATATGGTATATCAGCTCATCCAGTTGCTGGTTACCCTGGTTGAGACTCCAGATTATTTCGTTCATCTT
>Ga0138256_10009290_pt1 | contig 10315 bp, 10 predicted proteins | sample KNB2016incub_MG_FD_105486 | JGI IMG/M metagenome (GOLD analysis project Ga0138256, IMG submission 105486) | Active sludge microbial communities from wastewater in Klosterneuburg, Austria - KNB2014incub_MG | ecosystem: Engineered > WWTP > Activated sludge > Unclassified | place: Austria... | reverse complement strand
CATAAGGCTCCCATTCGCGGCCAAGAAGGATATTCACACCTTCTTCGAACTCTTCCTTGAGACCGTCATAAAGGTCATAATGCATCTGCAGCACCAGCTCGTCGTCGTCGAGCCCGGAAAGAACGATATCGCCTTCATCGGCCATGATGTGTCTCCTGACAGTCGTTGTCGAGGTAATAGCGTTCGGGGGCCACAGTCAACTTGGCGAATTCCGACATGGCCCGCACATTGTGCGACGAAAAGCGTCATTAAGTGGGTTTGACCCCAATTGGGGGATGACAAATGTTCACTTAATGTTCTAGTTTCTTGCATGCCCTTGCCCCCGTCTGATCCTTTCCTGCGTCTCAAGGCGCGTGGTTCGGCCACCAATGAAAGTGGCCGGTTCGAACCCTATGGGCGCGAAGTGGTCCATGATGGCTGGGATATCCCGGAGGAGGAACGGCTCCTGCGCACCGAAGTGGCGGAGGAGCGGCCGCGATCGGTGATCAATTACGTCGGATCGCCCGATCTGCCCTTCGACCGTTCGATCAACCCCTACCGGGGGTGCGAACATGGCTGCTCTTACTGTTTTGCCCGGCCGAGCCATGCCTATCTTGGCCTGTCACCGGGGCTGGATGTCGAAACCCGGCTGATCGCGCGGCCCGAGGCGCCGAAGATTCTGGAACGCGAACTGGGGCGCAAGGCCTATGTTCCCAATGTGATGGCGATCGGCACCAACACCGATCCCTATCAGCCGATCGAATCGCGCTACCGGATCATGCGGCAGGTGCTTGAGGTCCTGTCGGACTGGAACCATCCGGTGGCCATCGTTACCAAGGGCGCGCTGATCGAGCGCGACATCGACATCTTGTCGGACATGGCGCGCCGGGGTCTGGTGCATGTGGGAATTTCGGTCACGACGCTTGATGCGGAGCTTTGCCGCGGGCTTGAACCCCGCGCGCCCACCCCCGCCCGACGGCTTGCCGCTATCCGGGCGCTGAGCGAGGCGGGTATTCCCGTCCGGGTGATGGCCGCGCCGGTTATACCGGTCCTGACCGAGCCGGAGCTTGAGGCAATCCTGACCGCTGCACGGGCGGCGGGGGCGGGGGCCGCGAGCTGGATCCTCCTGCGCCTGCCACTGGAGGTCGCGCCGCTCTTTCGCGACTGGCTCTTGCGTCATTCGCCCTTGCAAGCCGCCCATGTGATGAACCGCCTGCGCGAGATGCGTGGGGGTGCGGATTATGACGCGGAATGGGGCAAACGGATGCGCGGGCAGGGGCCCTATGCCGATCTCATCGCGCGCCGCTTCAGGATCGCGGTCAAACGTCTGGGGCTCGACCGCCCGCAACTGCCGCTTGATCTGACGCAGTTTCGCGCCCCGCCGCGTGCGGGCGATCAGCTGTCACTATTTTGAAGGGATTCAATGCGCTCCGCGCAGGGATATTTTAGCCAGAATGAAGGCTGCATGTCTTCATTCTGGTCCAAATATCCCAGGGGGGTAAGGGGGACAGCGTCCCCCTGCCGCACGCTCAGCCGCGCCGCCGCCCGCCGCGTTCGCGCCGCTCTGCCCCTGCCGCCTCGCCCGTGCCGTCCGAGGCCGAGGAGAAGGCGCCAAGCTGTCCGGTGATTTCATCGAGCGTCGGGCGCGGACCGGGAGGCGTGTTTTCCAGCGCGGCGCGCATGGCTTTGAGATGTTCGGGCATCGTGCCGCAGCAGCCGCCAATGATCTTCGCCCCGGCGTCGCGCGCCAGAACGGCATATTGCCCCATCAGATCGGGCGTGCCGTCATAATGGATATGACCGTCGTGATATTTGGGAATGCCCGCGTTGCCCTTGGCGATCACCGGCAGGTCCGGCCCAGCAGCGGCAAAGCCCAGGACCGTGCGCATCAGGTCTGACGCGCCGACCCCGCAGTTGGCACCGAACGCGAGCGGCTTGTGCGCGAGCTTCTCCACCAGTGCGACCATGGCCGAGGAGGTGACGCCCATCATCGTTCGCCCGGCCGTGTCGAAACTCATCGTGCCGCACCACGGCATCCCGGCCAGCGCACAGGCTTCGGCCGCGGCGCGGAACTCTTCGTGCGCGGAGATGGTCTCGACCCAGAGGACATCGGCGCCACCCTCTTTCAACCCTTCGGCCTGTTCGTGGAAAATCTCGACCGCGAGTTCGTGGGTCAGGGCTCCCATCGGCATCATGATTTCGCCGGTCGGACCCATTGAGCCTGCAACGACAACCGGACGTCCGGCGGCGTCGGCAATCTCGCGCCCAAGGCTCGCGCCGATGCGATTAAGCTCGCGCACCCGGCCCTGTGCATTGTGCAGCTTCAGCCGCGCGGCATTGCCGCCGAACGTGTTGGTCAGGAAAAGGTCCGATCCGGCCCCCACCGCGCCCTGATAGAGCGTGCGGATATTGTCGGGCTGATCGGTGTTCCACAGTTCCGGCGCTTCGCCCGCCGTCAGGCCCATGTTGAAGAGGTTCGTGCCGGTCGCGCCATCGGCCAAAAGCCAGTCGCGGGTCTCAAGCAGGCGGGAAAGGGCATTGGTCATGGCGCGGGTATCCTGACGGCATAGAAAAACACCCGCGCCGGATGGCGAAGGCTCTGTCTCCATCTGCCATGTGGGTCAGGAAACTTCAAATGCAAGATTTTCAGGACGATCCTGAATGGTTTGCGGGTTTGCGGTATCTTTCCGGGGCAAGGGGGCGGACCAGCGGACCGCGCGGGCGATTTCGAGCGCGGACCAGATCAGCGCCGGGCGGGACCGGGCCGCAATATAAAGGCGGGTGCGTTTGGGTGCGAAAAGCATCTTGAACTGTCTGAGCCCGCTGTGGGCCGCCCCACCCGGAAGCCGTGCGACCAGTGTGCCCGCCAGGCCCGACAGGCCGAACGCCGGAAGCGGCGCTGCGGCCAACGACAGGCGCGCAATCCCGGCGGCCCGAGCGTCGGCCAGCGCGGCCAGGATCAGTACCGCGACCGTGCCGTCGGGTGCCTTCACCGTCGGTCGCACCAGATCGAGCGTCCATTCCCGATGCCCTGCATGGAAGCTGATGAAGGCGACCAGCCGGTCCGCCTGCCAGGCCAGATAAAGGCGTTGGCCCGCCAGATAGTCTTTGGCATAGCGGCCCATTGAGAACCCGCGCTCGCCCCCATGGCGCACCGACCAATCGCGGTTCACCGTTTCCAGTTCTGCCCAAGGGGCCAGCGTCATCTGGCCGGGGGCGAGCGCCTCGATGCGCAGACCGGCACGCTCCGCCTGTCTGAGTTTGCGGCGCAGGCCCGCGCGGGCGGGGCCGTCGGGCGAAAAGTCCGCAAGATCAAGCCAGAATTCTTCGGCAACCGGATGCAGGCACCAGCCCGCACGCCGGGCAAAGGCGGCAATTCGCGGGGTGATCTTATAAAGGCAAGGCATCAGGCCCGCGTCCGTGGCTCTGGCTGCAAAAGCTGACAACAGCGACGCGAGCTCGGTCTTCCCCCTTGCCGGATCGAAAAGCGCGACGCGCGCCTGCCCGGCTCGGGCGGTAAGCCAAGCGGATTGCGCCGCGCCCGGCAGTTGGAAGGCCTGATGCTGGCCTTGCAGGAAAAGGTTGCTTTCCGCCTGCTGCGCCCTTGCAAAACAGACAGGCGCTGGTGCTACGGGCGGGGGCGAACCCTCCGCCCCCGGACCGGCCAGAAGGATCAGCCCGCCCGCGATCAGCGCCGGAGCGGCAAAATAGACCAGCCGGTAGGACAGAAGTGCTGCCGCCAGTGGCGCGGCGGGAAGATCGGGCAGAAAGGCCATCAAGGTCAGTTCGAATGGCCCGATTCCGCCCGGCGTGCCAAGGCAGAGCCCGGCACCAAGCGCCAGAAGGAACGCGGGAAGAAACGTCAGGAACCCCGGCTGAACGCCTGCGGGCAAAAACAGATAAAGCGCCGTTGCGGCGGCCAGCGTATCGAGGGCGGACAAGAGCAGGATCCTGAGCGACAGTGCGACCGGCGGCAGTGCCAACTGCCTTGTGCCAAGGTGCAACCGGGGCTTCAGAAGCGACAAGGCGAGAAAGACCGATGCCGCCCCGATGCCCGCCCATGCAAAAAGCCCCTGTCCGGGCGCGGCCGGCCAAAAGAGCAGAATGGCCGTCCCGGTCAGCGCCGCCCAACTGATCAGGAAACTGACCGTCACCGCGAGCGTGACGCGCCCCGCATCGGTCAGCGAAAGATCCGGAACCAGTCGCCAGCGCGTCAGCGACCCGGTCAGAAGTCCTGCCCCCGTCATCTGGCTGATGGCAATGGCCGCCATTCCCGACCGGCGCGCCTGCGCCGCCTCCACCCCGGTGCCAAGGGCGGAGTGAACGACCTCGTCATAACGACCCAGCGCCAGAAAGCTCAGTGCCGTGGCCAGTGCGGCCAAGACCCACTGGCCTGGCCTGATAGCACCTGCGTTGGCTACAGCCGCGCGCCAATCGAGCGCCGCCAGCCCGTCGCGCGCCAGAAAGAGAATGAGAAGGATGATCGCAAACGGCACGCCGCGCCGCAGGTGCCGCAGGTCGGGCAACCATCCCGCCGCCGATCTGCTGGGCATAGCGACCGCGCGCACATTGGTCTGCCGCACCTGTTCCCCCGTCCTTCATGACAGGGCGGACGCTGGCACGGGGCGGGTTAGCAAAGGTCTAAGATCGGCTGAATGGGTTCGGGATAAAATCCGGCATTTGAAGCAAAACGCGGCCTGCCGGGGGCGGGGCCGCGTTCAGATCGTGCGTGTCCGTAGGTGTAGAGATCAGATCTCGGTCATGATCTGGCGTTTGGCTTCGGCCATCAGCTCCGCCATCTTGGCACGGATCGTCGCCGCATCGGCCTTGTCGCCCAGATCGGCCGCCACCTTGCGGAACACATCCTCGTCGCCCGCTTCGGCGAAGTCCGAGGCAATGACCTCCTTGGCATAGGCCGCCGCAGCGTCACCCGACTTGTCCAGAAGCCCGGCCACCCACAGACCCAAAAGCTTATTGCGGCGCGCTTCGGCCTTGAACTTCAGCTCTTCATCATGGGCGAACTTGTTTTCGAACGCATTCTCGCGGTCATCGAAGGTGGTCATGGGGGCCCCCTGAATTGGATTGCTTTTCCCTCATATGCCTGTCCGGGCAGGTCGCTGCAAGTCCCTAGAGCCTGTTGGGCAAGAGCGGCCCCCCGCTTTTGTCGAATGACGCGCCACCGGCCCTAGGCGCGGCGCTGGTACTTGGTTGCTGTCAGCCGGTCCGACACAGCACAGGATTTCACGTCGATGAAGCCAAGCGCGCGCATTTCGCCCCTGACGGTCGTATCCGAAGGGTCGGCGGATTTGCCCTTGGGATAGAGGCACCAGACGGGGCGCCCCGCCTGGGTCGCGGTCAAGGCGGCCTTTACGATGCCTGCCGCTTCCGTCAGCACCGCAATCAGGATGGCGGCCTCCTCGACCCGCGCGGCCTGTGCGCCCTGCAGCGCTTGCATCAGTTCGTCGTCCTCGGCCTGGCCGATGAGGAACGCCCGCGCCGTGGCGCTGACCCCGAGTTTTGCGGCAAGGCTCGGCGGGGTCTTCTCCAACGCGCGCATCCAGGCGGCGGCATCCTTTTCCGGCATGTCGAGTTCAAGCACGCCATCATTGGTGCGAAGTGTCAGCGTGCCATCCTCATAGGCCCACTGTCCGATCCGGCCCCGCGCGATCCGCGCCCTGATCTCGCCGCGCAAGATCAACTCGCCGCCTTCAAGGATCGCCTTGCCTTCGGCGGCGATGCCCTGCCAGCGGATCGTGCATAGGATTTCCCGCCCCATGGCACAGCCTTTCGGTTCACCCGATCCAGACTAACGGCCCGCACCCTGCCTGCAAAGCCTTCGTGCCTTGCGGGGTTGATCCGCTTGGCCTATAGGGGCCGCAAAAGGGCGGCATTTTCGTCCGACCTCAGCCGCCAGCGAAGGGACACTCAGCCATGTCGCGCAGAAAGAAGATCTACGAAGGCAAGGCCAAGATCCTGTATGAAGGCCCGGAGCCTGGCACGTTCATCCAGTATTTCAAGGATGATGCGACCGCCTTCAATGCGCAGAAGAAAGCCACGATCGAAGGCAAGGGCGTCTTGAACAACCGCCTGTCGGAATTCTTCATGACCGGGCTGACCAACATCGGCATTCCGAACCATTTCATCCGTCGCCTGAACATGCGCGAGCAGCTGATCCGCCAGGTGGAGATCATTCCGCTGGAAGTGATCGTGCGCAATTTCGCCGCCGGTTCCATCTCCAAGCGCCTGGGGATGGAGGAGGGCACGCCCCTGCCGCGCCCGATCGTCGAATACAGCTACAAGAACGATGCGCTGGGCGACCCGATGGTGAGCGAGGAATATATCGTCGCCTTCGGCTGGGCGACCCAACAAGACCTTGATGACATCATCTCGCTGGCGCTGCGCGTGAACGATTTCCTGTCCGGCGTCTTTTACGGCGCGGGGATCAAGCTCGTGGATTTCAAGATCGAGATCGGCCGCATCTGGGATGGCGATTTCATGCGCCTGATCGTGGCCGACGAGATCAGCCCCGACAGCTGCCGCCTGTGGGACGTCAAGACCGGCCAGAAGCTCGACAAGGACGTGTTCCGCCGCGATCTGGGCAGCCTGACCGACGCCTATACCGAAGTCGCGCGGCGCCTGGGCGTTCTGCCCACGCAGTCGACGCCGATGACGAAGCCGACGCTGATCAACTGACTGCATGTCTCGCACCGGTTTGTTGAGCCGCCTTGCGGCCTATATCGTAGTGAAGGTGCTTCATTTGCAGCTGGGATCGGCCGCTAACCAGCTTCTCCGTGCCGGCTGGATGATGCTGATCGGCGCCTTGATCGTCGCCGGTTGGCGAATCCACCGCGACACTGCTGGCAACCTGACCGCGCTCTGGCAGCATTGGCCCTCGATTCTTCTCGCTGGCTTTGGGGTGTTTTCGCTCTATTTCGGCTATCAGTTCCGACGCATGGTCGATGCACTTGCGGATGTCGTAAGCAAGGCGGCCCTGAACGTGGCGGGCACCACGGACCCTAGGTCAGACCCAAGAGACGACGCGAACGCCTGAAATATGGCGCTGCAGGCTTGCAGGCGTTGGGCCACGCGGGTATGGGGCAGGCGATCTTGCCGCAAGGGAGCCATGCTATGAAAGCCCGTGTCCATGTCATGCTGAAGGACGGCGTCCTTGACCCCCAGGGCGAAGCAGTGCGCCATGCGCTCGGCACGCTCGGGTTTCTGGGTGTGAACGGCGTCCGTCAGGGCAAGGTGATCGAACTGGACCTCAGCGCCACCGACCGCGCCGCCGCGGAGGCCGAGGTGAAGGCCATGTGCGAAAAACTGCTCGCCAATACGGTGATTGAAAAATACTCGGTCGAAATCGCCTGATCTATCCCTTCCGCCCGCCCTTCATTCTGGCGCAAATATCCCGGGGTTTGGGGCAGCGCCCCAATCGCCCTCTGGCCGTAATCCCGTCCTTGCTCTAAAGGGCGGTCAATCCGAACAAATCCCCGAGGAGACCCCGATGAAAGCCGCCGTCATCACCTTTCCCGGATCGAATTGCGACCGCGACCTTGCAGTAGCTTTCGAACGCGCGGGCGCCACGGTGGCGCGGGTCTGGCACAAGGACCAGGCGCTGCCCGAAGGCACCGACATCGTCGGCGTTCCGGGCGGCTTTTCCTATGGCGACTATCTGCGCTGCGGGGCAATCGCGGCCCAGTCGCCGATCATGCGCGCCGTGAATGCCCATGTGGCTGCGGGCGGCTATGCCATCGGCATCTGCAACGGCTTTCAGATCCTGACAGAAACCGGCCTTCTGCCCGGTGCGCTGATGCGCAATGCCGGGCTGAAATTCGTCTGCAAGATGGTCGAGTTGAAGGTTGCCACGACCGACAGCGCTTTCACGTCGGGCTGGGGAATGGGGCAGGCGGTGCGCTTCCCCGTCGCCCATCATGACGGCAATTACACGATCGACGCCGAGGGGCTGAAGCGGCTTCAGGCCGAAGACCGCATCGCTTTCACCTATGCCGATAATCCCAACGGCGCGATGGCCGATATCGCGGGCGTCCTGTCGGCGAACCGCCGGGTGCTGGGGCTGATGCCCCATCCCGAACGGGTGGTCGATCCTGTGCAGGGCGGCACCGACGGATCGGTGCTTTTCCGCGCGCTCGTGGATCAGCTCGCGCTCGCCTGACGTCATCGGCTTGAGCCGGGCCAAGCCAGCCTTTACATTGGTCTCATGTCCGATCCCGGTTCCACGTCCCAGCCGACACCTGCGCGCAGCCCCTCTGCGGCCGGACGTATGCGGTTGGCAGGGCGGCGTCTGCGCATCTGGCGCGGCGTCTGGTCGACACGGCTGATCTTCATTCTGTTCGTCGCGGCCGCGGTCGCGGTGATCTGGGCGACCAATGCCTTTCTGACCGAGCGATTCACCGAAGCCACCCGCAACCGCGCCGAAGTGCGTCAGGCGCTCTATTCCGGGCAGATCCTGTCCGAATTGCAGCGCACCTCGGTCGTGCCTTTGTTGCTGGCGCGCGACCCTGAACTGATCCAGGCGCTGGACGGTTCGGCCTATACGCTGACCTCCCAGCGGCTCATTTCCGCCCAGCGTGAAATCGGCGCATCCTCGATCGAGCTTCTGGATCTGGACGGGCGCGTGGTCGCGGCCACGGACCGGGTGCGCCTCGGGGTCAATCTCAGCCATGATCCGGCATTTGTTCAGTCAGAACGCCGTAGCGACACGGTTTTTTTCATCACCGAACTGCCGTCCGGTGGGTTCGATTTCGTCTTCTCGCGCGCCGTGCTTGCCGATGCGCGCCGGGTTGGCACGATCATGGTCAGCGTCGATCTCAGCCGGTTCGAACGGGCCTGGGCCGGCGAAACCGATGCGGTGGCGGTTCTGGACAGCACCAACCGGATCATTCTGGCGACCGAGCCCTTGTGGCGCGGCTTGCCGATCAACGAGGCGCTGACGATCAAGTCCGCGCCCTCGGCCATCGAACGCGCGCTTCAGGCGACGGCCGATTGGGCCAATCACCCGCCGGATGCTTATGTGCGGGGCGTGGGGGTGATGCGGTCTGAGCTGCGCATTCCCTTTCAAGGCTGGCGGCTGGTGAGCTTCACCACTTACGATTCGATCCGCGACCGGGTCAACGCGGTTCTGGCGCTGGAAATCATGGGATTCGCGCTGTTTCTGGCGGTCGCATTCTATATGCTGTCGCGGCGCGCGCTGGTGGAGACCGCGCTGATCCGGCGCGAGTCGGCGGAACTTCGCCTTTTGAACGCGCGGTTGCAGCGGGAAATCGCCGAACGCGAGAAGGCGCAAAAAGACCTTGCCGTGGCCGAACTGACGCTGGCGCAGTCTTCCAAGCTGGCCGCGCTGGGCGAAATGTCGGCCGCCGTCAGCCACGAGCTGAACCAGCCGCTTGCGGCGATGAAGACCTACCTTGCTGGGGCGCGGCTTTTGCTGCAGCGCAAGCGCCCGGACGAGGCCATGTCATCCTTCCAGCGTATTGATGATCTGATCGAACGGATGGGCGCGATTACCCGGCAGCTGAAAAGTTATGCACGGAAGGGCGGAGAGGCGTTTGAGCCAATAGATGTGCGTTCTTGCGTGTCTGGCGCGCTGTCGATGATGGAGCCGACGCTGAGGACGCGGTCGGTCAAAATCACCCGCGCGCTGCCGCGCTTGCCGGTCATGGTGCTGGCGGACCGGATCAGGCTGGAACAGGTGATCATCAACCTGTTGCGCAATGCGCTCGACGCCACGAAGGATGTGGCTCAGCCGCAGATCGATCTTCTTTTGACCGTGGGGGAAACGGCCGTCCTGACGGTCAGGGACAATGGGACCGGCATTACCGATCTGGAAAGCCTGTTTGAGCCTTTCTACACCACCAAGAAGCCCGGCGACGGGGTGGGCTTGGGACTTGCCATTTCGTCCGGTATCGTGAACGACCTTGGGGGACGTCTGACGGCGCGCAATGCGTCGGATGATGGCGGAAAGGGTGGCGGGGCCGTATTCGAGGTCCAGCTTCCGTTGATCAATGAAAAGACCAAGGCGGCGGAGTGAAACGATGGCGCGTGCGATGAAAGTGGCGATTGTAGATGACGAACAAGATATGCGTCAGTCGATCAGCCAGTGGCTGGCCCTGTCGGGTTTCGATACCGAAACTTTTCCTTCGGCCGAAGAGGCGCTGAAAGCCATCGGGGCCGACTATCCCGGTGTCGTCGTCTCTGACATCCGCATGCCGGGAATGGACGGGATGGCCTTTCTGAAAAGGCTCATGAGCCTCGACAGCGGTTTGCCGGTCATCATGATCACGGGGCATGGCGATGTGCCGATGGCGGTCGAAGCGAT
>Ga0138256_10009288_pt1 | contig 10316 bp, 8 predicted proteins | sample KNB2016incub_MG_FD_105486 | JGI IMG/M metagenome (GOLD analysis project Ga0138256, IMG submission 105486) | Active sludge microbial communities from wastewater in Klosterneuburg, Austria - KNB2014incub_MG | ecosystem: Engineered > WWTP > Activated sludge > Unclassified | place: Austria... | reverse complement strand
GATATGGCCACAGAAATAGATGCAGCGCGTCTGCTTTGTTTAAAAGCTGCATGGCATAAGGACAGCAAAATGGACTATAATCTTTCTTCATCAATGGCTAAATTATTTGCTTCGCGTGTTGCGATGGAAACTACTGTTTAAGCTGTGCAGATTCATGGCGGCTATGGATTTGTTAAAGAATTTCATGTTGAACGATTGATGCGTGATGCAAAGATTACACAGATATATGAAGGCACTTCGGAAGTACAAAAAATAGTGATCTCCCGTTCGATTCTTTCCTGATGTTTACCAATTACCACTTTTGAGAATCCCGAAATGAAGAGACGTTCCTTGGTATTACTTAGTTTGATCTGCACTATCTTGCTTTGCAGTTGTTCATCGCAGCGCAAGGTGATTTATTTCCAGGGCGAAATTCCTTCTATGAAAGAGGCGGAAAAATACCAGATCAAAATTAATAATGGAGATATATTATCGGTAAACATTTTCACGATAAACGCAGAAGCTTATCCGTATTTCTCTGTTTCAATGGACAGACCCATGAGCGACACTCGTTCTGCTTATGAAAAAGGAATTGTTGTGAATGATTCAGGCCAGATCAAGCTACCACTCATAGGATCGGTTCAGCTTGCCGGACTAAGTCTGCCTGATGCAACTAGATTACTGGAAGAGAAATTACAAAAATATATCGACCAGCCAATTGTCACGCTCAAAAAACTAAACTTTAAAATCACTATACTGGGTGAAGTCAACAAACCGGGCACTTATCCGATATTAAATGAAAAGGTCACCTTGCCTGAAGCATTAGGGTTGGCGGGAGACATCTCTCAATTCGGTGATCGCGAAAGGCTCCGTATCATCAGGGAAGAAAACAATGAGACAAAAGATTTCTTTGTAGATCTCACTTCTGCCACATCCATTACCCCGGAGATCTACTATTTGCACCCTGATGATATCGTCTATGTTCAACCGGTAAAAAGAAGGGCATTTCAAAATATAACTCCTGCCGTCACCATTTTCACCTCCATCATTACGACGGCTGTCATAGCCTTGACATTCATCCTCACACAAACGAAGTAAGCATGCGCAACACCGACGGGACTCAACGCCGTAATGACGACGAAATTGATCTAAGACTCCTGTTCCAGGAGATCCGGAGGAATTGGCATTACTTTTTATTTTCAGCGATACTTTTCTCAATCGCTGCTTTACTGTACATACGTTTTACTTTACCTGTTTTTGAAGCAAGATCAAGTGTCCTGGTAAAAGATACCAAGAACACCTCTAAGAATATTGAAGATATTTTTACCGGAGACTTATTCGGAAACACGAAAAACATTGCAACAGAGATCGGGATTCTGAAATCCCGATCCATACTTGAAGAAACCATTCGCGAACTAAATCTTGAGGTGAGCTATTTCAGCCATTCACCATTATTCAAAGTTCCCTTATACCAGAACCATCCTTTTACGGTTGAAACATTAAACCTTACTGATGGTGTTTATGATGAGCAATTTGAATTAACTATCCTTGACTCTTCCCGTTTCAAACTCGAAACTGACATCAGTAATTCGCATCTTAAGGACTTCAACTACTCCGGAACACACCGCTTCGGCGAAGAAATCAAAAACAATTACTTTAGTTTTCGGATAGACAAACAGCCTGTAACTGCTGATGCTCCCGGTGATGACGATTATATCTTTGTAGTTAACTCGACAAATAAGCTAATCTCCACCTACCAGGAATCAATGAAGGCAGAACCATTAAACAAGGATGCAACCATTGTAGAGATCACTATTCAGGATCAGATGCGTGAACGTGCTGTTGATTTCCTGAATACTCTTGGGAGAGTGTATATCAACCGTGATGTGAAAGATAAATCATCTGTTGCAGCTTTAACCCTGAAATTTGTCGATGAGCAATTGGCCGATATCAGCACAACTTTACATTCGACGGAACAGGAACTTCAGAAATTTAAAGAAGAAAAAGGAACTGTAAATCTCAGCGAAGAATCTAAAGCATATCTGGAGAGAGTTACCAGCATTGATGCTGACAGGGTGAAGGCAGAAATTGAACTTGAGTCTTTGGATTACTTGTATGACTATGTAAACGGAAATAAGGCATTGACTCAGTTAGCTCCTGCATCTCTTGGAACTCCTGACCCATTGCTGATTGAACTCATTACCCAACTCAAACAACTTCAGAATAAAAAACAGAGTCTTCAATACGGAAGCAGTTCGCAATCCCCCGCCATCATGGTGATTGACGAACAAATTTCTGAGACCAAAAAAGCATTGGTTGAAAATATTAACAACATCCGAAATCGTACAAGGGTGACACTGCAAGGAATCAATGGCCAACTTCTTCAGTATGAAAACAACATTCGAAAGATTCCTAACATTGAAAGAGAACTTCTTGGAATCCAGCGGAACTTTAGCGTAAACGAAAACATTTACCTCTACCTTCTTCAAAAGAAAGCAGAAACAGGGATTGCAAAAGCAACGGCTGTTTCAGACAATAAGGTGCTTGATGAAGCCAGTGTAAATGACAAGCCTGTAATACCAAGCACTAAAGCAGTCCTCATTATCTCATTGATGCTGGCCTTTTTTGTTCCTCTAATAATCCTTCTGCTTAAAGGATATTTAAAAAATACGATCAGCAACAGGGAAGATGTAGAGCGGCTTACAAAGATTCCTATCATCGGAGTTGTGGGTCATCTCAGTGATGGTGAACGATTAATTGTTGCACGGAAACCAAAGTCTTCCATCGCAGAAGCCTTCCGCTCAATCAGAGCAAACCTTATGTTTTTCGGACTTGCTGATGAACATAAAATCGTTATGATTACCAGCTCTGTGGGAGGAGAAGGGAAATCTTTCTCTACACTAAATCTGGCAACTGTTCTTTCCCTACAAAACCATAAAGTCGTTATTGTAGGGATGGATCTAAGGAAACCACAACTGGTTCAGGACTTAGGGATCTCAAACGAAAAGGGTGTGAGCACATATCTCATAGGTAAAATATCACTGGATGAGGTGCTATGTAAAACCAATATTGAGAATCTCGACATCATTCCGTCCGGACCGGTACCTCCAAATCCGGCCGAACTGCTGGCTAAGAAGGAGACGAAAGACCTGCTCGAGAAATTAAAGGATCGATACGATTACATTATCATTGACACGCCACCTGTAGGAATTGTGAGCGATGCCATGCTCTTGATGGGTCTCGCCGATATCAATGTGTTTATTCTACGGGAAAATTATTCCAAGAAGCAATACCTTAAAACCATCAACGAATACTATAAAGATGGTAAAGTAAAAAACCTTTGTATTCTTTTAAACGACGCCGGCCTGAATCAACAATACGGGTATGGATATGGCTACAGTTATGGGTACCATGGCTATGGCTATTATGATGAAGACAAGAAAAAACCAGGAGTACTCAAACGATTATTTGGTAAAGCGTAATAGGATTTTGAATTAGCCCATACAAACAAGAAGCAATTAAATAAAGAACCTTCTCATTTAATACACCAACACATGTCTCAGGTTCCTCAGATTCCTATACCAATCAAGCCTGAAAACAAGTTTTCTGTTAATCAAATCCTGCTTTTAATAATCCTGCTTTCTGTGATTCTGTATTTCGGAAGGACTTTATTTATCCCTTTAAGCTTTTCTTTTCTCGTGAGTATTGCTTTGTATCCGATTTGTATTTGGCTTGAAAAAAAAGGCTTAAACAAAAATTTGGCTATAGGAATTTCAATTAGTAGCCTTTTCCTTATTTTTACAGGCATTGTTTTCATGCTTATTTTACAAATAAAAAGTTTTCTGAAAGAATGGGACATTTTAAGAGTCAAGTTTTTCGATTCCTTCTCTCAACTAGGCAGCTATCTGGAATACACCCTAAATATTTCAAGAACGCAACAAGATAAATGGATAAACGAATTCTCTAATGACATTGGCAAAACCGTCATTCCCTTTTTACAGGAAACAATTTACTCAACAGGGAAAACACTGGTGTTACTAATCCTTATTCCGATTTTCTCATCCCTGCTGCTCTATCACCGAAAATTATTCACCAAAGTATTATACAGCCTCTTTAATGCAGATCGAAAACAGGTAATCCATGAAATCTTGCATGAAACTGTTCATTCATTTTACAGCTTTATAAAAGGCATGGCTCTCGTCTATCTGATCGTTGCAATTCTCAATAGCATAGGCCTTGCAATAGTAGGTGTTCCACATCCTGTATTATTTGGATGCATTGCCTCCATTCTCACCTTTATCCCCTACTTCGGCATTTTAATTGCATCACTCCTTCCTATTGCCATTTCGTGGATAACTTATAATTCCATATGGTATCCGTTCGGAGTAGTGCTTGTATTAAGTATAGTTCAATACCTCGAAGCAAATGTGATCTTCCCCTTCACTGTCAGCAAAAGACTGAACCTAAATACTTTTGTTACAATCGTAGCAATATTAGCCGGTGGAATTTTATGGGGAGCAGCCGGAATGGTTCTGTTTATTCCATTTCTCGGAATACTCAAGCTAATTGCCGACAAAGTAGAAAGCATGAAAACAATTTCAGTTTTATTGGGTAAAGGCGAAATAAAACCAAAAATCATTGAATAAAATTATAGGATTCATCATCTAGTTCGCAAATCAGCTAACATCCATGGATTGATAATCCAATTTAATTCTGTACAGGAATAATTAATTTGAATTTTCAAATTCTATTGGAATGCCAAATTTCGATTGGCGCGTTGGCCCGACCAATTGCCGGGCCTTGCCAGTCGCACAGGCTGGAAGCGTCAGCATATGCGGCTGGCAGGGTTTTACCCGCCTCTGGAGGGTCAATTGGTCTTGATTTTTTTCCGCCAGTAGGCGGACACGGTGCTTAATTTTTCATCAAGGAAAATAGTGAGAAGAGATTAGTTAATGACCCCACCTGAATTATTGAGTTGTCAGGAAGTAAATGCCAAAACCTATAATTTTATTCTCCGATTGCCTCCAGCAAAGCTTCCATCTTTGTGCTTCTCGAACCTTTTATCAAAATTGTTTTTGACCTGATTGGATTTTTTCGGATCCAGTCGGAAGCAGCTTGAACATTATCAAAAGACACGCAATTAATTTCAGAAGAAAATTTATTGAAGTTTTTTCCGACAAGTATTAATTGCTGGTATGGAACTTCTTTCAAAAGCTGAACAATTTTTTTGTGTTCTTTTTCGGATTCATCACCCAACTCAGCCATATCGCCTATACAAATCACCTTCTCTTTATCTGCAAGAAGTGCAAAGTTTTTAATGGCAGCTTCCATACTACTCGGATTGGCGTTGTAGGCATCCAGGATGATGTTGTTGCTACCCTTTTTCAATCGTTGCGATCTGCTGTTATCCGGACTGTAAGCTGAAATGGCCGCATCAATCAAATGCGCTTCAACACCGAAATAATTTCCGACAGCAACAGCTGCAATAATATTTTCAAAATTATATGCTCCTATCAAGGGAGAAGTATGTTGGCCTTGTTGAGCCCCGCTTTTCCAGCTGATCACTAAATCAGGTTGAGATTTTTTCAAAACTGCAAAAGTGTCGAAGGCCTGATTGGTCCCATAGAATACAAATTTCCGTGGATCGATCTGTGAAGCCATCTCACCCAGATCGCCGTTATCGCCATTCATAAATATTTTCTTTCCGTGTTCATCCAGCCAATGATACAACTCTCTTTTACCCTTCTTCACACCACTTATCCCTCCGAATCCTTCAAGGTGCGCCTTACCAACATTGGTGATGAGTCCATAGTCCGGTTCGGCAATGTGACAATAACTTTCAATTTCTCCCTGATGGTTAGCTCCCATTTCAATTACGGCAAACTCAATACTTTTATCAATGGATAAAATTGTCAAGGGAACACCAATGTGATTATTCAGATTCCCCTTTGTGGCAAGTGTCCGGAATTTTTTACTCAGCACGGCTTTGATTAATTCCTTCGTAGTCGTTTTCCCATTAGAACCGGATATGGCGAAAAATGGAATTTCCAATTGACGTCGATGAAAATTTGCAAGATCCTGGAGTGCTTTTAATCCATGCTCAACAACAATATACCGTTCACTCTTTTTAAATTTCGGCTCATCAATAACGCAATAGGCTGCTCCTTGTGCCAAAGCCTCATCAGCAAACGAATTTCCATTGAAGTTCGGCCCTTTCAAAGCAAAAAAGAGGGAGTCTTTTTGAATGGATCGCGTATCTGTACAAACGACGGGAAATTTTTGATATAGGGAATATAAATCTTCAGATGAAATCATTCGATAAAAGTAAGGATGATAAGCTAGGATTAATAGTGTTGAAAGATGAATTATAAATTCCTGCCTCTTCATAAATAAGCCGCATTTCCCACATACTGCTTCATTCAATCACCGGACCTCTCCATTATTTAAGTTTCGGTGAGAATTCAAGAGAATTGCAAGTGGAAATAATTTCTGAAATAATAATTCAAAAAAATACGCTCTTTGTGGTAATTGATTGTTTTTCACTAAGATATGCATGAGATTTTTCAATTCAGTATGCGGAAGAATTTTACCAACATCCATCTTTTTTTTCCGATTAAAACAGTACTTTTGCGCTCTCAAAATCAACTTCGATCACATTAAAGAATAATCATGGCTAATATTGGAAGAATTACTCAAATCATCGGACCGGTTGTAGACGTTTGTTTCGACACGGAAGGAAGCACTTTACCGAATATACTTGATGCAATGGAGATCGACCGTCCGGGTAGCGCTCCTCTTGTCCTTGAATGCCAGCAACATGTAGGCGAAGACACAGTTCGCGCCATTGCGATGGATTCTACTGATGGATTGACCAGAGGTACGCTCGTTCGCACCACCGGCTCACCAATCCAGATGCCGGCAGGTGAAGATATCAAAGGCCGCCTCTTTAACGTGGTTGGAGAAGCAATCGATGGAATCGGAAAAGTTTCAAAGCAAATCAGCGTTCCAATTCACCGTCAGGCTCCTTTATTCGAAGACTTATCTACAGAATCTGAAATTCTCCTTACCGGAATTAAAGTAATTGACCTGATCGAACCATACAGCAAGGGTGGTAAAATTGGTCTGTTCGGTGGAGCCGGAGTAGGAAAAACAGTATTGATCATGGAATTGATCAACAATATCGCAAAGAGTTATGCGGGATTATCTGTATTCGCAGGTGTTGGAGAACGTACACGTGAAGGAAATGATCTATTGAGAGAAATGATTGAATCGGGCGTTATCAGATACGGTGATGCCTTTAAACATAGTATGGAAAGCGGCGGCTGGGATTTGAGCAAGGTTGACATGAAAGAATTAGCTCAGTCACAGGCAACATTAGTGTTCGGACAAATGAACGAACCTCCGGGAGCACGTGCTCGTGTGGCTCTTTCCGGTTTAACAGTTGCTGAATATTTCCGTGATGGAGATGAAAAATCAGGTGGTCGCGATATCCTTTTCTTTATCGACAACATCTTCCGTTTCACTCAGGCAGGTTCTGAGGTATCAGCACTTTTGGGTCGAATGCCTTCAGCAGTAGGTTACCAGCCTACGCTGGCGACTGAAATGGGATTAATGCAGGAGCGAATCACTTCAACCAAGCGCGGTTCCATCACTTCTGTACAAGCCGTTTACGTTCCGGCAGATGACTTGACTGATCCGGCTCCGGCAACGACTTTCGCCCACCTTGATGCAACAACAGTATTGAATCGTAAAATTGCTGAGTTGGGAATTTATCCAGCAGTAGATCCTTTGGATTCTACATCCCGGATTCTTTCTCCGGCAATTGTAGGTGATGAACATTACAATACCGCTCAAAGGGTGAAAGCAATTCTTCAGCGTTATAAAGAACTTCAGGATATCATTGCCATCCTGGGAATGGATGAGCTTTCTGACGACGATAAAATGACAGTAAATCGCGCACGTCGTGTTCAGCGTTTCCTCTCTCAGCCATTTAACGTTGCTGAACAGTTTACCGGATTAAAAGGTGTGATTGTACCAATCGAAGAGACTATCAAAGGATTTAATATGATCATGGACGGAGAAGTGGATGAATATCCTGAAGCAGCCTTCAACCTTGTAGGAACTATTGATGACGCGATCGAAAAAGGCAAGAAAATCCTTGCAGAGACAAAATAATAATCCTTCACATTAACTATCTTCAGGCATGCAACTCGAAATAATCACTCCAGACAAAAAAGTATATTCAGGCGATGTGAGTTCGGTTTCTGTTCCCGGTGCGAATGGACGATTCGAAATGTTGAAAAATCATGCTGCGGTTATTTCTTCTTTGCTCAATGGAAAAGTAAAGATCAAAGATAAAGAAGGAGTGAAAACCTTTGATGTAAAAGGCGGAATAGTAGAAAACCTGAAAAACAAGATCGTTATTCTGGCTGAATCAGTATAATAAACCAACTCTACAAATCTCAAAAATTATTTTTTATTAAAGCAAAAAAGACATCCAATAGATGTCTTTTTTGCTTTAATATTACTGTAACAATATACCGAGACAGTTGAATTTTAATCAAGCAATTCTTGCCGGGAAATTAATTGCTGATAAACTTTTTTGACCATAGTTCTGTTTCAGTTTGAACTAAAAGTGTATAGATTCCCGATTTAAGGTATATGCCTTTCAACTCATATTCTGCAGAACCTTTTTGAGTGTTGATTATTGTCTTTCCGGCAATCCTTCCATCCAGATTACTTACTGTAAATTCTCTTACGCCTCCCGCAGGGTCATGAATTCGAACCCGCATGATGGAAGATTCTGAATTGACCGCAAGAACTTCAAAGGAATTCTCTCCGAGATAACTGATAGCTACAGGCGATGAATATGAATACATCCCGTCATAATCCGTTTGTTTAAGTCGATAATATGAAATCCCTTTTAAAGGCATCTCATCCCGGGTGGAATAATCAAGTGTCACCGTGCTGTTGCCGGCACCGTTCAGCTGAGCAACGGAAGAAAAATTTTCTCCGTCATAGGACCTTTCAACCGTGAAGTAATCATTATTTACTTCAGAAGCGGTTGACCAATTCAATTCAACAAAATCACCTGCCGCATTACCTTTGAAGTAGAGCAAGGATATTGGCAAGGTATTTCCTCCAAGCACAACCGGCCCGTTGAGTTGACCATCGCTTGCTGCCCATTCAATTGTACCACATATTTCAATATATGTTGAGTTACCGCCTCCCGAAGTCGATTTTTTTATTACCCCTCCAGACTTTAAATCAACCGTTGAATTGCATGGAAGTTTCAATTTATTTCCATTTGAAAATTGCAGCGTACCACTAATATTAATTAACAACACGGAAGAGCATCCAGATAAATCGTTCTGAGCGTTTACTGTTACTGTTCTTCCGCTCGGTATAGCGATGGTATCACCGCAAGTTGGGACCCTGTTCACTCCACTAAAAGACCAGGTTGAAGTGCTGTTCCAGTTGCCGCTTGAAACTGCATTCCCAACAGCAGCATTGGTGACCTGAGGGATTATCATCATAAGGAATATGGATCCAAATAAAGCGCGGAAGATTGAATTGCGTATTTTCTTCATGTGCAAGCTTTTAATTCTGATTTAGTTTGGGATTACTGAAATTAAGTGAACCCCAATACTAATCGCGCAGCGAAGCGAAAGCACGCAAATTTGGTAAATACAATAATAAAATTGGTGAATGAGTATTTAAGACTGCTGAATACCTGAGTAATTTCTAAAAAAAAGAATCATATACGTTCAATTACAGCCACTAATACGAAGATCAAGGCTTGGCCACAATTAAGGAATAAGGTAAATTATTCTCGATCAAACTAAAATCAGCAGACTCCACAAGATTATCCCCATTTAAATCCTGACTGTAATAGCCCAGTAAATAGTTGAATATAGATCCTTCAACACTGGTTAGATCACTAAGATTAATTAGTCCATCTTGATTTACATCTCCAATCCAAATCCCAAAATTTCCGTCACCAAGACTTACTTGAGTGCTTCCAAAGGATTTTGAGACGAGATTTGCAAAATCATAAATGAACGAGGTCCGCCTCAACATTTTACCTAATCCGGTCAATCGCTGTACTCCTGACAGAAGATCAAAATTTAATGCATCACAGGCTATTATTCTCTAAAAAATAATAAATGACCTTCTACAGGCCAGAATGCCTGATCCCGGTCCAAATTTAAAACTTAATCATTGCATTTTCATATCCCCGCAAAGCCCATAACAGCATCACTTAGCAAGATTGTTTAAAAAAAATCCCTGAAGAAATACTCCAGGGATTCTTAGTAAGATAGAATTTAATTAAATAT
>Ga0138256_10009286_pt1 | contig 10317 bp, 7 predicted proteins | sample KNB2016incub_MG_FD_105486 | JGI IMG/M metagenome (GOLD analysis project Ga0138256, IMG submission 105486) | Active sludge microbial communities from wastewater in Klosterneuburg, Austria - KNB2014incub_MG | ecosystem: Engineered > WWTP > Activated sludge > Unclassified | place: Austria... | reverse complement strand
TATAGTGAACAATCTATTGCAGCTCAAAAAATCACATTTGGCAAATCAGTCAGAACTCTCAGATATTGATACCATCATAAAAACTATCCAAACCATCACCGATCAACTCCAATACAAGCTGAATGATAAAAATATTCTAATAATAAATACGGTATCAGCAACTCCGGGTTTATTTTTGCCTATCTCAGCTCAGAAACTATATTTTATACTACTCAATCTTTTGACCAATGCCATCAAATTCAGCCCGGATAATCAGAATATTGAAATATATGCAAAATCGAATGGTATTTATGTCAGAGACCATGGTAAAGGAATCGACCCGGAAACCATGAATAATCTGGGTAAAAAAGATATCGACAAGAACGAAACTGATGGTGGCTCAGGCATGGGCATCATGCTGGTGAGCAATCTATTGGCAGGTTCGAAAGTAAAGTTGCGTTTTGAGAATGCAAAGGGTGGTGGGACAGTGGCTGGCGTCGTTTTAGTGTAAATTACGTAAATCTACAGACCAATATTACCGGAACAATTTGTTATATTTGCACCACATAAATAAGTCATGAAGGTACTTTTATACGATGATCATATCTTTGTAACTGAAGCCATTACAGCATATTTTACAGCAAAAGATCCAGGAGTAGATATCGATCAGTGTCAAACTATCTCAGCAGTCAAAGAGTGTTTAACCATACATGTGCCCGATATTATTATTTCTGACGTATTATCTGATGAAGATGCAGGATTTTCATTATTTCATCATATACTGCAGACTTATCCGGGTATCAAAATAATCGCCTATACCAGTATATCCAATTCTTTCATCATCCAGTCTTTGCTGGATATCGGTGTTTTTCGAGTGGTTAATAAGAAAGAAAACCTGGCACATTTATGGGCAATTGTTTTGGAGATATATGAGGATAACAACAAACAAAAAAATATTGGGAAGCCACTTATCCAACTGACATCACGGGAAAAAGAAATAGTTTTATATCTAAAAGAAGGATTTTCAGCCAAAGAAATCGGAGATTTGCTGGGCACTTCAGTCAATACCATCAATAATCAGAAAAATACACTTCTCGAAAAGTTTGAATGCACAAACAGCACTGATTTAGTTATTAGGTTGGCTCAGATGGGATTGATCAGTGTTTTGTGAAGCAGGTGATGATTGAGTATTTTGCCCTTTTTTCAAATAACATTTTATACTCAAAATAAATTGGTTTGCGGAAATTGGGTTACCCTATGTATTGATATTGAGTAAGGACGAAGATTATGTTTTCCCAAAGCGGTATCATGAAGCTTATCTAAAAAGTGATTTATTATCAGGACATTTAATGACTTAATAATGAGTCTATTCCGAAAACACAAATCAAATGATAATCAACCTTTTTTTACCCAACCCCTTTCTCTGCTTCAAAGACTTTTCGGAGTGGACTCAAATAATAAAGACTTTATTTTTCTCAAAGAAAATTACCGTCTCGATAACTTTAATCCTTGTTTGTCTGGATCATTGGGCATCAGCGTAACAAAATAATTATTTTAAAGACAATGCCAGATGGGTATACCAAACGGAAGAAAGTTAAGAACCCGGTCAAATATTTATGTATTCCTGTCTCGAAGAAAATACCATATCCGGTGATACCATCATAGAAGGAATCCAATACAAAAAGCTATATAAACGGTTTATACACAACAATACGACCAAACCACCTTTTCCACATCAAGGTAGCACGACCATAAGCTATCAAAAAATTGGTCCTGCTTTTTTAAGGTATGATGCTGCAGAAAACAAGGTTTTTTCCGGAGAAAATGTTAACTCTTCGGAAGTAGTTATTTATAATTTTAATGCAACGGTTGGAGATACGATTGCCTTAAGTACTGAATATTTTAACGGCAACAAAGTATTAAAAATAGATACCATCTCCCTTTTGGGAAACCATTACCGGCTGTATGTTCTTGACACCAGCTATATTCCTGTTCGCAATGGTATCACATCAGGCGTAGGTGGTTTAAATGGACTTAATTATAACCAACCGTTATTTGGTGAACCACAACCCACGATACCTCCTGCTTTGCAAATAGGAGTACCAAAAGATCTGGTCTTTCAGGGTCAAAACCGGAGGTCAAATATTTCAACGTGATTTAGTGGTACGGAGAGTGTCAAAATAAAAGAAGAGTATGTTTAAAATTTTGGCATTTGTATTTAAACAACAAGTGAAAATTTAAACATACTCTTAAGTTATGATTATATGACCAATTCAGCTTCGGTCACCATTTTTCTGAGATTAATTAATGCATATCTCATTCTTCCGAGAGATGTATTAATACTTACTCTGGTCATTTGTGATATTTCTTTAAAACTCATATCAGCATAATGTCTCAATATCACCACTTCTCTCTGTTCGTCAGGAAGCTGGTCTATAAGGCATCTTAATTTTGTATGTATCTGGCTTTTGATAATGGTGTTTTCCATATGATCGTCCTTACATTCCAAAACATTAAAAATATCAAATGTTTCAGTAGTTGAAATTTTTGACATTCTCTTTGATCTTCTGAAATGATCCACACACATATTATATGCTATACGCATAGCCCACTGAAGAAATTTACCTTCATTATTGTATTTCTCTTTCCTGAGAGTATCCACAATTTTAATAAATACTTCCTGAAAAATATCTTCAGCAAGTTCTGTGTCTTTGACAAACAGATAAATGGATGTATATATCTTGTCTTTATGTCTCTTTAATAAGACTTCAAAAGAAGATTGATTACCATTAAGATACAATGAAATGAGTTCCTGATCGTTTAACATCTTAAGCTGCATACCTACACAATTATTTACGGGTTAAATAAATTTTCTAATTTTAAGTGTAGATGTTTACTCTATATGCGCTTATTTTTGACTGATGTTAATTAATAAATTTTTACTTCCAAAACGCAAAGATAACTCTGTTTTTTGAATTGTCAATGTTTTCAGTTAATTTATTTCATAAATTATGCCAAATATTTTTTACCATGAATTAAATGTATACATTTGCACAACCATATATTGCCGAAGTGGTGAAACTGGTAGACACGCACGTTTCAGAGGCGTGTGACGCGAGTCATGCGGGTTCGAGTCCCGCCTTCGGCACTCTTTCAAGATAAATAATAGCTTTGATGAGACTTTTTGTTTTTAAAAGCTGAGAAAAAAGTCTGATAATCAATCTTAGGTTGTCAGACTTTTTAATTTGAGGAATAATGTCAAAAAGGATCTTTGAAAAACTATCAAAGACCCTTCAATCAAAACTAAATTATGAAAAACTATCCCCCAATTACTTTATTTCAATAGTTTTAGGTGCTTTTGCTTTAATCTCTTCCCTTTTCGGGAGTACCAATGTCAAAATACCTTTATTGTATTCTGCATTAATATTTTCAGCGTCGACAGCATCTGTAAGATGAAATGTCCTTTTAAATGTTGTATAATTAAACTCTTTTCTGGTCCATTTCCCTTCTTCTTTATCTTCGTTTTTTACCTCATTTGATGCAGAGATTACCAACTGATCCTTATCAACAAAAATATTAAAATCTTTTTTGTCCAGACCAGGTGCGGCCAGTTCAAGGGTAAAGGTGTCATTATTTTCAGTAATATTTACCGAAGGAGTAGTCACAGAAAAATCCGAACCTACCAAATCAGAAATACTTCTGTTAAAAACGTCATCCATTAGATTTGTAAATGTACGACCTTGAAATACTGGATTTACTTTTACGATGTTCATATTATTAGGTTTTAATGGTTAATAAATATTATTTTAAATGAATGGTTAATGGTGCCTTCTTCTCAGATTTATAAACTGTAAGCTTTAAAATTCCATTTTCTGCAGTAGCTTCAAGTTTGTCTCTCTGAATATCTTCCGGAAGAATAAAAACTCTTTCGAAGGAAGTATTATTAAATTCTGCCAGCTGATATTTTCTATCATCTGCATGTTCATTTTTTCCGCCTATAATCAACCTGTTTTCATGAAGTTGAATTGAAATATTTTCTTTATCAAAACCCGGAACAGACAAATGGATTATAAATTTCTCATTTTGCTCTTCAATGTTGGCATAAGCAGGAAAGTGATTTGCTTTTTTCTCATTTAATAATTCTTGAACAGGCTTATTAAATACCTCACCAAAAACTCTGTTTAACTCTTGATTTACTCTGTTGATCTGTGGTCTAAATACTATGTTTGTCATTTTTTTAAATATTAAAGGTTTCAAATAAATTTACATCATTTTACCTGCAATAGATGTTCCATTCCAGTTTTCACTAAAAATGCTACACAAAATGTCTTTCTAGGCTGTCGTTATGTCATGTATTTTTGATTTTTAATGTCATTATGTCGCATATTTGTAGAAAAAGGTTCGGGCACTTTTGATTATTGGTTATAAATTCCAATTAGTAGAAGTTCGTTTTCTTAAATTTAGTTATCTTGATTATCTTTGGGCATACTTAATCAAATAATTTAATTTTCGTGCCATGTTAGATACACCAATCACTCATTTACATATTGCGTTAGGGGCCAAAATGGCTGAATTTGCCGGATACAATATGCCCATATCATATACTACCATCACAGATGAGCACCTGAGCGTGCGCAACGGAGTAGGTATTTTCGACGTATCTCATATGGGAGAATTTATTGTACGCGGTAAAGAAGCTTTACAACTGGTACAAAAAGTCACCAGTAATGATGCATCAAAATTAGCTATCGGTGATGCCCAATATAGTTGTCTACCAAATCATGATGGAGGCATAGTGGACGATCTGCTTGTGTACAGACTTCCGGAGGAAATGTGTAGTGAGGGAGAACAAGCTTTTATGCTGGTTGTTAATGCATCAAATATTGAAAAAGACTGGAACTGGATAACAGCAAGTAATGAGTATGACACCCGTCTTATAAATATCTCTGAAAAAACCGGACTTTTAGCAGTTCAGGGACCAAGAGCCATAGATTTACTTCAAAAACTGACTAATGTCGATCTAAGTTCAATCAAGTACTACTCCTTTACAAAAGGAACGATTGCCGGAATTGACAATGTACTTATTTCTGCCACAGGGTACACCGGCAGCGGAGGCTTCGAATTGTATGTAGCCAATGAAAACACGGAAACACTTTGGAAAGCAATATTTGATGCTGGCAAAGAGTTTGACATAAAGCCTTGTGGACTAGGCGCAAGAGATACCCTCCGGCTGGAAAAAGGATTTTGTCTTTATGGCAATGATATAGATGATACTACATCGCCACTTGAAGCAGGACTAGGCTGGATTACTAAACTTAAAAAATCACAGAAATTTAACGGGCAGGATTGGATGACTTCTCAGAAAGAATCAGGTTTGACAAAAAAACTCGTTGGTTTTGTCATGGATGAACGAAGAGTTCCAAGACATGGATATCTTATTTTTGATGAAAATGAACAAGAAATTGGGGTAGTCACTTCAGGAACTCAATCACCTTCATTGGAAATACCAATTGGAATGGGTTATGTAAAGATAAGCCATGCTGCCCCCGAAAGTAAAATATTTATTCAGGCGGGTAAAAAATTGCTTGAATCTACGGTAGTTTCGCTTCCTTTTTTAAAAGATTAGTTTTAAAATAATTCTTATCCAATCTCATTGTCTGATGATCAAGTATATTTTTTATAAATCTTGAAAGAATCTCAAGACAATCTAAATTTCCAGAATATTAAAAATATTTTTCCAAAATAGAACGGTATGAATAAATGGTTTTTAATGAGTATTATCTTTTTCCAAGTCTATGGATTAAGTGCTCAAAATACACTTTTACTTCGCTATCCCGCCATGAATAAAAATGGGACAATGATCACATTTTCATTTCAGGGAGATATTTGGACCGTTACTTCTACAGGTGGAAAAGCGACCAGGCTCACCATTCATGAGGCTTATGAAAGCAATCCTATGTTTAGCCCTGATGGGAATAGCATTGCTTTCTCAGGCGGAAGATTTGGAAACAATGATATTTTTGTGATGCCTGCTGAAGGTGGCCAGGCAAAGCGACTTACATTTCATTCCGGAGCTGACAATATTTCAAGCTGGACTCAACATGACAAAATTATTTTTTCAACAAATAGGGAGTTCAGACAAATTGAGCGCCCTTCTGAAGTTTATGCCATACATCCAAAAGGAGGGACCGAATACAGGATACTCGATGCAGTAGGGCACGACCCTGTATTGTCACCTGACGGTAGATTTCTTGCTTTCGTACGAGGCGATATTAATCCTGTTGCACGTCAGGACTATCAAGGTAGCTCTGACAGGGATTTATGGATTTATGATACAAAATTAAAGACATATCACAAATTGCCAGGTTTTGGAACCAATGACATTTACCCGCAATGGGGAGGCAATCAGGTGTTGTATTTTCTCAGCAGTATAGACGGAGCTTATAATATTTATAGACTTAAAATAGACGAAAATGGTAAATCCAATGATAAACCTGAAAAATTGACGGGCTTTAAAGATGAATCTATTCGTTCATATAGTGTATCTGCTGATGGCAGTTCTATTGTTTTCGAAAAAGATGTACACTTATATACAATGAAAACCAATCGTGGAACAGCTGAGCAACTCAATGTCTTGATAAGTGCTGATGATCGATTAGACCCAACAGAAAAAAAGACATTTATTACTGATGCAACAGATTATGAAGTTTCGCCCAATGGCAAATTATTGGCTTATACGGTTCGTGGTGAAATATTTATTAAAGAAACAGATAAAGATAAACCAAGAAGTATAAACGCATCCAATCACCCTTTTAGAGACATAGAGCCTACCTGGCTGAATGACACCACCTTGCTTTTTTGCAGTGATAGAATGAATGGTAATTTTGATGTTTTTATGCTGTCTTCTGCAGACACATCTCTGATAAATATTTTTAAAACACTCAAACATAAAATATCACAAATCAGCAAAACAGATACAGATGAAACTTCTCTATCTATATCACCTGACGGAAAAAAAATTGCATTGGTTCGAGGCAGAGGGACTTTTATAGTCGCAGATATAAATAAAGATGGTAAGATGACCAATGAAGTCATACTAAGTAATAGCTGGGACGCTCCTGAAGATATATCCTGGAGTCCTGACAGCAAATGGTTATCCTATTCGCTGAATGATTTGTATTTTAATCAGGAAGTCTTTATCCAGTCGGCAGACAATAAAAACGGACCGGTAAATATTTCTATGCACCCACGTAGAGACCACAGCCCATTTTGGAGTGCGGATGGATCAAAGTTAGGATTTATTTCAGAAAGAGGTACAGGAAGGAGTGAAGATGTTTGGTTTGTGTGGCTTAAAAAAGAAGATTGGGAAAAAGACGTTCAGGACTGGCAAGATAAAGATATCGGAGACGCTGAGTCTTCTAAATCCAAGTCAGAAACAGATAAAAAAATAGTGCCGGAAATTAAAATTGACATGGAAAACATTCACGAACGAATATTTCGTGTGACCAGTTTTCCAGGAGATGAATCTGAATTTGTAATCTCTTCTGATGGCGAAACATTTTATTATACTACAAACAGCAGTGTGTCAAAAGGACGTGACCTCTATAGTATAAAATGGGACGGTAAAAGTCTGAAAGAAATAACCAAGGACGGATCTAATCCCGATAATTTGAAAATAGATAAAGATGGAAAGTTCTTGTATTATACCAAACAGGGTTCGATCAGTCGGGTTGATTTAAAGTCTGGCTCACCTGAATCCTTACCTTTTGCGGCAAAAATGAAAATAGATTATGTCAATGAACGACTACAGGTTTTTGAAGAAGCATGGAGAACTATAAGGGACGGATTTTATGATCCGATGTTTCATGGTAAAAACTGGTTGAAACTTCATGACAAGTATAAAGAAAGATGTATAAATGCCAGTACTGAAAATGATTTTAGGGATATGTTTAATCTCATGCTCGGTGAACTAAATTCCAGTCATATGGGCTTGAGGGGTTCGGATAGAGCTGATACACAAAAAGAATCAACCGGAATGATAGGTGCAGAATTAATGCCTGTTTCCGGAGGGATCAAAGTAACCCATATAGTTCCTGAAACGCCTGCTGATAAGAAAAACAGCAAACTTTCAGAAGGAGATGTCATCACAGCAGTAAATGGTGAACCCGTAACAGGCAATATTAATTTTTATTCCTTGCTCAATGGTCTGGTAAATGAAAAAGTGCTGCTGACCGTAAATAAGGGAGAAAATGTTACAAAAGAAATACCAATCCGGCTTACTGCTAGTATATCCAATAATTTATATGATGAATGGGTTGAAAACCGAAAAAAATTAGTGGAAAAATATTCTGGTGGCCGACTTGGGTATATACATATTAAAGGGATGGATTTTCCAAGTTTTGACGTTGTAGAAAGAGAGTTTACTGCTGCAGGATATGGTAAAGAAGGATTGGTGATAGATGTCAGATACAACGGAGGTGGGTCTACTACTGACTTTCTGATGACCATGTTGAATTATAAGCAACACGCCTATACCATACCAAGAGGAGCAAGTGAAAATCTCGAAAAAGATAAACTCAAATTTAAAAACTACTATCCCACTGGAGAACGATTGGTCTATTCTGCCTGGTTAAAACCATCTATTGCCCTTTGTAATGAAGGTAGTTATTCGAATGCTGAAATTTTTTCACACGCTTATAAAACATTAGGTATCGGAAAACTGGTTGGACTTCCTACCAATGGTTCTGTAATATCTACAGGTGGCAAAAGCCTGATGGATGGTTCTTTTGTCAGATTGCCGCTACGTGGATGGTTTACTAAAGCTACAGATCAAAATCAGGAACTTGGGCCTGCAGTGCCGGACATTTTGGTGGAAAATCAGCCTGACTGGATATCCAAAGGAACGGATGAACAATTGAAAGTAGCTGTTGAAACATTACTAAAAGACATCAGTAAAAAATAAAAGCATCTTCATAATCCCATTAAAAAAAAGCACCATTTACAGAAAATGGTGCTTTTTTTATGTGTTTTTTCCAAGAAGAAAATAATCTGAGCTCTATTTTATGCTGTATCTGATACCAGCATAAATATTAACACCCATGATAGGTCCCCATGCGAGTGAACTATCAAAATACTCCCCAAATGGTGCGTGAGCTCCAATGATAGGGTGTTCCAGTCTATAAATAAAAATGTTTTCACCACCCAAATACATTTCAAAATTTCCGCCCCAGTTTTTGCTAATCTGTGCGTTGCTCAAAAAATAGGATGGAGACTTTTCCGGCCACCTGTGCTCTTCGTCATTTGCTGCTGTAGAAGGAATTCTAACGGAGCTCAACCAGTTAATGGTATAATCAAATGTCCAACCTTTCCCTGGCTTTACCGCAAAGTTTGCAAATGCCCGTTGTGGGGATACCAATGGCTTTTGTAAAAGTTCCTCACTGTAAGTTGTTTTTACATCGTTGTACCTGTAAGCCAATCTGATGTCAAGCCATTTTGCTGCATCTATTTCTGCCTGTATTTGCGCACTATTTGAATAAGATTTTCCTCTAAGGTTGTAAAAGATTACTTGTCTGGCACTTCTATCCAGGTCAATCACTATCTGATTGGTAAAATCTATTCTGTTTAAATCAAAAGACAATGACAACAATTTTTTGCCTATAGAAATTTCTTTAGTAAGGCTAAGCCCCAAATTCCATGCCACTTCTGCCTGTAATCCGTATGGTGTCTCGTTGTTTTGGCTTTCAACTATTATTTCTCTGTTGGATGCAAAAACACCAATATTTTCTGCAAAAATACTGGCCGTTTTTTGCCCTCTTCCAGCAGCCAATCGAACCACCGTCTTCTGGTCAGGAGCATATCGTAAGTTAATCCTTGGAGTAAAGAAAACACCAAAATTATTATGATAATCCGCCCGACCGCCCACAAGAATTGAAAATTTTTCAGAGCCTTTATACGTATATTCACCAAATATTCCAGGTACCCATTCATTTCGGTCATATTGTTTCGCTGCAACAAGTTCATTAAAATTATCATATTGGAAGCTTGTACCCATTCTCACCTGATGATCTGTATTGTCAATAATGGTCTGATAAATCATATTAAAATACAATGACTTTTGTGTTGCATCGTACCTCTTAAGTCCGAATTGTGCTTTTTGATCATGATACACTCCTGAAAATTGAAATCCGAGCGTTTTATAAGGAGTATCCAGGTTTACAAAACCTCTTTTGGCCCAGATTTCGGCCCTGTTGGTAATGATATCAGCACCCCACACTTGATTTCTTAATGATTTGCCCGGGTCAAAATCTGTTTGACCACTTATATTTTCCATAAATGTTA
>Ga0138256_10009285_pt1 | contig 10317 bp, 6 predicted proteins | sample KNB2016incub_MG_FD_105486 | JGI IMG/M metagenome (GOLD analysis project Ga0138256, IMG submission 105486) | Active sludge microbial communities from wastewater in Klosterneuburg, Austria - KNB2014incub_MG | ecosystem: Engineered > WWTP > Activated sludge > Unclassified | place: Austria... | reverse complement strand
TTCACGACTATCTTTCAATGCTTTCAATTCTTCTTCCAGCTGATTCTTTTGATGATGAAGTTCAGAAAGCATATTATTCAACTTCAATTTATCTTTCTTGATCTTCGTCCGGGCACGATCAATTACATGTTTTGGCAAGCCAATCTTCTCAGCAACTTCAAATGTATACGAGCTACCGGGCTGACCAACGATCAATCTGTACTTCGGCATTAGCGTTTCAGGATCGAAAAGCATTGAACCATTGAAAACACCTTCCAATTGATCTGCAAGTAATTTTATATTCGTATAGTGTGTAGTGAAAATTCCGAAGGCTTTCCTTTTGTTTAATTCCTCAAGTACGGTTTCAGCGATAGCACCTCCAAGTTCAGGATCGGTTCCTGTTCCGAATTCATCAATGAGAATCAATGAACGGTTGTTTGCAATACGTAAAAACTGATTCATGCGAATCAAGCGAGAGCTGTATGTACTCAATGCATATTCGATCGATTGACTATCACCAATGTCAGCCAGGAAATGATTGAAAAAGCACATCTGCGATTTCTCTTCTGCCGAGACAAGTAGGCCACTTTGCAACATCAACTGAAGTAAGCCGAGAGTCTTCAAAGTGATCGATTTTCCACCGGCATTGGGTCCACTAATTATGAGAATTCGTTTTTCCTGGTCAAGTTTTAGTGTTAACGGAATAACTTCTTTATGTTGAGCTTTATTTTGCAAGTAGAGTAGCGGGTGAACTGCATTGAACAATTCAACAATACTGTTCTTACTCAACTGAGGTAAATTTGCATTGATGTCAATTGCAAACAGCGCTTTCGCTCTCACAAAGTCCAATTCACTTAAGAAATTGTGATAGTTTTTTATCAGGAAAGCATGGACTCTTAGGCTATCTGTAAGTTCACGAAGCAATCTTCTGATCTCATTTCTTTCGTCTTGTTCCAACTCAGAAATGTCGTTATTCAATTCAACCAGATCGTCGGGTTCAATGAATGTTGTTTTGCCGGTGTCACTTTTTCCGTGAACCAATCCTTTTACATCGCGACGATATTCAGATGGCACAGCAAGCACTCTTCTGTTATTATAGAAATTCTCTTCATTGTCCCGAAGCCAGCCTTTCTTCTTCATTTCATTGATGAAAGCTCTGAAGCGTTTATCTGCTTCACGTCTTTTTGAAAAAAGGGATGAACGGATCTGCTGTAACTCGGGCGAAGCATTATTCTTCATCAATCCATGAGCATCTATTATTTCGCTGATCAGATCGATGATGTCATTCGTTGGATATACTTTTTCGGCTAGCAATTTTAGTGTGACAAATGAGTCAATTCTCTCTTTGAAGAATTCCAAAATTCTATTTACGGTAGAAGATGCGGACCGAATTCGACTGAACTGAATTTCACTTAAAACTGAATTTGAGATCAACAGTAAATCGGCCTCTGTCTCAAAGTCTTCAAAAAAAGTGTCCGGAAAGTAACCGCGGATGGCAAGTGTCTGCTTATATTCATCCGTCTGCTTAAGCATGATCGTAAGCTGATCACGACTGGTCACAGGACCCAGATTCTCAGCCTTTTCCTTCGATGAACGGCAACGACAATATTCCAGGACATGATCTCTGATCTTGTCAAATTCAAATAATTCTAATGTATCTGTTCCTGAAATGTTCATTTATTCTGCGGCTATTCTGCGAATTCTGCGCTATCTGCGGGAAATTTTTTCTCTAACAATTTTCCTTATTGCGATAGTTGCAAAGATAACTTCTTATTTCAAAATTTTATCAATTTCCTGATCGGTTTTTCCTCGTATCTTCGGCTCCAACTCATTCCTCGTTTTGAAAAAAAACATTGCAGTCATTGGTGCCGGTGCCGCCGGATTTTTCGGAGCGATCCGAATGAAAAGTCTACTGCCTGAGGCTAATGTAATTGTCTTTGAAAAAAGCAATAAAATGCTTGCAAAGGTAAAGGTCAGTGGTGGCGGAAGATGCAATGTGACTCATGCTTGCTTTGAAGTTTCGAAACTCATTAAAAATTATCCAAGAGGCTCAAAAGAATTGCGATCTGCTTTCATGCAATTTGCCTGTACCGATACAGTAAATTGGTTCAATGATAGAGGAGTCGAATTAAAAATTGAATCTGATGGTAGAATGTTTCCCGTCTCAAATAATTCTCAAACGATAATTGATTGTCTGATGGATGAAGCCGAACGATTAGGCGTTCAATTTTCATTGGGGACTTCAATCAAAAAAGTAACCGGAAAAGAAGGAAAGATTGAATTACTTTTTGAAAATGATTCAACAATAGAATTTGATGCAGTATTAATTGCAACCGGTGGTCATCCAAATAAAGAAGGATTCAAATGGCTGGCTGCAACAAATCATTCGATAGTCGAACCTGTTCCTTCCTTGTTTACATTCAATTTCAAGGATAAAACTATTTCTGCTTTAATGGGAGTGAGTGTTCCCGATGCACAGGTAAAAATAGTCGGAACGAAATTGGAATACAGTGGTCCATTATTGATCACGCATTGGGGAATCAGTGGTCCGGCAGTACTTAAACTGAGTTCATTTGCTGCCCGACAACTTGCCGAAATGAGATACGAATTTACGACTTCTGTAAATTGGTTAAACAGAAAAGAGGAAGAGGTTCGGGAGCTCATTCTTCAAGTAAAAAAGAATTTTCCGAAACGGACACTTTTCAGAGTTAATGAAATTGAATTACCTAAACGGTTATGGGAATATATTTTGTATAAACTCAAAATCGATGGTGAACAAATCATTGGAAATCTCTCGAAAGATAATTTGAATCGCATTGTCAATACACTCATCAATGACCAATACGAAGTCAAAGGCAAGACCACTTTCAAAGAAGAATTTGTTACATGTGGTGGAATCGACTTGAAGGAAGTTGATTTCAAGACCATGGAAAGTAAACTTGTACCAAACTTATTTTTTGCGGGAGAGGTACTGGATGTTGATGCCATCACCGGCGGTTTTAACTTTCAAGCAGCCTGGACAACAGGATATATAGCCGGCAGTGAAATAGGAAAAAGGTTCTCTGTCAAGCACTAAGGCCACCCTGATTTTATTCACAATTTGTGAAAAAATAAACCCTTAATTATTGATAATTTTTGCTTTCTTTTGAGGCCCTTTCAGGCACTTCCTTGTGACTGGAAAGCAACTTGAAATCATGAAAAAACTAGTACTCTCAATTCCATTTTATTTCATCGCCTTATTTGCAAATGCTCAACATACTGTCAGTGGTATTGTCACGGATAAATATGATGTCACACTTTTGTTAGAAGGCGTAAATGTTTTTATTCCTGAGTTGAATAAATCTGATGTCACCAAAGAAGGTGGAACATACATCGTCAGAAATGTTGGTATTGGCGTAGTTCATTTGCAATTTTCAAAATCAGGTTATAAAACAGAAGTAAGGACTATATCGACAAAAGACAGTGCAGTGGTTGTGAGTATTGATATGGAGAAATCAATATTGATGCCTGATGAGATCACACAAAGTAGTCTTAACAGTAGTCTTTCAGGAAATACCATTTTCCCTCTTGCAGTTTATTCCTCCAAAGAACTTTCAAAAAATGCAACACTTGATCCTTTGTCTGCACTTTCTTACAATGCAGAAACAGAAGTTGTGAATGATGGCAACAGTAATATTCATTTAACGATCCGAGGATCCGGTTTGGATAGGATTGCATATTATACTGAAGGAAATCGAATGAATAATAATGCCTGGGACGATAAATATTCGTTGGGTATAAATTTCAATGGAACACAATCGCTTGAGGTTGTTACCGGCCCTGCTGCTCTCTTATATGGTTCAAATGCATCGTCAGGTGTGTTGATCATGCATGAAGAGAAAGCAGAGATTTCCGGAAATAGATCAGGAGATGTGAAGTTCAAATTTAATTCAAATACAATGGGATTGGATGGCGAAGCCGGTTTCAAAGGAACATTTTCTGATGGTTGGTTTTATTCGCTACGTATCGGAGCTCAGTCACACACTAGTTATATTCAAGGTGAAGGCGATGAAGTAACATTGAATACAGAAGAACGCCCATTTGCTTCCAACAGCAAATACAATTCAACCAATGGGAAGTTTGCTTTAGGCTTGAACAAAAAATGGGGGATGAGTAAGATCTCTTATTCCCGCTTTGATCAGAAGAGTGGTGTAATTCAGGTTCCGGAAGAAGCACAAAATTTGGCTGATGGTATTGAAAGAGAGAGAGAGATTACAGCTCCTTATCAGGAATTGATGAATGATCTTATTCGTTCGAATACAACTATTCTGACAGGAAGGTCAAAGATCAATTTCGATCTTTCATATCAGTCGAATGCGAATAAGACCCATGAAAATAATTTCAATGGTGTTCTTGAAAATACTGATGCTATCGATTATTCAGCGCTAAATTATGATCTGAAATATACCAGTGATGCTTTGAAAAGTTATGTCTTTACGGTAGGTTCACAAGGAGGAATGAGCAATTCCGATAATAGTGGCACGTTCAGTAGATTTGCAGATGCAGAAGAAAGTAATTTGTCTTTATATGGTTTGGTAAAATACAATGTGAAGAGATGGAATTTTCAACTTGGAGGTAGATTTGATTTCAAAGAGCAGGAATTAAGAAACTATACCGGAATAAATGATACTTCTTCTTCACGTCCGTCAATTGCTATAAAGAAAGAATACTCAAATCAGAATGGTTCATTCGGCATTTCTTACCAGCCAATAAAGATGCTTATGTTGAAAGGAAGTGTTTCTACTGGATTCACACCTCCTAATTACAATCAGCTAACAGCATACACTCTTCATTCACGTCTGAACAGATTTGAAATTGGAAATGCTGCATTGGCAATGGACCAAAATATCCAGGCAGACCTTGGTGCTCAAATAGAATTTCCCGCAATTGCAATTGAGTTGAAAGGCTATTCAAATATGATTACTGATTATATTTATGCTTATAACACCGGCGCCGATACAATAATTCCTATTGATTCAAATAGTGTAGACACTTTCAGCGTGTTTGGTTTTGATCAGGCTGATGCAAAGATCAATGGTTTAGAAGTTGCAGTTACTGTTAATCCACCGGCTGCAAAATGGTTCAAGCTTCAATTGTCATATGCATTTATTGAAGGTAAATTCAATAGCGGTGGTTATCTCCCTTACATTCCTGCGAATAAGCTAATGGCAGCACTAACGATCAGTGGTGAGAAAATGAATTATGTATACAAACCTTTTGTTAGTGTTTTAGCACGTAATTACTCCGAACGGAAAAATGTTGCAGAATCTGAATTGACCAATGAAGGATATTTATTACTTGACTTTCAAATTGGAGGTAGTTTTCGCTGGGGTAAACAATTGTTTGATATAGAAGTTTCAGCAAATAATCTGTTGAACACAAATTATTTCAATCAATTTTCACTGACCAGATCACTTGGACCGAATGGTGTATATGACATGGGAAGAAATGTTTCTCTTCAACTTCATATCCCTTTTGGATTGAATAAATAACATTCTAAGGCGGTTGGATAATGTCGAATTCATGAATTTTGAATAAAGTCAGCAGAATATGCCTTAAATATTGACAATTCGCTTAATAAATCTGTGTCTCTTAGCGTTTTCTTAACACCATTTGCCCTTATCTTTACATTAAATAATTAAAAAAGTATGTTGAAAAAGTCAATTTTAAAAAGCAGTCTGTTTTTGTTTTCAATCAGTCTGTTGTCATCGCAGGTAAATGCCCAACTTGCTCCTCCTCAAGATAAGATCAATTATGCATTGGAGCTTATCAAGTATGCTTATGTTGATACGGTCGATTCAAAAAAATTAACAGAAGAAGCCATTAAAGCGATGGTGAAAAATCTTGATCCGCATTCAGTTTATATTCCATTAGAGGAAATGCGTGAGATGAATGAACCTTTGGTTGGAAAATTTGAAGGAATAGGAGTGCAGTTCAATATTCATGAAGATACAATTTTAGTTACACAACCAATTCCCGGTGGACCTTCTGAAAAATTAGGGATTCGTGCCGGTGACAGGATTGTGAAGATCGATGGTGCAGTAGTAGCCAACATCAAGATAACGAATAACGATGTGTTCAAAAAGCTTCGTGGTGATAAAGGCACAAAAGTAACAGTAAGTATTTACCGTCGCGGCAATACTGAACTGATCGATTACACGATTACACGTGATCAAATTCCGATTTTCTCTTTGGATGCATCCTACATGGTAACTCCAACAATTGGATATATAAAAATTTCCCGTTTCGCAGATTCAACTGTTGATGAATTCAAAGAAGCATTAAGTAAGTTAAAAAAGAAAGGACTGGAAAGTCTCATTCTTGATCTGCAAGGAAATGGTGGTGGTTATTTGAATAGAGCTGTTGAACTTGCTGATGAATTTTTAACAGAAGGAAAGAAAATTGTTTTCACAAGAGGTCGCACTAGTCCGCCTGAAGATTATACATCGTCAGTGATCGGCGGTTGGGAGAAAGGCAAGATAGCCATCTTAGTTGATGAATCATCCGCTTCCGCAAGCGAGATCGTATCAGGAGCGGTGCAAGATTGGGATAGAGGATTGATCATTGGTCGTCGTTCATTCGGTAAAGGCTTAGTACAAAAACCATTTCAATTGCCTGATGGTTCAGCGATTCGTTTAACTGTCGCACATTATTATACACCATCAGGACGTTGCATTCAAAAACCATATGCATTAGGTGAAGAAGATGAATACGAACTTGATTTTTCAAATCGTTTGAAAAGCGGAGAACTTTTTTATGCTGACAGTGTAAAATTTGCTGACTCAACTAATTATTTCACAAATTCAAAACGTGTAGTAAAAGGTGGCGGCGGAATAATGCCGGATCTGTTTGTACCATTGGATACCAGCAGTAATTCAACTTTCTATACTGATCTGCTTCGTAAAGGTGTTCTTGGTGATTTCACTCTGACATATACAGATAACCATCGTGCGGAATTGCTTGGTAAATATCCAAACATTGATACATTCAAGCAGACATTTGTGTTAGATGATAAATTATTCGCAGAGTTTCTGGCTGCAGGCGATAAAGCCGGTGTTAAGAAAGACGAAGCAGGATTGAAGATCTCAGAGAAGGCATTAAGAATACAATTAAAAGCATTGCTAGCCAGAAATCTTTGGGATACTGACGCTTATTTTGAAGTGATAAATGATTTGAACAATTCACTTAATAAAGCAATCGAAGCGATCAATGGAAATACATTCGAAAAATTAAAGATCGCCGCAGTTAAATAAGAAAGCATGATTCAAAAAATCCAAAGAGGAATGATTCTGTCATTCCTCTTCTTTATTTCAGCAGGAAATTTATTTTCACAGATTAGTCCCGACACTAATTATGCTGTGAGAGTGATGTCATGGAATATTCTCAATTTTCCGAATTCTACACCAACTGCAGATTCGGCATTACGATGTCCGGAATATAGAAAAGTAATGCAGCATGTAAATCCTGATGTAGTTGTAACAATGGAAAACACTTCTGCAATGGGAGCGGGATGGTTTCTGACCAATGTGATGAATTCCGGAGCTTATCAATTTGCTCAGGGAACTTATATCAATGGCTATGATTCTGACAATGCAATTTATTATCGTGATTCATTGTTTGAATTTATTTCTAATGTTCCAATCATAACGGCACTTAGAGATATCAGTCATTATACACTCAAGTTTAAAGCAACGGATGATACGCTTCACATCTTCGCTGTTCATTTGAAAGCAAGTCCTGGTTTTGAAACCAACAGGCGTGATGAAGTATTATTGCTCAGGGCCGTTACCAATGCATTTCCTCCCGGAACAAATTTCATTGTTGCCGGTGATTTCAATTTCTATAATTCGTATGAACCCGGATATACAGCTTTGAAGCAAGATAACCCGGGCGATGACGGCAATTTCATTGATCCGATCAATATTTCAGGCACCTGGAATTATTGGGCATATGCACAATACCATACTCAATCAACTCGATTGACTTCAGTTGGTGGTGGCTCAACAGGTGGAATGAACGATCGATTCGATATGATCTTGTATTCAAATGGTATTGCTGTTCCCGATGGCATTTATTATGAACCCGGTACTTATAACAATATTGGTAACGATGGTAATCACTTCGATAAGTCAATCAATTTTGGATTGAATACAGCTGTTCCATCATCGGTAGCAACTGCTCTTTATAATTCATCAGATCATTTACCAATTGAGATGGTGCTTAAATTCGGGAGAACAATTGGCATTGATGAATTGAACACTACTGTGAATTCATTCTCTGTTTTCCCAAATCCTATAACAGAGAATTCCATTGTTCGGTTTGATCTCTCGAAAAGGCAAAAACTTTCTGTTGTAATCACTGATATGACCGGTAAAGTAATTTACGAATCACAAGCCCACATCTATGAAATAGGTGAAAATAGTGTTGAATTAGGGCAATTGGAAGGTGTAAGTGCCGGTATTTATTTGATCACTCTTTCAGGTGATAAAGTACTGGTTAATAGGAGATTGAATATTTTAAAGTAGACTTTTTTGATCATTTCTTCTGTATACATTAGCCCAAAAAGCGGGAAACATTTTTAGACCTTGTAAGTTAAAATTGGTACGAGCCTAAAACCGTAGGCTGTTATCGGTATGAAAAAGAAAGCTAAGTCTTTACCAAAACCCTTTGTGGGCGCACTCTTGATCTCAGAACCATTTAATCCTGAGCCCACGTTTAAGCGTTCTGTAGTGCTTATAAGTCAGCATACCGGAAAAGGTTCAATCGGTTTTATCATCAACAAACCAACCCAGTTAAAAGTGTGTGAAGCGTTAGATGATTTTCCTGAATTCGATGCTTGTATTTATTGGGGAGGGTCTTTGAAACTTGATTCAATTTATTACGTTCACTCAATTCCGGAATTAAAAGGAGCTCACAAGATCTCAGAGGGATTGTATTGGGGTGGCGATTATCAGCAATTGAAATTGATGATAGAGGCTGAAGAAATTACGCCTGACCAAATTAAATTTCTTGCAGGATATTCTGCATGGCATAAAAAAGACTTGCAAGAAGAATTAAAGACAGACAACTGGTGGATCACAGAAGCAGATGCTTATGATATCCTTATTGAAGAACCAACAGTAATGTGGGGAAATGTATTGCAACGAATGGGACATGTTTATGGAATCTTAAATGATTTCCCTGAAGATCCCAATCTAAATTAGAAGGAACAATTGATTTATATATTAAACGGCTGCTGAAAATTTTTCGGCAGCCGTTTTTATTTTGAAGTTGTTGAAAGGTTTTCAGGTTAGAAGTTCTGTGTTTCAAACCTGAAAACCTGAAATGTTATTTATGGCCTCAATGTAATCGTTCTACTAACCCCATTCTTCGTAACTGTAGCCTGATCATCACATGTACCAGATCCGAAGTCTATTGTTCTTACAGGACGAGACCCGGGAGTTATCTGAAGCGTACCACTTGTGATCCAATGACAATCGTGTTCACGGCGAAGATCTGTAAGTACACAATTGACGGCATCACCATTTGAATTTGTTCCATCAGCCGTACCGTTGATGAGGTAGTCATCATTTTGCCAGTCGGTATCACCATAGCCTGCCACCATTTCACGATTACGGACAGAGTTCCAAGTTCTCCATGTGCCGTCTGCACGCGTTATTCTCATGTTTGTAGCAGTGATCGTCCAATTCATATTGTTGTCTGTATTGAAGCCATTATTGACAACAGAACGTGTACCTTCTACATGACGGGTATTGACATAAAAGCTATCGAATGTAACTACCCAACTTGAACCCGGATCAAAATGTCCGGTGCCTGTATAATTCACGATCACTTTTCCTGCGCGGACTTTTCCATCAGCGCCAGTACAACCGGAATGAAAGTCATAAGTGATGACGTGGTTGATCGAGTCGTGTGTGACAGTGGCGCATGATAAGAAATTGAATTGATCATGATTTGCATCTGACGGATTTGATTGGTCAAAAGTACCTGTGCGTGCAATTTGCGAAGTCATGTTGTCAACATCAGAACCGATGCTTTCAACCTGACCAATGTCTTGTGAAGTTGATTGGAAATCTTCCATATCAGATAAGTCCTTTTCTTTTTTGCAACCATAATTGGAAGCAATTACCAAAAGTGCAATGGCAAGCAGTGAGCTTTTTGCGACTTGTTTCAATTTATTCATTTTATAGTTTTTAGGATTATCGGTAGGACTGACTTTTTTTGGGGAGGTTTAATCTGAATCCCGATTGCTATCAGGATTCATTTTCACTAACCACTAATTATGATTCTCAAATGACT
>Ga0138256_10009282_pt1 | contig 10318 bp, 11 predicted proteins | sample KNB2016incub_MG_FD_105486 | JGI IMG/M metagenome (GOLD analysis project Ga0138256, IMG submission 105486) | Active sludge microbial communities from wastewater in Klosterneuburg, Austria - KNB2014incub_MG | ecosystem: Engineered > WWTP > Activated sludge > Unclassified | place: Austria... | reverse complement strand
TGCAAGGGCCCGCGGCGCTGTTCGAGGCCTGCGTCGGCGCGGGCGTGGCGCGCGTGGTGCAGATCTCGGCGCTCGGCGCCGATGCCGAGGCGGCGACCGGCTACCACCGCAGCAAGCGCGCGGTCGTCGTCACCGAATGCGGCGAGCACTTGGCCCGTGGGACCGATCGCGCCGGCGACAAACCCGCGATCACCGATGGCCTGTCGGGCGAGGCGAGCCGCAGCGACGTTCAGCTCGACGACACGATCGCCAAACCCGTGACGAGCGAGGCGGATGCGGTTGGCACCGAAGGTGTTGGTCTCGACAACCTGCGCGCCGGCCCGTACGTAATCTTCGTGGATGCGCAGCACGAGCTCGGGTCGGGTGACGACGAGGTCTTCATAGTTGACGTTGAACAGGACGCCACGTTCGTAGATCTGCGTGCCCATGCCGCCGTCGACGACGAGAACACCACGTCGTGCGGCTTCGACGAACCGTGCAGATTTCGCGGGAGAAGTAGGCGTTTTGGGGGACATCGGGCGCACCCTAGCACATGGGGTGGAGCGCGTTTGGCATAGAACTTGGCCCAGCGGTCGAGTCGGTACGACGGTGCGAACCATCGCCCTGCCGAACAACGAGACACAGATGTTTTGCCCCCGCTGCCACAGACGTTTCGACGATGACGCGCATCGCTTCTGCGCCTACGACGGCGAACGTCTCGTCACGACCTTGGACATGTCGAGCATTCCGCACAAGCCAACGGCGGACGCGGGCATGATGCTGAATGGCCGCTACGAGATGCGTGGGCTCATCGGTCGCGGGGGAATGGCACGCATTTACTTGGCACAGGACAAGCAAACGAGCGAACCGGTTGCGATCAAGGTGCTCGATACGCTGCACTTGCGCACGCCTGGCGCGAAAGACCGATTCGACCGTGAAGCGCGCATTGCGAACGTGGTCACGCATCCTAACATTGTGAAAGTGCTCGATACGGGGCAACGCGCGGACGGCGTGCCTTTCATGGTGCTCGAATATCTGTTTGGCGAGACGCTTGGGGATTGGCTCCGGCGTAACCAAACGATGTCGCTACACATCACGTTGCCGGTGCTTGCGCAAATGGGCGCGGGACTTGCGGCGGCGCATTGCGCGGGCATCGTCCACCGTGACGTGAAACCGGACAATTTGTTCTTGGTGGGCGAACCGGGCGAACCGTATGGGGTCAAAGTTTTGGATTTTGGTTTGTCTCGGCTCGAAACCGCAAAAACGGTTTCTCAGATGGGTATGTCGCTCGGAACCCCGGAATACATGCCTCCCGAGCAGGTGGTCGGCGACAAAACCGATTCGCGATCGGACATCTATTCGCTAGGTATCGTGATGTATCGGATGTGCGTGGGTAAATTGCCGTTTCGTTCCGACGACGACGCACTCTTGCTCGCTCAGCAGCTCGTAAATCCACCGCCCGACCCGTCGGATGTCGCGCCCGGATTCGACCGAGCGATGGAGGGAGTCATTCTCAAAGCCATCCGAAAGCGTCAAGGGGATCGTTATCAAACGATGGACGCCTTCGTGGAAGACATCGAGCGGCTCATGGGCAAGCGCCTCGGTTCACTTCATGCGGGGCTCTTGCCGCGCGGTCCGGACGTGTATCAACCTCAGTCGGACATGGCGAAGATGGCGGCGAAATTCTTTTATCGGAAACTCGGGCTGGCGGTACCCCAGTGGAAAAGCTGAACGTCTCTTGGGGCATTACGCTGCCCTGACGAACCTTTGCAACGCACAGGCCAAGTCGTGCGTGCGTCGTTGCTCGGGCATGAGCTCACGCTCGACGAATTCGCGCTCGACTGCTTCGATATCCTCGAGGTGGCGAGCATATCGCTTTTTCCCCTGATCTTCGCCTTCTTCCAGGGCTGCGAGAGCCACTCGATGCCCGAGCAAGTCGGCTCCACGCTGAATCGCTCGCAAGAACGCTCCCCAGACGCCCGAACTATGTGCCGGCTCGCCACCCAATGCGCGAATTTTTTCCCGCAAGAGTTTGACGCGCCGATCATGGCTGTCACGAATTTGCCGCAGCGGCCCGATGACATCGGGGTCCTTTATCGTCTTCAGCGCCAAATCGTACGTCTCGACGCTCGCAAGCTCGCCCCGCACGAATTCATTGAGTTTTTCAATCGTCGACGCAAATTTCGGCTCGCCCGTACGAAGCGTCGTGGGCGAATCTTGCTGCGTTTCACGAGACCGCTCGATGGGTTCGTTCGCCTGCTGATTCTTTTCGCGCTCGACGTCTGCCGGCCCGCCCGGCTCTGCATCCATACCATGCGGAACGTTCGTGGAATAGTCGGGCTCTCGCTTGTCTTGGTCCATGGTGTACCTCTCTTGGGCACTCGCACGTCGATGTCGAGGGAGCATTTCTCATGTGCTGTTTGTCCGTGCGGTGTGGTACGCTCACGCCCGTGGCAATTCTCGAAATCGTTCAGCTTGGTCACCCGGAGCTTCGAAAGCGCGCGGAACAAGTATCGCGCGAACAGCTCGATACGCCCCTCGTGCAGCAGTTCATCGACGATCTGATAGAAACGATGCGACGAGCGAACGGGGCAGGTCTTGCGGCCACGCAAGTGCTATTTCCCTGGTTGAACACTTCTGCAGCGTCCAAACGCATCGTCGCCATTGAAGTGAAAGACAATCCTCGTTATCCGTACAAGCCAAACATTCCGCTGACGGTCATCGTCAATCCCGTGATCGAGCCGATATCGGAGGAACGATTCGACAATTACGAGGGGTGTTTGTCCGTTCCCAACTTACGCGGGCTCGTATCACGATACGCAGAAGTTCGCGTGACGGGATGGGATCGGCATGGCGGGCCTTTCGAGCGCATTGTGCGAGGTTTGTCGGCGGGGACGTACCAACACGAAGTGGACCATTTGGATGGATTGTTGTTCGTCGATCGAGTGACGGATACGAAAACTTTGTGCACATGGGCGGAGTTCGACAAACATTACAAGAAGGGGTTCGTCGAAAGAATCGTGCCGTTCATCGAGCGAATGGGGGGATGAGAACCGAGGGCTTTGGTGAAGGAAGATCTTGCGCCTCCCCGAGCATCGGGTGCTTGGAGCACGGAAGCGACAGAACCCATCTGCCAGGAATCTTCTGATGATGCCCGACCCGTGATACCGTGCGCGCCAAGTGTCGATGCCGGACTACCACCTTGCCCATTTGAAGGCTGACCAGCCTTGCCTCTGGTTGCCCCTTGCGCTGCCCGCATGTCTTCTCGCGTGTCGCGCCACCACCGGTCAATCGACGACATTCGAGCTGTCGCGCTTCGATGGCGAACAAGAAACGCCCACCAAAATTTCGTTGTCGATCGTGCACGCCGACGATGCCGCGCACAAGACGCCAGCGCTTCTCGCGTCCGCCTCCGATGAATGGCTTCGGGTCGCAGCGGCAATCGTGATCAGCGCGTTTTTGCGAAACTCGAGCGGGCAACGCATAAAGCGCGTGTCCCGTTGCGAAGGCGGTTTGGCGTTCTATCTCGATACCCCCGACGACGATGAGGATTGGTTGCTCAGCGTCGTCGGTTCGTCCGGGGACGACGCTGGCGAAGCTCTCGAACGCGCCACCGAGCAAGCAAACAACACGCCTTGCGCACACAAGATCGCAGCGGCCGTGGCGTTTGGCAGCGGCAAAGCCGCGTTGCGAGTCTTGTCATGATGAACTACGCCTTCGGGGTCGAGCCTTGGCCACGCACGCTCCAAAAAAGCGACGTCGAACAACACAAGAGCGTGCTCATTCAACAGGCACTCCTCGCCCGTCAAAACGAGCCGCGTCTCGTCGCACGCACGCTCGCACGCGGCGCCTTGTACTGGGAACGATGGCTGCTCGACAAAGACCCTGGCCGACGCGAACAAGAGCGCGTCATCTCGGGCCTCGAACTCGCGCGCGACGCGGGCGACTGGAAAGAAGCCGAGCTGCTCCTGGCTCACTGCGAAGGTTCCAAACGTCTTGCTCTCGCTCCGTTTGTCACGACATGGCGAGAGATCGTTCGCGAACGCTTGCCCGAACAAGTCGAGAATGAACAGCGGCTGGAGATTGCGTTTCAGCGATTTCGCAACGCCAAGACGATCGAGGACGAGACGGCCCGCGCCGACCTCGCTCGTGAAGTGATGGCAGACGCGAAAGAGATCGGCGAAGTGGGTTCGCCCGTTCCCGTCAACAACTTTCTCGCGAGAATCAGTGTTTCGCTTGGGTGGAACGACGAAGCCGAGACGTACTACACCGCGTTGCTCGTGTGTCGCCCGCTTTGGATTCCGTACATCGTGCAATTGTCGGAGCACCAAGCAAAAACCGACATCAAGCACGCGTTCCACACGATCGAAGCAGCCAAGACCATGCTTGGCAAAGACTTCTGGCTGGCCACGTGAAACGCAAACGCGCCGCTAGGAGGCTCGTGTCAAACTGCTGCGCGTCCGAGATCGTCGGTCGACATCACTCGAAATACCAAAGTATTCCTCGCTCAGTCGCCCTAGCTTTCGGTCGCTCACGACGTTCGACACAAGCCACCTAGACGCCTCGCGAGCGCGCCTCACGCTCGAGTTGTTCTTGGTAGGACACGCTGAACCGCGCCCACGGCCTCGAACGCAAACGGCCGAATCCAATGGGTTCGCCGGTGCCTTCGCAATACCCGTAATCGCCAGCGCGGAACTTCGCGAGCGCGCGATCGACTTCGCTGAGAAGCTGCACGTCGCGTTCGAGCAGCCGTGATGTCATCGCGGTGATGCCTTCGATGTTGGCGTCGTCCATTTCGTCTCCGACTTCGCGCCCGGAGTCTCGGTCTTGTCCCTGGCGGGATTCGATGCTGGCGACGAGTTCGCCGCGACGCACCTCGAGCATGCGACGAAGTTCTTCCCGTTGAGCATCCGTCAAGTCTGGCGACTCGTCGACCATCTCGCGCCCGCCACCGCGCGTAGGAGGGCGCAAGGGCAACGCACTGTGCGCAATGCTCATCGTCCCTGGTTCTTTTCGGTCAGCCATACGTGCCGTCTACCCTTCTCTGTGTGTACGAAGCGTGTCTTGCGATGCGCGGCAAGTAACGTGCCTTCACCCGGCTGCGCATCAATTGCACGTCAGCCCGCGATGGCACTCGTTCGCATCGCATCGTTTGTCCAGACACGACAGTTGAAGCCATCATGGTGCAAGCGTCTTGAGCAGCCAGCCGATGTCTTCCATGACTGGTTTTTGAGCCGTGATGGACAGTTCACCGCGCGGAGCATCAACGCCCTTGACGCTCGTCGTGATGAAGATGGGCGCATCGCCTTGGTGCGGCAGCGAAGCCAACGACTTCGCCAGACGTTCGAACATTGGGTCTGGCCGACGGCGTTCCAAGATTCCGCCCGACTTCTGCAAACTCTGGGTGACCATCTTCAGCGAGATGAATCCGGCGCTCATTTGGTCGCCACGGCGAAGCGGTTCGAGATCCTTGCGGCTTGCGATCGTGCCTTCGTCCGGAGCGCCCGTTTTCACGGCGAGCAACCGTTTGACGAGGTGGTCGGGTTTGCCCACGCCCACCGCTATCCATGTGCGCGACTTGCCATCGGGCATGAGTAGCACGTGCATCTCTGCACTCACGACATCCTTGTCCTTCGCCGTCTTCACGACACCCAGTTTGGCCGCAGGAAGTTTGTCCACCTTGATGACGAGATCCAGCGACCCTGCTCCGAGCGCTGCCGGTCCTGGAGAAACCTTCACGATGGGCAACATCGCAGCTCCGTCCTTGCCCAGCATCTTCTTCAGCGGCTCCTGAAAGCCTTTGCGTTGATACACGTCCGCGACGCGCTTCAACTGCTTCGACATCGCCGCCGGTCCCTCGTCGAGCCCCATGAGCGTCCATCCCGTGTATCCCCCCAAGAAGGCGTCCATCTCGGCCTGCGGCGTGAGCGGTTTGGCCGGAGCAGCCGAACCGTCGTGTTGGCCTGATGCGGACACGGTTGTCACGTACGGCCCGACGGAGATCTCGAGCAGCTCGCTCAGCGCACGATGATCGGCGTCTGCTCCGATGCCGAATTTCGCGAGGCCTCCTTCGAGAAGCAGGCGCGCCGTGCGCATGATCGGCAAAAACTTCTTCGGGTCGGTGCCTCGACCATAGAGCACGCTCGAGCTGTCTTTCGGGGCGCGCCAGAAGATGGCTGGTGGAGGGCCTGCGCGGTCGGGACGATCGCCCATCATGCCAGCAATCCAGGACGTTTTTCCGCGCATCGAAAGCGCTGCGGTTGCGCGCAGACACGAAACCTGATCGACTGCGACGTCGAGCGAAAGTTTGTCGGCGTCCGCGACGAGCGCCACGATCTCGTCCGCCACGCCCGACGCTGCATCGACGATCGCTTTGTCGAACTTGGGTTCACCGATCGATCCTTCGGCTTGCGCGAGCACGGGCAAACCTTGAATTTGCTGTCGCAAGACCGATCCGTAACGAGCCTCGGCGGGCATCAGCCGCAGCTCGACATGCGCGTCCGTCGAAGCGGCCGGCGCCGCCGGAAGCGTACGCGTCAGGTATGGCGCAAGCGTGAGCACGTCCCTTTCCCGTGGACCACAAACGAGTCGCACGGGCGACGCACCTGCAGAAGCGGCAATCAGACAAACCGCGTCCCTTTTCCCCGCAATCCGAAATTGTCCTGGAGCAACCTCCGTGAGTGGCCCAGCCGGCTCGACCGCCGCCTTTGCTTTGTCGAGCGACGACAAACCGATCGAGAACGCGACGAACCCCCCTGGCCCTTTCGATTTGGGATCGAGCGACGCGACGCCGAACACGGGCGCATCATAAGCGACGGCTGCCGCGAGAGCCCGCACGTCGACGCTCGATGCAACGACATCACGCAAGACGTTCCGCATTCCAAACTCGGCGACGTCGAGCGCGCGTTCTGGCTGCGTGTTCGCGCACGAGGAGAATGCACGCAGCGTCTCCGCCGGGCTCTTCCATCCGAGCAGCGCGACGATGTCTTGCGGTTCGGCGACGGGAGTCAGATCGTACGCCGTGCCGGGCGCTGCCGTGGGCGGTGCGGCGACTTCCGCAACGGCGATGTTTTTCGGGGCTTCCGTCGCAGTTTTCGCGGGTTCAACGGGCGTGGACGAACCGCAGGCGAGGACAAACAAGGACACGAGCGGGAGGAGCGGCTTGCGCATGGCCCGGTCTTATACGGCCAAGTCGCGTGCGCGTCGACCCTCCGTTGACGTCGGGGCCTTGCGACATACTTGCGTTCGGGGCGACATCGTCCTACGTCGAAGACATGCATTTACAGAACCGCAACAACTCATTCAGCCTCGTCACGTTCGCGCTGCCGGCGCTTCTCATGGCAGTCGCCGTCGGATGCGGTGGTGACAGCACGCCGCCGCCCGTAAAGCCCGAAGTCACCGCGGCGCCACCACCGCCTCCTTCTGCGTCAGCGGCACCAGAAACACCTCCGCCCGCTGCGTCGGCAAGCGCAAGCGCAGCAGCGCCGCCCCCTCCGCCAACATCGTCGGTCGAACGACCGCCCGTGCTGCTGAGCAATGAAAAGGAATTGGTTGCGCCGGTTTCATCGAGCCCGGGAGCGAAGTTCGAGCTCGGCGACGATTCGGGACGGGCCATCTTCCGCATTCGTGAAGGCGCTCTTTCGTCGCCGCACGTGTTCACGTTCAAGATCGACACGAAGGCGAAGTCGACGGGGATTCCGGTAGGAAAAACCTATCGACTCATCGTTCAAATCGAGAACTCGCAGGAGCTTCCGAAGGTGGAGACTGTGGACAAACCATTCGAGTTCACGTTTCCGACGTCGGGGAAAAAGGGCATCAACTTGGCTGTGGGCGAAGCGACGGTTGACGCAAAAGGAAACGAGAAGATCACGTGGACGGTCGTAGCTCCTGAGAAAATCGACGAATCGATGGGGACGGCATTTTTCAAATTGCCCGCTGTCGGTAACTACCACATGCACATGACGCTGAAGGCGCCCACGGCTCCTGCAGCGCCGAAGTGACCTGCGCCCCGAGTTGCTCGACGCCATCGCCAATTTGCCGAATCGCGCACGTAAGCGAAGGTTGGAGGCACTTCGGCAACAACTAGCGAAGGTCATTCCCGATCTCGAGGAGGTGCGTTTCGAGCACGATGCAAAAGCGCCACACGTCGGATTGCGATTCGCATCCATGCCAAACGTGTTGTATCTGGAGGACCAACTGTCCGACGGAACATTGCGGCTGCTGGGCTTGCTTTGGGCGCTCGGTACGGGAAATTCGCCATTGTTGCTCGAAGAGCCCGAGCTTTCGCTGCATTCAGCGGCCCCAACTGCTCGCTCGCTCCTCGAGACAAACTTTTGTGAGCACTCATTCCGAGGACATGCTTGCGGACACAGGAATCGATCCTTCCGAGGTGCTCATTTTGACGCCCACGCCTGGGGGAACTCGGGTCACCGTCGGCTCGGAGGATCCGGCACTGAATGCGCTTGCAAAGGCTGGTGCACCTCTCGGTGGAATGCTTGCGGCAAAAACCAGGCCGGCAGAAATCGAGGGGCTTGCGAGCGTATGGGGTGACGACGAATGAATTTGCACGTCGTCACCGAAGGGGTAACCGACATCCCGTTTGCCAGAAAAATTGCGACGCTGGCCGGATGGGCGGAGAGCGTGTGTCTATCAGGCACAGTCACTTGCTGACAAAGTCCACGCCAAACCCGCGCCCGTCAAGTCCATCGCGGCCTTTGCCAACAGCCGCCGCGGTATCCGGTCCCCAGCAAACCAATTCATGCCAGCCGCCACGATGGCTTCCGAATTCGTCACGAATCGCTCGACGAGCGGCCTTGTAAAACCATACACGTGGCGCGCCAGACGCGAACGCACCGCCAAGTCGAGCCCCAAACGCGTCCTGCGCACGTGCTCGTTCCACTGAGCAAACGACAACTCATCCACCGCCAAACACCGCGCCAAATAGGGTCCAGCCACCGCGCCGTATTGAATCGCTTGCGCAATCCCTTCGCCAAGCACCGGGTCAATCCCCGCAGCCTCTCCCACGAGCAGCACACGCGGACGCGAAAGCGGCTCGGAAAACGATACGCCCCGCTCGGCAAAACGACGCACCCCATGATCCGAAGACGTCACGCCAAGCCTTTCCAGTCGCCGCTCGAGCCTCTCTGCAACGCTCGACGAGCCGCCCGGTCTTTCAGGAACCCCGTCACCACGTAATTCATAAATGCCTCGACAAACAAGGTGTTCGCCTCGAACGACCGTTGGGAAGTCCCACGCGTACCCCACCAAACCAGGATCTTCTAGGTCGAAATGCAAGATGTCTCGATGTCCATCGCCGACTGCGGAGATGGTATCGACTTCCATGGCCTGCGCCATGAAAACACCCCGAGAAAAACCCGTGGTTCGACGAACGATGCTTCCCACGCCATCCGCACCGACGACGGCACGCGCTCGAATCGCACCCACCGACGTCGTCAAATGAACGGAATTGGAATCGACGACGACGTTCTCCACCTTCACGCCATCACGAACCTGCACGCCCCGCGCCATGACCGTTTGGGCAAACGCGTGATCGAATTCAATACGACGAAGCACTCGACCGATGATCGGCCCATCGCGCCGTACACATAACGTTTTTCCATGCGCCCGAACAGACAAACCACGCATCGGAACGTGCGGCACGTCGATGCGTACTCCAATCGACGCAAGGAGTCGATCGGCTCGCGCACCGACGGCACCCGCGCATATTTTTTCACGCGGATACGTTGCCCGCTCCAAAACGAGGATACGGTCGCGCAGCCGCGGCGCCGCATGCGTCAAGAAGAGCGCCGTCGACAAACCCGCAGGCCCTCCGCCGACAATCACGAGGTCGACGTCGAATGCGGGGTCGGCGCGCATCAGCTCGGTACCTCGTCACCCTCTTTCGGCGCACCCGCACGAATCATCGTGCCAACACCTCGCGACGTGAAAAGCTCCGCTACGACATTGTGCGGAATGCGTCCGTCGATGATGTGTACGGTTTCCACGCCACCTTCGAGCGCTCGCAAAATGGCCGCGGCTTTGGGGAGCATTCCACCCGTCACGGTACCGTCTTTCATGCGCAGTTCGAGCTCCTCGGCACTCAATTCCGAAACGAGCAACTCATTCGAGAGAATGCCCGCCACGTCGGTCAAGAAGATGAGCTTTCTTGCCCCGGACGCAATGGCAATCTCGGCCGCGACTGTATCGGCATTGATGTTGTACATCATGCCGTCCTTGCCCAAACCAATGGGCGAAATGACAGAAATGTAGCCCTTGCCCAAAAGCAACTCAACCACCTCAATATCAACACTCGACACTTCGCCCACATACCCAAAGTCCT
>Ga0138256_10009281_pt1 | contig 10321 bp, 4 predicted proteins | sample KNB2016incub_MG_FD_105486 | JGI IMG/M metagenome (GOLD analysis project Ga0138256, IMG submission 105486) | Active sludge microbial communities from wastewater in Klosterneuburg, Austria - KNB2014incub_MG | ecosystem: Engineered > WWTP > Activated sludge > Unclassified | place: Austria... | reverse complement strand
TTCCGTCCCGGCATGGTGTTCGCGCACATGGCTACCGTTACTTTGCCTGCTCCAATGACACAGCGTTCCTTCTCGTTCCTTCGCCGTTCCGCTCTTATCGGAGTACTCATGATCGGTGCCAATTCCAGCCATGGGCAGTCCGTTCAAATACTGTTGATCCGCGGTGATTCGCTCTTGGATGTGGAGAAGCCACAACGAGCACTCGAAGTCTTCGATGCGGCGGTGAAGAAGGAATCCACAGCCGCCACGTTGCTCGGTAGAGCAAGGGCATACAAAGCCTTGGATCGGAACGAGCGCTTCATCCAGGATGTGGACAAGGCCTTGAAGCTGGACAGTACATCGGGCGAAGGCCATTTCCAGCGCGGCCTGTATTCCTTCACGACGAAGGACTACGAAAAGGCCGAGTACCATGGCGGCAGGGCCATTACCTATGCGCGCAACAACCTGTGGCGCGCACGATCGCACAACCTACGCGGCGAGGCACGCTCCGAGGCTGGTAAAGTGGACCTGGCCATTGAAGACCTGGAAGCGGCACGGTCCCTAGGGCGTGAGGATGTGGCCTCATTGCGGACGTTGGCAAGGCTGTACGATATGGTCAGCCGGCACGAGGATGCCTTGGCGGTGCTGGAACGCTTGTGCGATCTTGAACCCAACGATCCGGGCCATTGGACGAACAAGGGGTATGAACTCACCATGGTCGGACGCTATGAGGATGCGCTGGCTGCACTGGATCGTGCACTCGCCTACGATCCGGATGAACCTATCGCACTGAGCAACAAGGCGTACACCTACATGAAAATGGAGCGCAACGACGATGCGTGGATCACCGTGGAGCGCAGCCTGAAGAATTATCCCAGCAACCCGCACGCGCTGCGCACACGGGCCATATTGCGCTTACGAAAAGGCGAACGCATCAAGGCATGCGAGGACCTTGGTGTTGCGAAAGCCTTGGGCGACGTTCCTGAAGTGGATGAGCTGATCAAGGAAAATTGCGCCACCCCGGGCGGGGTCCGCTGACCGTGCGTTCCTATTGCAGTACCACGACCGTGCTTTGGAACTGCTGCCCGTTCGTTCCGAGGATCCGTACCACATAAGTACCAGCGGATAGCCCTGGTCCTTGATCGATGATCCCGGCAGTGCGGATGCGTTGCTGGATCACCACACGTCCGGTTGCATCCACTACTTCCAAGGTGCCGTGTACGCCCTCCGGCAGTTGGATCCGGAAGGATCCATCATTCGGGTTGGGCCACACCAACAGATCCGTGGCAACGCGCTCGCTGATGCCATTGGTGGATTGGAATGAAAGCATGAAGCGATCCAACGCCGCTTCAACCACATGCCCTGGGTTCGCATCGGTCGCTGTGGCGATCAATTGCATGGTGGACGAGGGTATCATGAAATCGGCGATGCGCTTGTCCGAGGCCACCCAAGAGGACATCGGTGGCGTTGCCGTGGTGATGCTCTCCATGGTCACGGTGCTGGTACCATTGGAGATCGCAATGGTGAAGGAATCGTTCGGGTTGCCACTTCCACCACCGTTATAGAACCAGCGGTAGTAGTGTACATGCGGCTCAATACCCGATGTCGCATCGAAGAAGGGTGAACGCAGGACCACTGCCCCATCATCCACATCGTCCGTACCTGCACCACCGCCACCGTTGCCGGTCACGTAAGCTTGGTCGCCGCAATCACCGGTCACATCCAGATCCGGATTGCTTTGCACCGCACCATTCATCGTTCCCACCGGTTCACCGCGCACCCACGTACCCGAACTGGCGGTCGAGGTATTCGTCCAGCCGAGATCGAGTGCGAAATCATCCGCATAACCCAAGGGCAGTTCCACGGTAAGCGGCCCGTTCCCGGATTGCAAGGTCTGTGCGGGAAGACAGACGGTGTGCCAGCCCCAGTGGCCCACGGTGATCTTATAATCATCCTGGAAGATCGCGGGGAATGCGAAGGAGCCATCGGGACCGGCCTGTGCGCTGAGTTGGAATTGCGGACTCGACATGCTGATCACTGCACCGGCGACCGGATCCGCTGTACCTGCGGTGACGACGTTCCCTTGGAAAGCGAAGGCCACCATCGGTTCGAGATCGACATCCAACTGGGTGGTCACACCGTTCTGCAACACCACGCCATTCACCGTCGCGGGGAAATAGCCCGGAGCCGATACCTGCACGCTGTACGTGCCGGCTTGATAGTACCCGGTCATGTACGTTCCGTCGACGGGTGTCTGTTCCGAGATCGTGGTTCCCACGATCGTTAGTGTAGCTCCGGCGATCGGCGCGGAAGTCTGCGCATTGGACACGGTTCCTTCCAAGCGACAAGCCTGAACATAAGTCGGCCCCAGAACGAACAAACCACCTTCGATGTCGGAGATGATCAGAAGGCCGGAATCGAAAAAGGGGTACACACCCCAGGCACCGTTGAATCCATCACCACTGAATGGTGAGGTGTCGTAGTTGCCCACCTCCACCATGTTGTGCGGATCGGACGCATCATAAATGACCACACCGAAGGTGTAGTAGGATGTCACTACATAGTCATTCAGCCAGTACGTGTTGTGCGGGATCGCACCTGATCCATTGTCGCTGCGCAGGCGATCCACTTCGTTGATGTCCGTCGGATCGCTCACGTCATAAGCACCCACATACGCATTGGTCCGCTCATCGGTGGTGAAGAGGTAGTTACCACTGGCGTCCAACCATGTGTTGTGCGTGAAATTGTTCGGTGTGGCGTGAACCCCCAATTGCACCGGTGCGGAAGGATCGGACACGTCCACGATACTGAAGAAGCCATCGTAGATGTGCGCGGCGTACAAGGTGTCACCCCGCGCGAAGCTGTCATGGCAGTAATACGGGTCGTAGGAACCCACTTCAACCGGATCCATGGGATCCTGCGTGAGATCATACATGATCACACCACCGTTACCCCGATTCGCACCGTGCAGGTAAAGTCTCCCGTTCTCATCTATGAAAAGGGAGTGCGCGGTGCTCCAACTGGGATCCGTCCAAGCGATCGCGGGTAAGTTGGTGCTTTGCGGCAAAGGACTCAGGTCCACGATCACGATCCCGCCATTCTCGGCTTCAGTGGTCATGTAGGCGTGATCGTTCCACACCTTGATCTCGCGCCAAATGGAGGTCGGTCCGGCAAAGAAGAAGATCTCCTGCGGGTTGCTCGGATCCTCCAAACTCACCACTGAGATCCCACCGGGATTCGATGCTCCTGTACCATTCACACCGATGAGGGCGTATTCGATCCCGGTCTCATCGGTGTAGCCCCAGATGTTGCTCAGGTCGCTGTTGTGGAGCGCTTGGTGATCCAGTTGCCCCACCAGGGAGATGTTGAGTTGGGCAGAGGTGGTTGCAACAACGGCGAAAGCCGCAATGGATAGAAGGTTGCGCATGATCGTTCAAAAAAGAAAGCGCCAAAGTAGGACCCAAGTGGGATGTGTAAGGTTCCGAACGGGCCACCTTCCGCACGGGATGGGAATGCTGCCCGGATCGCCGTGCCACCATAGTCCACCGCAGGAAGATATCTTGGCCTCCTCAACCCGGTGAAATGAAGGACCTTCTCTGCACCACGGATCTCACAAAGGCATCTGAAACGGCGATCCGGCACGCACTCTATCTCGGCGATCGGTTGGGCTCGCGGGTGAGCCTGATGCACGTCCTGGGCAAGAACGGTCGGTCCGACGATGATCATGCATTGGTGGCGAAGGCCGTGGAGGAGCAATTGGGGCTGATCGGCGCGGACCGTTTGCACCTGTTGATGCCTGAGGGCGATTTCATGGAGGAGATCATCAGCGAAACCGGCCGGGGCCACCACTTGTTGGTCATGGGTACGCATGGCCCCCACGGACTCCGCCAATCCCTCTTCGGTGCTGATATCCTGAAGATCGTCCGGCGGTCGGCGGTTCCTTCCTACGTGGTCCAGGATCAAAGCCCGGCAGAGCCGGAACTGAAGCGGATCGTCCTCCCTGTAGCCGGACACTCGGACATCCACCGGTTGATGGATGTGGTGTGCCTGTTGGCCATAGCATGTGATGCGGAGGTACATATCTACCAGCTGATGAGACCCGGCGAAAATCCGAGCGATGCCTTGCTGGCCAATAAACTGAGCATGATGCAGTGCCTGGAGCGTGACAAGGTCCGGCATGTGGAGGCCACCATCCCTGCCACCGGATTCAGCCTTGGGTTCGCCGGTCCGACGATCGAATACGCGCGGAGCGTCGATGCGGATTGCATCGCCATCATGTCCCATGCGTCCGAGGAATACCGCTATATAGCCGATGCGGAGAAGGAGCGGATGTTGGCCAATGAGGCCTTCATCCCGGTGCTCTGCGCATAGCGCGAAGGCCCTAGGAGACCTGGATCGCCCCCACGTTCCGCGATCCACCTATATTCGTGGGCTTTTCGGATAGCCCTCGCGTCCGACCATTGCGCGGAACCATGTGGATCCACTCCCGGACGCTCCTTCTTTTCCTCTTTTTCACCTTGATGGCACCGGCAACGCGCGCGCAGTTCGGAGCCGCCCAAGTGATCCTGACCGGTGATGATCCGGATCCGGTCCATGCCATCGACGTGGATCATGATGGTGACCTGGATCTGGTTCGAACCCGCATCGACCAAGGCCTGCTTTGGTATGCGGATCTTGATGGTCTCGGCACCTTCGGGCCGCCCGGTGTGATCATCCCTCCTCCCTTCGAGCCGACCGCATGGTACTTGGTGGACCTTGGAACCGATGGCTTGTTGGACCTTATCTATCATGATCCCGTTGACAACACCATCAAAGTGGCCTTGGCACTGGGGGCTGGCCTCTTCGAGCCGGCCACACCTGTGCTTACGCTTGCCGGGACCGTGCAAGCCATGACGACGGCGGAGATCAGCGGCGACGGCTTGGTGGATCTCGTGCTGTTGGTCAGTGATGGTAGTGGAGGGAACGAACTTCATTGGGCAATGAACACCGGCACTGGATTCGGCACGCCGCAAGCAACCGGGGTCACCTTCATGGATCATGCTCCTCTGCGAATTCTTGTGGCCGATATCGATCAGATCGGCGGGACCGACCTGATCACGTGGGATGCCGACCAGAACGTGGTGGTCCTGCTCAATGCGCAAGGCGATGGTAGCACGTGGGTCACGCAAGTGGTCTTCAATTCCGCCGCGTCCCCTTTGGAAAAGCCGCAGTTGATCGATGTGGATGCCGATGGCGATCTGGATCTGGCCGAAGCACGCTTTCCGGCGGTACACTGGATGGAGAATACGTTGGATGAAGGTGGCCAACTCGGCTTTTGGGTGGATCACCAGATCGCTGCATGGACCACCGCTGGAGAAGGATCGTTCGGCCATTTCGGATGCGGACCAGGCGCTGGCGTGATGTACCGCGCTGCCAACCCGAACGTGGGTATGTTGTGGTCGCACTGGCTTCCTGAATTGAATGACCTGGCCTTCCCCAATGAGATCTCCTCCCCTCCAATTGGTAGCCAACCGCTGCTCGCCGACCTGAACGGTGATGGCCACGACGACCTGATCCTCTTCGAGAACGGTGAGCGCCTGTGGTACCCCAGTACGCTGACCACTCCGACCACGATACTTGAACTGCCGGCCCTCGAACCGCTTTGCAAGTTCGGTCCGGGTCTTCCGTTGCCGGAAGCGATCCCGGCCGGAGGACATTGGAGCGGACCGAGCGTGATCGACGACGTATTGCATCGAAGCCTGTTGTGGGGCCAAGGCACGATCGAACTTGGCCATGCGTACTACGAGCCCGCCGGTTGCCCGGTCGGTGCGAACGCGGACATCCTTGTAGTGGACGGTCCGATGATCACACCGGCCATCGGACCGGTCCTTTGCAGTGGTCAGGGCCCGATCCAACTCACCTCCACACCACCGGCTGCGGAGTGGTTCGGGATCGGTCCGGATGCAGTGATCGATCCAACGATCTTTCACGGCGGTGTGATCGCCGCGATGTTCATTGATGGAACGGGAACCGATTGCGCCTCGGAAACGGAGCCGCTGGTGGTTTGGACCAGCCTCGCGGCGGAGATCACGCCACACGCTTCGCTGTGCATCAACAGTGGCCCGCAACTCATCACCATACTGAACGCCCCGCCCTTCGGTATCTCTTGGGGCGGCGCTATCGAATCGTGGAACAGTGTCGGGGCCACTTTCCTGCCGGACCAAGGCGCGGGCACCTATCCGATCATCCTGCACGCAGATGCCACCCAACCCGGCCAGTGCGATGGTGTGGACACGCTCTGGCTCAGTGTAAGCGATGTGTTCCCGGAGATCCTCATCACACCCGTTGCGCCGCTCTGTACAACCTCTGCACCCCTCGACCTTTCACCGTTCGGTACACCCTTCGGTGGGTTCTGGTCTGGACCCGGGATCACGAATGGGGAATTCGACCCGGCCCAATTTCCCAGTGGTGAATACTTCCTCACCTATTCCTATTTCGCACCGGAAGGATGCGGTGCGTCGAATGCACTGCCAGTGACTGTTGCATCCGAGGCCGTGGTCACCACCAATGCTGCGGACCTGATCCTGTGCGCAACGGATGGACCGATCCAATTTGTTGGAAGTCCGGCCGGTGGAACCTGGGCGGCACCGATCGATGCGAACGGGGTCCTCGACCCGGCCATCACCGGACCCGGTGATTATCCGGTGGTGTACGCCTATTCCAACGGGCCGGGATGCTTGCTCCTGGATGCCACCGCGACATTGAGTGTCTGGACCACGACCACGCCGATCATCGATCCGGTAGGTGCGATCTGCACCACCGATGACCCGGTGGCCATCTCGGGTTCCCCGGATGGAACTTGGAGTGGAAGTGTGAACGGAAGCGGACCTTCGGTTTGGTTGGATCCATCCGCACTCGGTGCGGGACTCTGGCCGGTAACACTTACGGCAGCTCATGAAGGCCAATGCCCCGGCAGTACGACCGTGGACCTGCTGATCGAGGTATGCACCGGGCTTTCCGATCCGGACCCGGCAAACCTGGGCGCCGTTCCCAACCCTTTCACGGACCGGTTGACGATCACGGTCGGTAGCACGGCCGTACTTGCTTTGGAACTGGTTGATGCCACGGGTCGAAGGATCCTGGCCCACGGCCCACAAAGCACTGGTTCCCAGCTTGTGCTGGACCTTGGGGGCGTTCCATCCGGCGCCTACCTGCTGCGCGTGACCCGCGCCGATGGGGCGGTGTGGACGATCCGCCTCCTAAAAGTGTAGGTGGATCCGCCCAAGCATTTGGTGGCATGCGCTAGCCGCGTACTTTCGGGGAGCCGCGAACAAGTCCAACCATACCCCTACGCCATGATCGCTACACAGATCCGACAAAAAGACGCCAGCTTCTATTTCGTCTCCTACCCGTGCGAGGACATCCTTCGCCGCGTACGTTTCATCAGTCGCTTTTACGCGGAAGGTGAAAAGTCGATCAGCCCGGACGAAGCAGGTAAGGGTGATGAGGTCGCATCCTTCATCCAACGGATCGAACGCAGCGATGCGGCGTTCCAACGGACCATGTCACAAGCCAAGATCAAAGCGATCCGCAACTTCTACGAGACCGCCGTGGCGCAACCACCGATCCCGGGAACCGTGTTGCTCTTCAGTAGCGACATCCTCGAGTTCTCCCCGCTCGGCAACCTGAAGAATGTCGGCGACCTGAAGGAGCCGAAGGAGAAGTACTTGATCATTGATGGTCAACATCGTCTCGCGGCGCTGGAGTTCTATTTGCGTACCCATCCGCAAGAGGCGAAGAGCATACACGTTCCCTGCATCATCTTCGATGGTGAGAGCGAGGATTTCGCGGCGGAGATGTTCGTGATCATCAACAGCACACCGACACGGATCAACAAGAGCCACCTCATCGATCTGTATGAGCGCGTGAGCTGGGAGAAGCCCGACAAGCGCCTCGCCGCGAAAGTGATCGAGCGGTTGTACAACGAGCCGGACAGCCCGCTTCGATACCGCATCAATCGCTTGGGCAACCGGAGCAAGCAGGAGAAGTGGATCATGCAGGCCGAACTGTTCAGCGAAGTACACAAGTGGGTCCTCCGCTCATTCGACAAGAGTGAAAAGGTGAACGATGCAGCGGTGGAGAAACGATATCGCATCCTACAGGAATTCTTCAAAGCGGCCAAGAGCGCATGGGGCGATGCATGGGGTGATCCGCGCTTCCACGTGACGAAGCCTGTTACGCTGAAGGCGATGATCCGGGTGTGCGCCGACCTGAACGCGCGCGATCGCGGTGAACCCGAAACGCGCGAGCGACGCTGGGCCGATCGCATGGCTGTTTGGAACGAAGTGGTCCGCGACTTCCGCGACGACGGTTTCTATGAGCGCTTCGCCGCCAAAGGCCAAGTGGAACGGGTGGGCAAGATCCACAAGTTCCTCAGCGGGCGGTTGGGGTTGTGATCCTTCAAGGGGATCCTGCGAACCTCCGCTCGGTGTATCCCCTGACCACGCCAAACGGGTGATAAGTACGCTCTGGTAGCTGGCACACGTCCAGCAACCAACCTGATTTCCCGCGTCTTGTTCGCGACATACGGATCATGCGCACAACCCTTCTTGCTCTAGCGGTTCTTTCTTGTGCTGCTGGCTTCGCACAACAAGGTCCTATTCCATCAGCTTCGGTCCAGAAGGCGATCACAGTATTGAAAGCCGAAGGACTTTCAGAAAAAGACCTCGCCGAACTCCGCGAAACCGACAGCTATACGGACGCCCACAACGGCATTCGACACACGTGGTTCAAGCAGCAATGGCAGGGCATCGACATCTTCAACAGCGAGGTGGTCGTGCATCAACGGGCCGATGGGGAGATCGTCGCGATCCTGCATCGCACTGTGGATCGTGTCGAACAGAAAGCGCGACCTCGACAACCCGGGATCGCCCCCGAGGAAGCACTTCGTCGCGTGTTGGCAATGGACGGTATGCGGATCGCGGTACCAGCGTTGATCGAACACACACCGGAACAACACCGTTGGCGTTTCGCCGGTGAAGCGTTCGGCGGTGAGTCCCCTTTCGTTGAACTGGTGTGGATGAACGCAGGCGATGCGCTGTGGCTTGCATGGAACGTGAACTACTATCAACCGGATGGAACGCATTGGTGGAACGTGCGGATCGATGCAAACTCCGGTAAGGAGATCGAACGCAACGATTGGGTGGCTTCGACATGCGGCTTCGATCATGCCATTGCGGAAGTAGGAGCAGCGGCTTGTGCGCCTCCACCGCTACCCGCAGCGCCAAACGACCTGCGCGTGTATCCGCTGCCGTACGAAAGTCCGAACCATGGCGCACGCGCCATCCGTAACGCACCATGGACCGCCGCCCCGATCGCATCACCATACGGTTGGTACGATACGAACGGAGTGCCCGGCGCCGAGTACACGATCACGCGCGGCAATAATGTGTACGCCTCCGAGGACGTGAACGCGGATAATATCCCCGGCTTCAGCCCGGATGGGGGGACGAACCTCGACTTCGACTTTCCGATCAACCTGGCGAATGCACCGAGCACCAACCAGGCAGCATCGATCACCAACCTCTTCTATTGGACCAACCTGATGCACGACATCTTCTACCGGTACGGGTTCGATGAGGTCAGCGGCAATTTCCAGAGCAACAACTACGGACGCGGGGGCGTGGAAGGAGACTTCCTATATGCCGATGGACAGGATGGAAGCGGCACGAACAACGGGAACTTCAGCACGCCGCCGGATGGTACCAACCCGCGGCTACAGGTCTTCAACTGGACCTTGACCACACCCAACCGCGATGGTTGCTTGGACAACGGATTGGTCACACATGAATACGGTCACGGCATCAGCAATCGTCTGGTCGGCGGCCCCAGCAACGCGAATACCTTGACGAACCAGGACCAGCCGGGCGAAGGTTGGAGTGATTGGATCGCATTGATGGTGACGATGGAGCCGGGAGATCTGGGTACTGACGTACGCGGGCTGGATACGTACCTACTGAACCAGTCCACTACGGGAAACGGCATTCGACCTTTCCCTTACACCACCAACCACGCGCTGAACAACCTCACCTACGCGAGCACCAATAACACTTCCCTGCTCCCCAACGCACACGGCAATGGCACCATGTGGTGTTCGGTGTTGTGGGACCTCACTTGGAACCTCATTGACCTCTATGGTTACAGTCCGGACCTGTACAACGGCAACGCCGGCAACAACATCGCATTGCAATTGGTGATCGCTGGCCTGAAATACACGCCAAGCAGTCCGGGCTTCGTGGATGCACGTAACGGGATCCTGATGGCGGACCAGATCAACAACGGTGGAGCCTACCAGAACATCATC
>Ga0138256_10009280_pt1 | contig 10322 bp, 20 predicted proteins | sample KNB2016incub_MG_FD_105486 | JGI IMG/M metagenome (GOLD analysis project Ga0138256, IMG submission 105486) | Active sludge microbial communities from wastewater in Klosterneuburg, Austria - KNB2014incub_MG | ecosystem: Engineered > WWTP > Activated sludge > Unclassified | place: Austria... | reverse complement strand
GCAAGGTATCCAGGGTCGGCGTCAAGTAATATCTGATTGTCGTACACGGTAGAGAGGACAAACGTCACACTCTTTGGAGTACTGTTCGGATGTTCGGCTTGCAGTTCTTCCCTGCTGTCGCTCCAATAGTTCTGGTCGTTCTCTCTGACAAGCCATCGGATAACTCCGCTTCTCTCAGGGATGATGTAACCATCCTCGCCAATCCACCAATCCAAGAAGTCGGCCAACCAGCCAGGTTCGGGGTTCGCGCTTGCTCGTACATACGGTCTTACTCCGCACATTGAACGGTTGCGGGATAGCATGTAAAAGAATTGCGTCGCCGTAAATGTTTCAAGCTGATCGAATTCTATAAGCGGGATCTGTGCCGACTTCCAAGACGTCTTGTCATCCTCTCGCAGCATGTGGCTAAACGTGATCTTGCTTCCACGCTTGAAGCGGAATTGCTTTTCGTTCTCATTCGGGTTCGCTCCAAGTAGCGGGTATATCTTCTTGGCCTCGTCCCATAGAGCGCCTTCGTGTGTGATCTCTGGGATGGTGCGCCTGAATATCACTGCTCCAAAATCTTTATTGGCAATGTGCCGCAAGGGTTCAAGTAATAACGCCCAAGTCTTACCGCCTCCCGCTCCGCCTCCATAGATGGCGATGTCTGCGGGGGATGATAGAAATTCTTCCTGCCTTGGTTGCGGTTTAATCTCTGCCATTGGAAGGGATATAGATAACAGGCACTTCGATCTTCTCTCCGCCGCTGGTAATATCCTGTCTGTCCACGAATTTACCGTGTATCTTTAGGATTTTTTCTGCGGCTGACTGTGCGTCATAGAGTTCGAGTTCGATCTCGTGTATCTCTTTGTCGTCGTCTGTCTCTTTCTTTCCGATAATGGTCGTGGTCTTTTGTTTGAATTTCTTGATAAGTCTTGTCAATCCCTGCTCTTGCGCTGTGTGTAGATCAATGTTTCCACCCATAGATGTAATGTCCATGAGCTTTGCCACATCTCCACGCGCCTGCGCTGCCAGTATTTCCAATGCCTCATCTGCGCTCATGTGCGCTTCGTTCATGCGGGCGCTGATCGTTTCAGATATCTTAATGTTTCCTAATAATTCACTCGCTCGCGCCATCGCGCTTTCATAAGACGACTTCGGGTAAACGCGCATATAAGCACGAGTACCATTCCAGCACTTCAGGTATTCGTTGATAAACTTCTCATGCTTCTTGCTCAGTGGCTTCCCTTCTGCCATCATAATTCCTTATCTTCAAAACTATCTTCAGTCACATCCAAAGGTACTGGCGTGCCGCGTAGTGATATGACTTGGTGGCCCAGTCTGTTGGCGTAGTCCTGCCACTTCTCCGCTTGCTCTTTCCACTTCACGATCTCGCGCCTCTGCTCCGCTACCAGTTTGTCGGTTGCGATCTGCTGGCGTTTGAGTTCATCAATAATGACGGCGGTTTCTTCTTTCTCTTTCTGTCGATCTGCAATGTCTTTCAGTCTCGACGCCGCAAGGTCTCTGATCTGGTCGCGCAAAAATTCATTTGATACCTTTGCGCCTGTGGCTATGCTCTCGCTTGCATCTGCAATCTGGCTGTATGTTTCGGCCTGCGTCTTTTTCAATTCAGGCAGCAGTTTTACCAGCGCGAAGATCACACCCGCAATGGTAGCCACGGCGCCGACCATTGAAACTACCGCGCTTACATCAAGAGCGGCGTCCATTCTGCCCCCTTTGTATGTAAGCTGTGATGTGCAGGATTATTCCACTCAAAAATCCGATCATCACAAATCCCCAGCGTGCGAGGAAACGCATTGTCTCAATGGCAGGCCAAGTAAAGGCGGCGTATAGATACAGGATGCCCACTGTAAACAAAGGGATGGCAAGCCATATCAAGATACGCGCCTGCCATCGGTTATATTGTGAGCGGGTGAAATGTATGATCCCTGTTCCCGCAAAGAACATACACCCTGATACACACAGAGCAAACCAATCTACAAATATCAAGACTACACCAGCCAGAGGCCGATAGTCACGCAACAAAACCCCGCGCTGACTGTGTTGATCCTGACGTCCACATTGAATGCGGACAAGGCAAAGAAGATGGCGGCGAGAATAAAAAGTATCTGGCTCATATTAGCTTGCCGACTTTGCGGGGGCGTTCTTGCCAAACGAGTAGGTTAGTTGCTGACTGACTGCCACGATGAAGATCGCTTTAAGTAATAGGAATATGCTGGCCTGTGTGCAGGCAATGACAATGCCAAGTTCTGCGGCGAATGGTGAGCAAGCGAGAGCGTAATATGCTCCGCCTGTCAGCACGACAAACCCAAGCATGAGCGCACCTTTGTTGGTGTGGTTCTGATACCAGTCGTTCACCTTCGGCACGTATTTGAATACGAGTTGCAGGATGATGCCGACGATGCCAAGAATGATTGTTGATAGTTCGGTTGGGGTCATTAGATTATTCTCCTGTTGGTTGGTGACAAAACAAAACGGGACGCGCCTTGGGTAAGGTCGCGTCCCGTTACTGATCTGTCGGACGATTTATTAAGTTGATTCTATTTTACTACTATTTTTCCCTCCATTGGTAATCTTTGTCCATCACCAGTCCGTCAGTCGTTGCGCGTGCGTTGTTGCTGGCGTTTACAAAACTGATATGCCCGTTCTTGAACACAAGCTCTATCGTCTGGTTGCATCCGCTGGCTTTTGATAGTTCAGCCTGTGCGTGCATGATCTCTGTTAGCTGGTCGAATTGCGCGACTGAAAGTATCCGCGGTACTATATCGCCGTAGTTCATGGGTGGTTATATCTCCTTGTGTTTTTATAGTCCTCTGTCTCTCATAACGGGTGAAGTTCAGGCTCCCCCATCGTTGATTTGACCTCCCCCACCGCTTTCTCTTGACCATGAGGCTCACGATCAAGAGATGTTTCATCGGGATTTACTACAATATTGGAGTCAAACTTGTAACGGTGGGGGAGAGATTGAGTAGTCAACCATCCGCGCAAGAATGCCTCCCCTGCTGCCAACAATACCAAACGGCCATCCTTTCCGCCTGCTGATTGGGCGTATTGATTGGCCTGCATAAAGTGGCGCATCGGGTAATAGAGTTCTCGCGTCCATAGTTTTGATTGCGATCCCTCCCAATACTTCACGGCCAGTTGTTTGTATTCATTGACGATCCCATCCGCAAACTCGGTCAGCATATCGGGCGTGCATGGCACAGTCAGGATGTTTGCCTGTGGATATGGTTCGGAAGTTTTGACAGTCACCACTAACGGCTCGTCAAGCGGGACGATGAACGGCTCGGCCTCCACCGCTTCGATCTGCTCTGTCGCTTTCAGGTTGTGATTGATAAACAAGATAACGTAAACCATTAGGGCGATGGCAGTCAGAGATCCAAGCGCAAGCACAACATAATTTATCCATCCATATTTTGCACGCTCCTGAGTTTCTATAATTGCTGCGGCCAATGTCGGCGCGACGATGGTCATTGATTGCGCGGTAGACATAATCCTTTGTTGCGCTGGGATCTGCGTATTATTGATTGCTTGCTGTGTCTGAGTAGCAGGCACGCTTGTTAGTGCTGCGGTTGCGGTCCACCCCTGTACTTGCTGCGTGGCCTGCAATGCTATCGCCTCGGCTGATTGCGTGGCTTGCATGATGGTAATCAATCCTGCTTCGTGTGCTTCTGTAATGCGCGCGAGTTCCACACCTGCGGCAATGGATGTCTGCTGCGCGTTGATCGCTTCCTGCTGTGCGGCAAACGCTTTTTGTTTTTCATTCTCCGCTTGTGTCTGCGCTACTGCGATGGTGGCCGCGTGGTCAAGTGTTGGCGCGGGTACTCTGGTCATGGTCGGCGTGGCTATTGCCTGCGTTGCCATGATTGCATTCGGTTCTTGTGCTGTGGCTTCACCAGTGCAGGCAGTAAGGAAGATGGCAAGCAGGAAGATTATTTTTTTCATTGGGTCGTTCCTTCAACATCTTTAGCGGGCTTCTTGTTATCGCCTACTGTCTGTAAACTTATTAGGCATGTTGTACAGATATGATGCTCGCATTGTGTCGCTGGCTTTTGTATCCATCCATGCGTAGGATGGTCGCTCCAATAGATGCCAATCAAAAACGCATCCAGTAAATCAGCGGGCGCGCTCGCCTTGCATAAATCGCATCGGTAAGTTTTGTCAATCATTTGTTTTCCTTCCGTCCGTAGTGAAAGCCGTCCTCGTCCTCGTATCCTTCGGGGATGTCGCCGATCACAAAGTGAACGAACAACATAACCAAAATAAAAACCACTGCCAACATTTTCCAAAGGTCGCTGTCTGTCATATCATCATCCAATCTAAGAAGTATTGATTTATTCTTTTCGCTGGCTTCGGCTTCCATGCCTTCGGCATTGTGCGCTTGCATGTCGTACATTTCACAGGCACGCCAAGTCTTTTAGCGTTGGCTTCGTCGGGATACGCCCCGTCGAGAATGCGCTGGACTGTGCCTGTTGTTACTCCGAATTGTTGGCCGATGGATTTCAACGTAGCGCCTTTCCTACGTGCCTTTCTCATTACCTTCCTTGTCTGGGTCATGTTAGGCATTTGCGTTTGTCCTTGCCCCTTTACGGGGGGCGTAACTTAGGTCAATAACCCTGTCGGTAAACTGCTCCGCATACTTTATACACATCGCGCACATTTCGGGTTTGTCTTTCTCTGCGTATTCCTCGGCTATGGCGATCAATGTCTCGGCGTCGCCGTTTGCTATGGCCTCGATGCGCTGCTCCATGCTGTACCTGCTACGCTTTACTCTGGCGATGGCGGTCCCGCTCGGCCTGTCTGGCCTGCGCTTTAGGTGCATACCTTGCCCGTAGTGGTCGGTTGTGTCTATGCTCATGTCATCCACTCTTTGGGCTGTGGAGAGTAAATACATTTTTTCATCTTCCGCTCCCTAATTGGTTCTCAAAATTCCTGTTGTCGTTATCTTCCACCAACTCACCGTCTACGGTTATTGGCTGTCCGCATACGTGTTCCCATTGTTTCCATTCGTCGTCATTGCTTCGCAGATAGTCAGGCTGCCCCATGTCCAGCGCGGCGAGATGTGCGTTCCACTTGCCACTATTACCAGAATGTTTATGCCCTGATCCAGCACCACCACCACGCGCACCCATGACAAGGATTTGACCGAATACCCAAACTAGAATAAGCACCACAATTATTACAACAAGAATTATTAATAGGCTTGATAATGTTTCCATGTTTACTTTCCTTTCGCCTCTCTATCCTGCACACAAATCTTATCTGTGCGCTCTGTCGGCGTGTCTTCGTTCCATACGGTCACTACCTGATACTGTCCTGCTGGGCATGGGTTCAGGTCAAACCACTTCACGGAATTGATTACATAGATGGATGCGGCTATTACGATGATGGTTAGAATGATTGTGATTGCCTTTTCGGTTTTGTTCATTGTCTGTTGTCCTTATAGTCTTTCAAAAAAACTATCTATCCTGCGCGCTGCGTCCTCTACTGTTTCGATCACCACGTAGGGGATGTGTGTCGCTGTGCAGTAGGTCAGTAGTTCGCGCTCGTCGTCGGTTAGCTTGCGTTTGCTCGGCGGCTGAGCTGGGTCTTTGACTTCCCAATATTCCATCGGGTGAATTGCTACGATCAAGTCCGCGCCTGCACCTGGCATTAGCTGGGTGTTGTGGATGTTTCGCGCCGCAAGGTATTCCCGTATCTCCGCTTCGTTCTTGTCGCGCTTGCCTTTGTTGTATAGGTTCTTCATGCTGTCACCTTCAATGAGTCCATCCATTTCAGGATGATTTCAGGCATACCCATTTTTGACAATTCTTCCCACATGGCAGCCTGTCTTTTGGTAAAGGATAAATCTGCCTTTAGTTTTTCGATTTCGTAATTTGCCGTTGATAATGCGTTGCTTCTCATAATCAATAGTTCGGCGTATTCGTCCGCAATATCTCGACAATCGTCACATAAAACATTCCTACAATTTCCACATAAAAAATTAGAGTCGCTCATGCTGTCACCTTCAAATCTTCCATGCTGTGTAGTCTGCTCTCATTCACCAAGTATCTTTGTCCGCCTTGCATCAGGGTTAGCATCCCGATCCGTTTCCCTTCGGCTCCACTGATCCATCCTGCGATCTTCCAATTGCGGAAAGTCTTATCGGTCATGTATGCAAGAATAAAAATGTCCTGGTCACTATCAACGGGGCGGATGATGAGCGGCAGCGGCTCCCTGCGTGCGCGGACTTGAAAGGCTCCAACGTCATTACCCATTCCACGGAAGCGACCTACTGAACAATCCCAAAAGATGTCCAAGTGTTTTGCTACCGCACATTCGCCCGCCGCTCCGATCAGGTGGCGGAGAAACGGGTCAACCATTCCGCCGTTTACGTTCCGCGCTCCGCTCATAATGCTGGGCAAGCCTCGGTCATAAGCGACGTGTGCCACTTGGCGGATGTCGTTGTCATCAAGCGTGACATTCATCATCCACCACCTGTCGGGATCAGTTCGGCAAAACTTCCCTCGATCAATCGGATGTATTCGCCGTCCGCAATTTCTTTGTAGTGCTGGTAATTCTTGTTACACATCTCGGCGTTTGCCAACATTCCAAGAGCGGCAAAGTCGGCGCTAAGTTTGTTCCATTCCTCGGCGTATGCGTCTATGTCAGGGATGATGTTCTGCAAGGATAGGTCTGTTCGTTTGTTGATTAGGGTTTGTGGGTCAAGGTTCATTTGGTCATTCCTTGTGTCAGTTGTTTGATCGCATTGCCTGTTAGTGCCTGCCGTTTTTCTTCGATGTAGTTCTTGATCTTCTGCGGCATAATAAATTTTCTGCCTTCCAATGCGACACGCTCCCGATATGCGTCGATGAATTGCTTGCGGTCTGCTGCGGGGTTTTCCGTCATTAGCGCATCGCGTCCGCCAAGAAGGCGCACAGTCTCAGCTACTACGGGATGGGAATACGACTCGATCAGTCCGCCTTGCTGACATTGCCCGCAGAAGTTGCGGTGATGGTTGTATTCTTTTGAAGCTGTGAGATATGCCGTGCCTGTGCCTGTGATCGCATCTCTCAGGGTCGCGCCTTCTTTACAGAGAATAGTTTCCACAAACTTTAGAGCGTTCATCACCTGCCCCCATGCTTCTGCTGCTGTGGGTATTCCTGCTGCCAGCATTTGCATATCAAGGATCTTGTTATTCAACGTGCCAGGTGTCGGGAAAAATGTCTCGGTTGATTTGTAGTGAAGGGCTGCCATTTCAAACACATCATCAGGCCATTGACCCAAGACTGCGTGAAACTCACGGATCAGGTTCGGTGTAATCTCTGGCGCATTCGGCATACCGATCATGGATAAAAGTACTTCATGGATTTTCGTTTGAGTTGTCATCCGATCACGTTTCCTTGTGCGTCAAACTGCATGGGTACGGCTACCTTGGCGCGTGAGTTTGTTTTCATCGGAGTAGGCTTCCATCCTCGGCCTTTGTCTTTCCAGTTGGTCAAGACTGTTTCGACATAGTTCCAGTTGCGGGCGTTGTTGAATACTGCAACCTCGAAGGCTGGCTCATACCATGTTGCATCTGTGAATGTCTCGGCTGCAGTCTTGATCTTGTCGCTAAGGATTGGGGTAAGTACTCCGATGTTTGCGCTGTACAGTTTCGCCAAAGTTGCGGTACGCTCATTAACATTAAGTTCTGTTTCTTTAATACTTTCTTTAATGGGGGACTGTGGTGCAATGGTTGAATGGGTGGGGTTCACTGGTTGCACCCCCTCCCATTCACTGGCTGCACCCCATTCATCGAGAGCATCCTCTACAATGAGTTCCCATTCCGCTTCGCCTTGTGCGTCCGCATTGGTGCGTCTGAACGTGCCGCGTTCTTCCGCCGCCTCTGCGCCTGCTCTTGCTCCATTGAGTGACAACCCTGTCGCCCTTGCGATTTTCTTTACTCCCATCTTGAAGCTGTTGCGATGGAAGCCAAAGGTGGCGCGGATCATTACGAGTGTTACTTTGAGTTCGGTTTCTTCCATGTCGCTGATAAGCTGGAAGAAGTCGTTAGGTGTCTGTGTGTAATTCGGAGACTGAAAGGCCGATGATGTAAGTTTCTTTTTCATATCGCCTGCCCGTTCATCATCTTGGCAATGCGCTCCGCTTCCTCGCACGCTTTCTTGTAGGTCAGTCCGCGCCATTCGGAGGTGTAGCATTCACAAATCATCACGGTTACGTCGTCACCGTACAGCGCGAATACTGCTCGGCCAATTGCCGTGTATCCTGTCGGCTCCTGCGGGATTGTTCTGTTTACTGCGTAGGTTTCTTGTTCTTCGCTCATGCCTTCTCCCTTAAGTGACAACCATTGCAAAACCATTGCAAAACCATTGCCCGAATACTTTCGTAAACCATTGGGTGCGTTTGCAATATTGGCAGTAACTTGTCTTTGAGATACATACAATCTCGCGGGTGTGTGTGAGCGGAGCGTCGTTCATAGCACTACCTCGTAGTCGCCCTTCTCCACCTGTTCGATAATGTCTATCGCTTGTCGGCCAGTCAGTCCCTTGGCAAGCGCAGCCTCTTTGATCTGTACTGCCGACATAGTTACGTCGGTTATCTCTACTGTCAGCTTGTCGTCTTTCCTGTCGCCGTAGGTGACTCGGATTGTTATAGGCATGCCACACCTCTACAGTTTGGTTGCGATTGTTGCTGTCACCACTTTGGTAACGGTGGCTAGTTCTGCAGGGATGCGTCCTTTCTTAGCCTCGTCCTCAATCGCCTTTGTGTCTAGCTTCAGTCCAGCGGTGTAGTTGCTGATCGCCCAGGTCTTTACTAAGAGTTCGTCGGGGATGTGAACGACTGTCTTGCTTCTGGTGCCTACGCGGTCAGGTAAAGCGGCGTCGGCTTCGTACATATCAAGAGTGAGGTGGTGGATCTCGGCTTCAAGTTGTGCGGTAGTCTCGTCGGCTTCCGTTCCCGCTTCACTAAGCGCCTTGAATGCGGGCGTGGCCTGTACTTCCTCGATCATCTGCTTGCGTTCGTCGCGTAATCCCTGCGCGTGTTCGCGTGCGACTTTGAGTTGGTCAAGCATGGCGTTGAGTTCTTGTTCGTATTCGTTCATTGTCTGTTGTCCTTATGTTGGTCGCGCGTATCAGAGTCATAATTCCGCGCCGTATGGATTTCTTGCGCCAACAAAGTACGCCTGGTTTTCTACCGCTGTGCGGCTCCACTCGTAAAATTCTTTTAGATGTGGCCTGCCCCATCTCTGAGGCAGGCATTGAAAAGGAGGAAAAACACCGCCCGCGCTTCGCTTTGGTTGAACGGGTATTCGCTTTCGCTACTTGTCCGTCGCTCACCGTGGGCGTAATCATCAGCCTCGCGCAATTCACAAGGCTGGTAATGTCTATCTGTCTGCTAATATCAACAAGGCGGCCTGTTTCTGTTCGGCTGTGGCGGTTTTGGAATTTACGATTTGTTGTAACTGCTCTAGTTCAAGGTTTCTAAACGGCGTTCCTTTTGGTGTGATTGTTGCAAGTGCCTGCTCGATTGTCATTTCCACATCGTGCGCCTCGGCGTCGATGTACTCTACTGCGTTGTCGTAGTTGGCTACGTCCACGCCAAACGGTACGACGATGCACTTCTTTAGGGCGTCGGCCTCGGCGCGCTTGCGTGCGAGTTGCGTCTTGTTCATGCGGCTGGTTTCGCTGTGGGTGCTGTATCCGTATCCAACCCACTGCGGGCGCGGTCCACAAATTTCTTTAGCATCACCGAATGGGTCTGCTGATCCCGCTGCGCGCATGGTTGTGATTGTCTCGGTCAGCATTCGTTGATAGGCTGCGATCTTTACGCTGTCGTGGGCAATGCACTTGAAAGCGACTACAACATCCTTCTCTGTCGCGCCTGCTTCTTCGGGGCTGCATGGGCGGATCTCTACAAATCCATCCGTCTGTTCTGCGAATAGTCGGCGTGCGCCTGCAATGCCGATCATGGTTCCCTTGCCTGGGATGCCCCATATCTCACCGATGAATGGGTTCAGGTTCGTAACCTTGGCAACTTGGGCAAGTGCTATTGCTTCGTTATTGGTCAGCTTGTCGCCGCCTTTTACTGCGACTCGGAAGCGTCCTGCCATTGTGTTGATCTCGTCGTTCGATCCGTAGGTTTGAATTGAATTGCTCATGTTGTCCTCTTAGTACAAACGCGTATTGATAATTCCTGCTTGTGAAAACTGACTGCCAATTTACAGAACAAGCATGCGCTCTTTCCATCCTTGCGGGTCTGTGACCATTTCATTTCGCGGGTCTTTGCCTTCTGTAAAAATTCAAGTTTGCTCAGTAGTTCTTCTTCAATGCTGCGCTTGG
>Ga0138256_10009278_pt1 | contig 10324 bp, 6 predicted proteins | sample KNB2016incub_MG_FD_105486 | JGI IMG/M metagenome (GOLD analysis project Ga0138256, IMG submission 105486) | Active sludge microbial communities from wastewater in Klosterneuburg, Austria - KNB2014incub_MG | ecosystem: Engineered > WWTP > Activated sludge > Unclassified | place: Austria... | reverse complement strand
TTTTTTTAAGATTTTATTTAAGCCATTCAGAATTTCAGAATAAGCTATTTGAGAATGCCTCCGGTTCTACTGCAAAAGGCATTCAAAGAAAAACGTTGGAAAAACTTGAAATTTCCTTTCCATCTGATTTCAAGCAACAGGAAGATATAGCAGAAATATTATTGGATATTGAATCTGAAATTTCAAAATGTGAAATAAAATTGGAGAAGTTTAAAAACATTAAACAAGGCATGATGCAAAATTTGTTAACCGGTAAAATACGATTGGCATAATGGCCTGCGTACACAAATTTGAAAGCTATTTAAACCTGCAACGGTTAGATTTTGAACCAACCACTTTAATAATAGGTACATTCAATCCTTCCTGGCCTGCTGATAATACAGCTGAGTGGTTTTATGGCCGTACCCATGATGAACACGGCAACCAGAATAATAATTTCTGGGATGTATTGCCCCGGCTTTACGGAGAAGAAAGTCTCATTAATGCAGGTCCAACTGAATGGAAAGCCTTTTGCAGAAATAAACAGATTGCCATTACTGATTTAATTTATTCCATTGATGATGCAGAGCAAGATAATCCGGAGCATGAAACATTACTTCGGTCATTCAGTGATAAAGCAATCGCTACAAAATTCCGTCAACATACTCCCGTAGAAATTGTAGAATTGTTGCAACAATATCCAACAATTCAAAATGTTTTTTTAACAAGGGGAACTGGTGAAACCTTTTGGAGAAGATTATGGCGGCCGGTAATTCAATTTGCCGAGGCAAATAATAAATACGAAGCAAGATTACTGACACCATCAGGCTATGCCTTTTATCAGCATGGCAGGCACAACCGAATCAATCCACACAATCGGATTGATGAGCTGGCTGATTTTATACTTGATGCATGGCGGCAAGTGTGGAACTTTCAAGAAATGGAGGATAGGTTGGTCCATAATGAACAGGTATGTGACAGAAATGCAATAAGTGGAGGGATGTAAAAAATTATTGTAGGAACTAAAACATCAGCGATAAATGGCGACAAAACTAATAACTGAAAATATCTGGCGAGACTTAACTGCCGCCGTAAAAAAGAGCCGTACTAAATCATTTGTTGCAGTCGCTTATTTTGCAAAGGGAGCAGCAAACATGTTGCCGGTAAAAAAAGGAAGTATTCTGGTTGTTGATGCTTCGGAAAAAACAGTCAAGTGTGGTCTAACCAAGCCAGCTGAGCTGATTAACCTATATAAAAAAGGAGTAAGGATATTTTCATACGAAAACCTTCACGCCAAACTCTTTATAGTGAACAATGCACTTTTCATTGGTTCTACAAATGTCTCTGGCAATTCATCGGATAGATTGAAGGAAGTATTATTAAAATCAACGGATAAAAAAGCAATAGCTGATGCAAAGTTCTTTATTGAATCACTTTGCTCCGTTGAATTGGGATCAGAATTATTGGCTAAGCTGGATAAGATGTACCGGCCACCCAAAATGACAGGCGTAAAGGGAAAGAAAAGTACCAAAGCAAAACCAAGGCAAATCAATGGTTCGGATTTTCATATCACTAAATTACGGCTTACAGATTGGGATGATTATGAAAGCGAACAGGCAGACATTGGAGAACAGGAAGCAAAGAAAAAAAGAATCAACAAATCTTTTCATCAAGTTGAATCTTTTATATGGACAGGTAAACCAGCAGCGAAAGAAGGCGATATTGTAATGCAAGTATTGAAAGCTGGCAATGTGGAATATGTTTATCCCCCGGGAATAGTAATACACACAAGAAAACTTAAAAGTAAAAACAAACAAAAGGCAATCTATTATGTGGAGGTTCCGAACAAGAACCGTAAGAAATTAGATACAATTAGTAAATCATTGTCGCCTGTTGATTGCAAACTAATAAATCGCAATGGGAAGCGGTCAAGTGAATTTGCCAATATAATGTTTGCCTATTGGAATAAGTAATTAATTAAATTTCATTTTAAGAATATAAATGAACAACGTACTAAACATAAAATCAATTGGTGAAATACTGAATTATCACTTCACTATTCCAGCATATCAAAGAGGCTATCGTTGGCAAACTAAATATCAGGTAAAGCCCTTGTTGGATGATATTTGGACATATGAAATTGATTATGCCAATCCGGAAGCCTTTTACTGTTTACAGCCCGTAGTGGTAAAAAGCACAGCAGAAAATGAATATGAATTGATTGATGGGCAGCAACGGTTAACTACTATTCTGCTTATATTACATTATTTCAACCAGACAGAATTTAAAACCGCTAAGAAGCATTACTTAATGGCGTTTGAAACAAGGCTGGCACAGGATAACTTTTTAGATATTGTAGAAGACGAACAACAAACCGCAGAAAATATCGACCTTTTTCATTTGCACAAAGCTTTTCAATTTATTGCACATTGGTTTGCAGAAAAAGAAGAAGCAAACCCAGCAATCAAATCAAATTTTTACGATAAGCTCATAAACAGAACAAAAGTTATTTGGTATGAAATAAATGATCAATCGAGTGTTATTGATATTTTTACTCGTTTAAACATTGGTAAAATACCGCTTACTAATGCAGAGCTTGTTAAAGCATTGTTTTTAAGTAAATCAAATGCCAAGGCAGATAAAGAAGCTAAAGCATTAAAGCAATTAAGTATCGCTGCTGAATGGGACAGAATAGAACAGACTTTACAAGGTTCCGAGTTTTGGTATTTCATTTGTCCGGTCCGTGAAAAGTACGATACAAGGATAGAATACATTTTCGACCTGATGAAAGGCAAGCCTGCCGATGCAGAGAACTATTATACCTTTTATAAGTTCCTGGAAGAATTTGAAAAGGAGAAAGCCAATCCAAGAGTGATTGACAATATCTGGTTAAGCATTAAGGAATATTTTCTCACTTTCGAGGAGTGGTTTCACGACAGGGAATTGTATCATCTTATCGGTTATCTTATTTCCGTAGGTAAAAACATTGATGCCCTGAAGAAGATAGCACAAACCTTTACCAAAACAAAATTCAAAGAACACCTAAAAACCATCGCAAAAAGTACCATTTCAAAAAACATTGATGAACTGAACTTTGATGACAATAAAAGAGAAATTAGGAACGCATTATTGCTATTTAATGTCATGACTATCATCAATAATCAAAAATGCAGTGTCCGCTTTCCTTTCAATCATTATCACAAACAGCGTTGGGATTTGGAGCATATCCGCTCTCAAACTAGCAAAGATATTTCTGGTAAGGACAAGTTGATTTGGGCAAATACCGCCTTACAGTATTTTACAGGTATAGAGTTTTATGAATCAAATGAAAAAGATATTCTTAATAATCTCGAAATAATTTCATCAGAGGAAAAAGGATTTTGTGTTCGTTTGCTGGCGATACTAAAAAAGCAGGATGAGGATAATGCAATATTCAGCGGTCTCTACGATGAATTGATGGATTATTTTAAAGAAACTGACCAATTGGATGATTTAGATAACTTGTCTAACCTTACTCTTTTGGATGAAACCACCAACCGAATGTATAAAAATGCTTTTTTCCCAGTGAAACGAAACTTCATAATTCAGCAGGAAAAGCAGGGGATTTTTATTCCTTTATGCACCAAGAACGTTTTTCTTAAAGCATACAGCAAGAAATTGGGTGAAGTGATGTATTGGAATAACAATGATGCAAACGATTATTTAACTGAAATTGAAAACACCTTAAAGTAAATGAGCGAACAGTTAACCTTTTATAAGTTGTTTGCTGAAAAGCATTATAATATTGAAATTCCGATAATACAGAGGGATTATGCTCAGGGACGTCAGTCAGCTACTGAAGTCCGCAACGTATTCTTAGATGCTCTATACAGTTATTTGATCGAAGGAATCCCTTTCAGAGACCTTGATTTTATTTACGGTGATATTGATGGGAATGACAACTTTGTACCATTGGATGGACAACAACGGTTAACAACTTTATTTTTACTGCATTGGTACTTAGCAACCAAAGAGGACAAAAAAGATGATTTTGCCGGAGTTCTGTCTAATGATGGTTTTTCCAGATTTACATATAAAACCCGTCAATCGGCTGCGGACTTTTGTAATGCTATTTTAAAATATTCAGTTCCACTTGATGAGCTTCTTCCGGATGATGATGAAAAGGAAAATGCTTTGTCTAAAACAATAACCGACAGCTCATGGTATTTTTTGCCATGGGATAATGATTCAACAATTCAGTCAATGCTTTGTATGCTTGATGCCATTCATATGAAGTTTAAAGACACAAATGGGTTTTATGATTTATTGACGAATACAGAAAATCCGATAATTACTTTTCAATTTTTGCCATTGCAGGATTATGGACTTACAGATGATCTTTATATAAAGATGAACTCTAGAGGTAAGCCCTTAACCAAATTTGAAAATTTCAAAGCAAAGTTTGAGCAACATTTAGGAAAGTTCAATGGTAAATTGGATTACCAGCCTACATTGCAGGAGTACTTTTCACATAGGATTGATACAAAATGGGCTGATTTATTCTGGACTTTCAGAGACATAAATGAAAATGTTTTTGACAAACAACTAATGAATTTTATTAGTACGATTGCTATTAATCATTATGCTTTACACCAAAACGATCCTAAGGGCTATATAGATAATCAAGACAACCTGCCACTTGGCTTTTATCTAAAGCAAAACGAAGTCTTTATAACTACCTTAATTGATACACTTGATATCTTAAGCGAGAACCCGAAGTATCACCAAAGTTTACCAGATTTTTATTACTATAATGAAATCGAGACCTTTCAGAAAATTATAGACAACCGGTTTAAGGATGCCGGGTATGTTGAGCGAATAAAATTCTTTGCTTATTATTCTTTTCTTTCTAAATGGAAGACAAGTGATGGATTAGCTGCCTGGATGCGGGTTATTGTTAATCTTACTGAAAACACTACTCCATATAATAGCGAAACTGAATTTATTAACTCTTTGAGAGCAATTCAAAGATTATTACCACATAGTTACCAGATTAATGATCACCTTGCCAAAGGTGAAAATATTACAGGTTTTAATCCTGTTCAAGTAAAAGAAGAACAAATTAAAGCACATCTTATACTAAAGAATAAGGAATGGACTGATAAATTTTATGAAGCTGAAAGACAGTCTTATTTTAAAGGTCAACTAACTTTTGCTTTAGCATTTTCAGGAATTGAGGATTATTATGACAGGAATCAGAATTGTAATTGGGACGATGCGGCCGATGCAATATACTTTCATTCATTTTGTGAATATTTAAGGCTTGTGTTTTCTCTGTTTGATGATAATGGCATAAAAACTGAAGCCAAAGAAAATCATAGGCTACACAGAGCCTTGTTATCAAAGGGTGATTATCTCATCTATGCAAAATCAAATCGTAGTTTTTTAAATGATAGTGACAGGGATGTAAGCTGGAAAAGGTTTTTGCAAGGTGATGGAGACAGGAAAGCAAAAAGGCAGTTTTTCAAAATGCTGATAGATGATCCTCTATTTGATACATCAAATTTTAATAGTCTTGATACAATTTGCACAACTGCAATTGATTATTTAACTGGCTGGCGGAGAAAGTTTGTAGAAGTTCCAAAATTATTAAACTACTTGGGTAACTATAAGTATATAAGATATGAAAATGAAGATTCTATTTATTTGCTATCGGGGGTAAAAATGAATGGAGAACATACAGAACTCTTTACCTATGCAATGTTTTTACAGTTGAATGGCAACATAGAGATATCGCCATTCAAACTTATGATTTACTACAAAGTAAACAGTGATAAGTACGAACCCTGCTTTTATCTTTTTGGTTATAAATACAAGGTAAATGAACCTGATTTGGATATTTTTTATGCTGGTAATGGCACATATCGGCTAAAAGTATTTGATAAAAATAAAATTCCGTTTGAAAATGAACTTTCTACTTTATTACTTGAGCTTGGTTTCGTTGAACATCAAACTTATTTTGGACTTGTAATTCCTGAGATTGAATTAAAGGAAAAAATGGAGTCTATAAATCTGGCATTATCACAACTCAACCTTGAAAATACCTAATGAGTAACATCGGCAAAAAAGAACGAGAAACACAGGACAGGGTAATTGCCCTGATGGATAAAGAACTGGGTTATCACTACCTCGGTAATTGGGAAGACCGTGCCGGTAACAGCAATGTGGAAGAAGAATTACTCAACACCTGGCTCGTAGTTAAAAAAGGAGTTGAAAAAGACCTTGCAGCCAAAGCCATTTTTGAATTCAATAAAGTGGTAAATGATCAGGGCAAATCTTTGTACGACATAAACAAGGAAGTATATTCTATGCTTCGCTATGGTGTACCGGTACGGCCCGATATAGGCATGAATAAGGTTTCTGTATTCCTGATAGATTGGAAATATCCATTTGAGAATGATTTTGCCATTGCTGAAGAAGTTACTATTAAAAGCAAGCATGATAAACGGCCGGACATTGTATTGTATATAAATGGAATTGCACTTGGCGTATTGGAATTAAAACGCAGTATTGTAAGCAATACCGAAGGCATTCGCCAAAACCTCGACAACCAGAAAGAGATTTTCATTAAACGATTCTTTGCAACGGTGCAGTATGTAATGGCAGGCCATGATATAGAGGGCATTGCCTACGGCGCTATCGAAACAAAAGAAAAGTATTACCTGAAGTGGAAAGAAGTAAGTGAAGAAAATAATAAACAGGATGAACATCTTTTAAAAATTACCAAACCCATAAGAGATAGTGCGGCAAAATACAGGCATCCATTAGACAAGCATATTATTGAATTGCTAAACAAAGAACGATTCATTGAATTACTTCACGACTTTATTGTATTTGACAGAGGCATAAAAAAACTATGCAGGCACAATCAATACTTTGGCGTAAAAGCGGCACAGGAACATATCCGTAAAAGAGAAGGCGGCATCATCTGGCATACACAGGGAAGTGGTAAAAGCCTTACGATGGTTTGGCTTACCAAGTGGATAAGGGAATACAATCCCAATGGCAGGGTACTTATCATCACCGACCGGGAAGAACTGGACGACCAGATAGAAAAGGTATATAACGGAGTTCATGAAAAGATATACCGTACTACAAGTGGCAAGGATTTGCTGAGCAAACTTAATGATACTTCTCCCTGGCTTATGTGTTCATTGGTCCACAAATTCAAAGGCAAAGATGAAGGCGATGTAGAAGAATTTGTAAATGAATTAAAAAGTGGCATTCCAACTGATTTCAGGGCCAAGGGTGATGTATATGTTTTTGTGGATGAGTGTCACCGTACCCAATCGGGTAAGCTCAATGAAGCAATGAAGGCATTCTTGCCAGAAGCCTTATTTATTGGTTTCACTGGTACGCCTTTATTAAAAAGCGACAAACAAACCAGTCTGGAGATTTTCGGCAAATACATTCACACTTACAAATTTGATGAAGCCGTAAAGGATAAAGTAGTTTTGGATTTACGTTACGAAGCAAGGGATGTGGAGCAAAAAATAACTTCTCATGATAGAATAGACGAGTGGTTTGAGTTAAAGACACAAGGGCTTACCGATTTTGCAAAAACAGAACTCAAACAAAAATGGGGTACACTTAAAAAAGTGTTCAGTTCCCGAAGCAGATTAGAGAAAATCGTCATTGACATGACGATGGACATGGCTAAAAAGCCAAGATTGCAGAACGGCCGGGGAAATGCTATGCTCGTTTCTGATAGTATTTACAATGCCTGTCGTTATTACGAACTTTTTCAAAAAGCAGGATTAAAGAACTGTGCAATCATAACTTCTTTTGTACCAAATCACAACGATATAAAGGGCGAGGAATCCGGCGAAGGATATACCGAGAAATTAAAACGGTTTGAAATTTACCAGAACATGCTGGCCACTTATTTCAACCTGCCGTATGATGAAGCCATTAAAAAGGTTGACCAGTTTGAAACAGAGGTGAAAGCAAAATTTGTTGACGAACCGGCACAGATGAAATTATTGATTGTGGTTAATAAACTGCTGACCGGTTTTGATGCTCCATCGGCCACCTATTTATACATTGATAAGAAATTACACGATCACGGCTTATTTCAAGCGGTATGCCGGGTTAACCGGTTGGATGGAGAAGATAAGGACTATGGCTATATCATAGACTATATGGATTTGTTTGACAGCCTGGAAGATGCTTACACCGATTATACCTCAGGTGCATTGGATGCCTACGAGAAAAAAGATGTTGAAGGTTTATTAAAAGACCGTTTGCAAAAAGGTAAAGAAGATTTGGAAGAGGCACTGGAAGCCATCAAAGCATTGGTAGAGCCTGTAGAAGCACCCAAAGACGACCTTGCACATATCCATTATTTCTGCGGTGGCAATACACAGGAACCTGATTTGCTAAAGGATTCCGAACCAAGACGAGTTGCTTTATACAAACTAACCATTGCGTTGATACGGGCATATGCAAATATTGCAGATGAAATGCCCAAAGCCGGTTACTCAGAAAAAGAAACAAAAGAAATACAGGCCGATGTAAAGCATTTTGAAACGCTCCGCAAACTCATTCAGATAAACAGTGGTGACTATATAGATTTGAAAAAGTACGAACCTGCCATGCGCCACCTGATTGACAGTTATATTGGTGCAGAAGAAAGCCGGGTGCTGGGCAATTTTGAAGATATGAGCCTTGTGGAATTATTGGTAGAGAAAGGAGAAAAAGGGTTGGACAGTTTACCTGGCAGCATACGCAATAACAAAGAAGCAATGGCCGAAACTATTGAAAACAATTTACGGAAACTGATTATTGAAGAACGGCCAACCAATCCATTGTACTACGAAAAAATGAGTGAGTTATTAGATGAATTAATACAACAACGAAAATCGCAGACCGAGGAATATGAAAAATACTTACAGAAGATTATTGACCTTTCCCGTAAAGTAAAAAAGCCTGAAGATAATCCCGATTACCCTTCTTCCATAAATACAAAAGCAAAGCAGGCCTTGTTTGATAATATGGATAAAGATGAAGAATTGAGTATTATGATGGATGAAGGTATTAGAACGACTAAAAAGGATGCCTGGAGGGATAATAAGATTAAGCAAAAAGAAGTCAGGCTTGTCATTGAGAAAATTCTCAAAGAAAAAGGTATCGTAACACCAGATGAAATAGACAGGATCTATGAATTGGTAAGAAACCAACCCGATTATTAAGATGAGCTTTATTACTGTAAGCAATATTAAAATAGAAGTGGTTCGTAAGAACATCAAGAACCTACACCTTGGCGTATATCCACCAGCGGGCAGGGTGCGTATTGCAGCGCCATTGAATGTAAAGGAGGATGCAGTCAGGTTATTTGCCGTTACAAAATTAGGCTGGATAAAAAAGAACCAACGCAAATTTGAAGGGCAAGACCGATTATCAGAACGAGAGTACAAAAACAGAGAGAGCCACTATTATGAAGGTAGAAGATACTTATTGAACATTATTGAAACAGATACAACCCCAAAAGTAAAAATCAGAAATAAAACGACATTAGATTTATACATCAGACCCGGAGCAACAATTGCAAAACGGCATGAGGTAATGAATGAATGGTATAGGCATCAGATTAAAAAACACATCCCTTCCATTATTAAAAAGTGGGAAAAGAAAATGGGCTTATCAGTGGAGGATTGGCAAGTAAAGCAAATGAAAACAAAATGGGGTTCCTGCAATATTGAAGCAAAACGAATCTGGCTAAACCTTGAACTGGCGAAAAAGCCGTTGCATTGTCTGGAGTATATCATCGTTCACGAAATGGTTCATTTACTGGAACGGCATCACAACGAAAGATTCATCGCTTACATGGACAGGTATTTGCCAAACTGGAGGCATTTAAAAACAGAATTGAATAAACTCCCGGTGAGTCATGGAAATTGGGGGTATTGAAGCGAATATTATTTTCTATAAATGGAATCAAAAGAAAATACTTTAGTATTCATTTTGATATCACAGCATGAGGATGCCTTCAACTTAATAATTGATTTTGTAAACAATAAAGACAAGAGGGTTTTTATTCTGAAAGACTATCCAAGCACCGATAAACCTACATTTATGAGTGGAAGAGTGTGTACGCCTAACAAAAGAACTGTTTTTTAAACACGGACATAATTGCTTATGATATTAAAAACGGGATTATAAATATCGACATTATTGTTTTCCGTTTCGATACTCATAATTAAGCTATATCGAATTACTGAGTTTGCTTTTCCTAACTTCTTTCTGGTCTTATACCACCCAGGTTTGGGATATACGGCCAATAAGTTTCTTCTTGAAAGGTCGGCAC
>Ga0138256_10009277_pt1 | contig 10324 bp, 9 predicted proteins | sample KNB2016incub_MG_FD_105486 | JGI IMG/M metagenome (GOLD analysis project Ga0138256, IMG submission 105486) | Active sludge microbial communities from wastewater in Klosterneuburg, Austria - KNB2014incub_MG | ecosystem: Engineered > WWTP > Activated sludge > Unclassified | place: Austria... | reverse complement strand
GAAGGCTTTGAGCAATTGATCAACCAAGGTGACCAGGAGAGCAACAATCACTAATTGAACAATCATCCGGATCCGGCCAGGGATGGAATCACGAATGAGTGCTATAATGAGGTTTGAAAAGGCGGTAACAATCATAAGGCCGATGGCCATGATTATCGCCGGTTTGACTTGTGTCGTCACAGCCAGCGCCGAACATACGCCAAGGATCTGGACCGTGATCGGGTTATTGTCATCCAAAGGATCAGTTAATACCTTCCTGTTCTTTTTGGAAAAGAGGCCATCCTTTTTCGCTTCGGCCTTGGGTGGAAGTGTTGTTTCTACACTCATAATTCACTTTTTAGTTTATTGAAATAAGCGAGATAAGGCTCAATACATTTTGACAGCATTTTGTCCGTTCCATCTGACGTAATAGTACCACCTGAAATACCATCAACTTTATTCTCTTCAGCAAAGGGCACTTTAGCATTTTTCTTTACCACATGCACAGAAACAAATTGTTGATCAGTACCCAGGATTTTCTTGCCCTTAAATTGGTCCTGGAATGGTTTTTCTGCTATTTCCGCCCCCAGGCCCGGAGTTTCAGACTTGTGTGAAAAATAAGTTCCATAAACAGTATTAAAATCGTTTTCAATACTGATATATCCATAAATCGGTCCCCACAAACCCACACCCTGCATAGGAATAATATACCTTTCTTTACTATCCTTACCTGTATAGACATATAACTGGAGATGTCGTTCGTTAGCAGGTTTATCGAGCTCCTTTTTGAGGATAACTTCAGATGGTGTTACATCCGGGATTATTTCACCTGCATTGTTAATGACCAGCTCACGAACCTGATCGCTATACGTTTTTTCAATTACTGCCCTGTCCGTGGATGTTTCATGGACTGAGCGCAAAATACTTGTCTTCACATCCAGTTTGATATTTGCTTCCTGAAGGGGTTTCAATCCTTCGGCCGCAAATGCAAGAAGAATAGCAGTGATAATGGATATCACAATGGCATATAGTAATGTATATCTATTGCTGTGCACGTTGCATTCTTTTTTTAATGTGGCGACTAACTACCATATGGTCAATCAGTGGTGCGAAAACATTCATCAACAGGATGATCAGCATGACAGCTTCAGGATAAGCTGGATTAAATATTCGTAATACTACAATTAACACACCAATAGCGAAACCATAAATCCATTTTCCTTTCTCCGTATGAGCAGCACTGACTGGATCAGTAGCCATATAGACAGCACCAAAGGCAAAGCCTCCCATCAGCCAGTGAAAGTAAAATGGAGTATGCATGGAATGCTGTGGAAGATCCGAAGGTGCAAGGCCATTGAAGAATAATCCCATTAATCCTGCCCCTAGAAATACAGAAAGCATTATCTGCCAACTGCCTACTCCGGTCGCAATAAGAATAATTGCACCTATCAGGCAAGCTAGCACGCTCGTCTCTCCAATACTTCCTTGTTTAAATCCTAAGAACATATCTAATGCAGATGGCAATTGGGTGTAATCACTGTCAAAGATGACGAGATTCGTTGCACCAGAATAAGCATCGACAATGGCGTGTCCGGCTTCAGGAGAAAGATCAGTCCAGATATCACCGCTCATGGATGCCGGGAAAGCAAAAAACAGGAATACACGCGCCAATAACGCCGGGTTCATAAAATTCATTCCGGTACCTCCAAAAATTTCCTTGCCCAGAAGGGTACAAAAAATAGCAGCAAGAGCCACCATCCATAATGGAATCGTCACGGGAAGAATTAAAGGTATCAGTAAGCCGGTAACCAGATATCCTTCACTGATGGGATGGCCTTTGACAATGGCAAAAATGAATTCAACGCCAAGTCCGACGCCATAGGATACAATAACAATGGGCAGGACTTTCTGCAGGCCAAACCATATGTAATCCATGTGTGTCATTTCCATGCCATAGGCCAGGTAATGTTGATAACCAACATTCCAGATTCCAAAAAACAAGGTGGGCAGGATGGCAATGATGACTGTCATCATGGTCCTTTTCAAATCCATTGCATCACGTACATGTACACCGTCACGGGTCACATCTCCCGGTGTAAATAGAAATGTTTCCAACGCTTCGAATGCCGGGTGAAATTTTTCAAACCTGCCACCATGGGAAAAGTGCGGTTTTACTTTATCTACTAATCGGCGTATGGGTTTCACAAATGACCAGTTGTATATTGTTATAAATAAATCATCAGCCTTCTTCCAGTATCATATCAATTCCTTCGGAAATGATCTGCTGCACATCGATCTTGGAGGTGCAAACAAATTCACACAAAGCAAAATCCTCTTCTGAAACTTCATAGATCCCAAGGGCCTCCATTTTTTCCAGGTCTTTGGCCAAAATGGCTTTAAGTAAAAAAACCGGGTAAATATTCATAGGCAGAACCTTGTCATATTCACCTGTCATGACGAAAGCCCTTTCTTCACCATGCTTGTTCGTAGTAAGGGCATATGATTTTTTAGGCCTTAGCCATGAAAGATAGGTTCTGGATAAACTGAGTTTCTCCAAGCCGGGTAATAACCAGCCCAGGAATTCAGGCGTATTTCCTTCAGGGATGGCTGTGATCTGATTTGTATAAAAAGAAACGAAGTCCGAAGCACTGGATCTCCTTCCATGGAGAACATTTCCCTGGATGATCCTCGCTTCCTCAAGATTTGGTTCATTTCCTATGATGGTTTTCATATGCTGGCCTGAAATCACCTGAACGTAACGGGGTTGTGCTATACAACTCCCGGTAAGGGCGATCACCCTATCAGCACGATAGCGACCTTCTGAGAAAAGGCGGCCTATAATGATCACATCTTGAGGATGTACATACCAGACAATTTCTCCTTTTTGAATAGGACTAATATGGTGAATCTGGATGCCTACATTTCCGGAAGGATGCGGACCTTTAAAATAATGAATATGTTTTTCCTCAATCGTTGGAAAAAGTAAGTCCAATAAGAATCCGGAGGTTGCATGATGTAAACCAATATGAAGGTTTCCACCTGAAAGCGTTTGCAATGCATGTATTCCGGTAGCAAAATTTTCCTTTTCCTGGTCTACGATATATGCCAGATCAGGTGCAAGTGGGGATGTATCAAAGCAGGAAATGAAAATGGCCTTTGGTGTGTCCTCTTTATTAGCAATCAGGGAAAAAGGACGTTGCCGGACGTAATTCCAGCAACCACTGTTTATTAATCGATCGATGACCTTTTCGCGATTAAGTGTAGAAAGATCTTCTTTGGGGTATTGAATGTATTGTGTGTCATTTTTATCAGGGAGGATTCGAATCTCCAGGATTCGTCTTTTCTCACCCAGTACGATTTCAGCTATTTCACCACTGACGGGTGAAGTGAAGCGAAGATCAGGCCGGTGTTTGTCAATGAAAAGGCATTGACCGGCCTTGATCATTTCTCCCGGACTAACACGAAGCTTTGGGGTGACTTTAGGAAAATCGGAGGGCTTTACAGCTATGACATCAGAAACAGGCAGTGGGGTAATCGATTTGACAGCAGCACCCTTCAATTTGATATCGTAACCACGGCGAATTGTAATAGTCTGAGGCATAAACTAAGACGGTCTTACTTGTTTAAGGAACTCAAGGAAGCTGAAAAATGCCTTGCATCTAAGTACAAAACCATTACTATAAAAGGTATTAATATCCAGATTCAAAGTCATACCGGCAGAGGCGATTGATGTATTGTGATTTGAAAATACTCTTATACTTTACCAGATTGTTAAGGTGTGAATATAATAATTCATTTGAACCGAAGGTGTCTTTCATGGCGTTTTTTTATATCCTTTCATTTCTGAACCTGCACAAGGTCTTTCCTGCTGACAAGCACTTTCCCAAGATACCAGGATTACAGGCGGTGAATACCCTTTGGCACTGTGTACTCTAACTGAAAGGTCCTGTTTACAGCATGGAGGCCAGAGGTTAGAATAACAACGGTTTTAAACCAGCGTGGAAGTTATCTTTGATGAACCGAGCTGTCAACCTACTTATGGTAAGATGTGTATCATCTACTGTCAGTAAACCTGGTAAAATCAGTCTCACCTAAATTTAAGGTTATGAAATCCTTCTATTTTTTCCTTTCCCTCATCGTATTGTTCAGTTGCCATTACGCTTGTGACCCTATTCAGCAAGAAGTCAAAGTGCCTCAAAGCAGCCCCACATATTTTGCGAATCATGATCAGGGAATCCAGATCGGTAATGTAAGGATGATCCCGATTGAAACTGCGAAAGGGACGTTCCATGTCTGGACTAAACGGTTTGGTAATAACCCTACGATAAAATTGCTTTTGCTAAACGGAGGTCCCGGATTGACGCACGAATATTTTGAATGCATGGAAAATTTTCTTCCTGCAGAAAGCATTGAGTTTATCTACTATGATCAACTTGGATGTGGCAACTCAGACAATCCGAAGGATACAACGATGTGGGATCTCGCGAGGTATGTGGAAGAAGTAGAGACCATTCGCAAAGCCCTTAATCTTGACAGTACTAATTTTTATTTGTTGGGGCACTCCTGGGGTGGAATACTTGCACTTGAATATGCATTGAAGTATCAGGATCAAATGAAAGGGCTTATCATTTCAAATATGATGTGTAGTTGTCCTGACTATGGTAAATATGCTGATGAGGTGTTGGCCAAACAAATGGATTCAAAAGTGTTGGATACGATTCGGATGATCGAAGCGAAAGGTGATTTTGGCAATCCAAAATATATGGAATTGCTGATGCCTCATTTTTATGCGAAACACATCTTCAGGATGCCGTTGGATCAATGGCCTGAGCCTTACAACAGGTCAATGGGCAAGATAAATCAATCCTTGTATGTGACTATGCAAGGTCCAAGTGAGTTTGGCATAGCGGGCAACCTTGAAAAATGGGATAGAAAGGCAGATCTTCCCCGACTCGCTGTTCCGACATTGACGATAGGAGCTCAATATGATACGATGGATCCGGCACATATGAAATGGATGGCAGGTCAAGTGCAGAATGGAAGTCATCTGTATTGTCCAAATGGAAGTCATATGGCAATGTATGATGATCAGGAAACGTATATGAAAGGGCTTATTACGTTTTTGAAAGCTATTGATAAAGGAGAGAAGAAGGGAATAGTGAATAGTGAATAGTGAAAAGTGAAAAGTGAAAAATAATTGTCGTGAGACAGATTCCGAATTTGAAATAACGAATAAGCAAGTGAAAACAATGTCAGGAGTAAAATTATTACAGCTCCATCGGAGCGACATGCCTGTAGCATTGTGAAGGAAAAAAACATTTTTAGCTCCATCGGAGCGACATATCTGTAGCATTGATAGAGAAAAAACAATTTAGCTCCATCGGAGCGACACAGAGGCAGAGAGCAGATCATGAATAACGAATAACAAATAACGAATAACAAATAACGAATAACGAAGTGAATGTCTGAAGACAGATTCTTCAACTTTTCAATAACCAATAACCAATATCCAAGTGAAAAGGACTTGAACTATGGACTGGAATATTATTCTTAAAGAATTGTCCTTCAGGACGAGTCGAAGCTCTGGAGCAGGAGGGCAACATGTCAATAAGACGGAAACGAAAGTGGAGGTACTCTTTGATGTGATGGCTTCTGCGGGATTGAATGATGATGAAAAGTTGTTGGTCAATACCAAGCTGGCCAACCGGATCAATGAAGAAGGAATCCTTGCAGTGAATTCACAAAAATCAAGATCTCAACTTGATAATAAAGACAATGCCATTGAAAAGCTTAACCATCTTCTGGGAAAAGCGCTAACCCCTGTTGCCAAGCGAATCAGAACAAAACCTGATAAAGGTGCTATCGAAGAGCGCCTGGCGGAAAAGAAGATTCAAGCAGAGAAGAAGATTGCGCGGAAAAAACCAGATTTAAGTTAGCAGTTAGAAACTAGCAGTTAGAAGTTTACGCTTAGCCTTTATCGTTAATCGTAGTTTGTAACTACGATTTGATAGATCACAGCGAAGACTCTTCAAGGCGTAGTTGCAAACTACGCCTAACGAAGGCTACGGCTATGTCTGGTTTTTGATGATAATCGTAGAGTGAATCCACGATTTGATAAATAACGTTTCATGCTCTTCAACGCGTAGTCACAAACTACGTCAAACTAGCTTATTGATAATCAGACTATTAAGCAATCAAAAAGACTTTATTCCTTCTGATTCCTACTTTTTCCAAAAAAAACCAAAAAACTTTGTAAACTTTTGAACCATCGAAAGTTTCTTATGTTTACACCCTCATTAATGACGACATCACCACAACATATTGACTGGATAGAAAGGGTAGAAGGCCTGTTTCTTCGTTTTGGGATCAAGAGTATCACCATGGATGAAGTGGCCTCGGATCTCGGCATTTCCAAAAAGACGCTTTATCAGTTTGTGGAAAGCAAAGATGATCTGGTCAGTAAGGTGCTGGAAAGTCATATCGCTAAGGGAAAAACAAGGTGTTTTAACATGACTGCCCAGGCACCAAACGCGATAGAAGAGATATTTATCATCCTTGATTCAAATTCCCAGGAGCTGGCTCAGATGAAAGCTAATATTGTTTATGATCTCCAGAAGTACCACCGTGAAGCCTGGGAAATGATGAGGAATTTCCAATATGATTTTGTATTTAAAGTCATACGCGATAATCTCTTACGTGGCCGGAAGGAAGGCTTGTACAGAGATGATTTTGATGTAGATATCATAGCCAAACTCCATCTGGCAACGTCCTTCAATATGTTTGACCAGCAGTTATTTCCAGATGGCACTATCTCTAAAGTGACCCTCTTCAATGAATATATGATGCATTACCTCCATGGGATTGTTTCCTCCAAAGGCCTTACCTATTTAAAAAAGAAACTTGCCTGACATGTACAGAAAAATCACATTGCTTTTTATTTCTTTCACCATACTCAGTTCGCTGCAAGCGCAGAAGAATATGAGCCTTTCCGATTGCGTGGCTTATGCACTGGCTAACCATTCGGAAATACGGATTGCTGAACTCAGCATGAAGGATGCTGAATGGCAGATCAAAGAAAACCGCGCTGTAGCTTATCCACAAATCGGACTTGGCCTTCATCTTAATCACTTCCTCCTGCAACCTTCCATCCCGGCAGAAGCCTTAGGTTTTGAAGATCCTAACAATCCAGACCAGAAACTAACTTTTGCATTACGGAATGATATAGGAGGCACTTTATCTCTCAACCAACTTTTGTTTGACAACAAATACCTCGCTACGATTAAAGCGGCGAGAATGTATAAAGATTATGCCGCCATACAATACCAGGGTGTTGTGGAAAAGCTTCGTAATAAAGTTACAGATGCTTATGTACCCGCGCTCGTCGTGGCTGAAGCTATACGTGTATTGGATAAAAACATCACAAGCCAGGAAAAACTCGTCTTTGAAACCAACGCCAATTATAAAGCAGGTTTTGTAGAGCAGCTTGATGTGGATCGTCTTCAATATTCTTTGTCGGATTTTAAAACGGACCGTGAAGCACTTGTCAGACAGAACCAAAAGTTAACGGACGTCCTCAAGTTTACGATGAATATGCCTATTGCGGATTCTATCAACCTCGTAGATGATGTAGACAAATTGCTGGCCATCTATGGAGATATCAATCCGGAGGAACAGCTTGACTACATGAACAGACCGGATTACGTTGCTGTGTTGAAAGCTAGAGAACTCAATGATATTCAGACAGATGCTTTCCGGAAAGATTGGTGGCCGGTGCTATCGTTTTTTGGATCGTATGATCCGGGTTATCAAGGCAATGAACGTCTATACTTTATCCCATCTGCGATCATAGGTGTTAACCTCTCGATGCCGATCTATGATGGTGGCTATTATAAGGCCAAGGAAGAACGCTCTATGATACAGGCGATGAAGGTTGATGAGCAGAAGAAGATATTGACCATGTCGTACGATCTCCAGATCGAAACCGCCAGGAAAGATTACTACAGCACCAAACAAAAAATGGAGGACCAGCGAAGAAACCTTGAATTGGCTGAACGCATCTTCGTAACATCCGAAACGAAGTTTAAACAAGGGCTTGGTTCCAGTTTCGAAGTTACACAGGCTCAGGCAGGCCTGTACAGATCTCAGGCCAACCTGGTCAATGCGCGATTTGATTTTCTAAAGTCCCTGGTGTCTTTCAAGGAAGCCTTGGGTAAGAATCAATTATAATTCTAATTACATAAATTACAAACCACTTAATACAATATTAAACCAATGAGAAAATTCTTTGGCATACATTATATAGCAGGACTCGTTTTGTTATTCGTTTTTGCGGCATGCGGCAAGTCAAAAACGGAAGATCCTATGGCTCAGTTAGCCACCTTGAAAGAGCAAAAGACGGCATTAGAAGCCCAGATAAATGATCTGGAAAAGCAGATGCTGGAAAAAGGCCTGATTGAGAAAAAGCTTCGTACCGTAGGGCTTAGCGAATTAAAGATCGCGCCATTCATGCATTACATCGATCTGCAAGGCAGAGTAGATGCTGACGAAAGTGTAACCGCTACCTCTAAAATTCCAGGTGCACTTAAGCGCGTGTATGTCGATAATGGCGACTTTGTAAAACAAGGCCAGTTATTAGCAGAGATCGAAGATGCTGTGATGCTCAAATCGATAGCTGAAATGGAGGGGCAGCTTGCTGTGACTGTTGACTTGTACAACAGGCAAAAAGCATTGTGGGATCAGAACATCGGATCTGAAGTTCAATACATCCAGGCCAAGAATAATAAGGAGTCCCTCGAGCGGTCTATTTCAACTATGAAAGAAAACTGGGGCATGACTAAAATTTATGCGCCAACTTCCGGTACAGTGGATATGGTCATGCTGAAACAAGGGCAAGCTATTTCTCCCGGCGTGCCGCTATGTAATATTCTCAATCTGAGTAAGCTTAAGATTATTGGTGCCGTGACGGAAGCCTATGCAGCAAAAGTGAAAAAGGGCGATCGAGTTCAGATCTTTTTCCCTGACACTGATAAGGAAATCTCCAGCACGGTTTCTTATGTAAGCAAGACCATCAATCAGGTCAACCGGACATTTTCTGTTGAGTGCATATTGGGACAAGGTGATTACAGGGCTAATCAGATCGCTGTCATGAAGATCGTGGACTATACCAATCCGAAGGCTATCACTATCCCGGTCAATTATATCCAGACGGCAGTAGATGGTGACTTTGTCATGATTGCAGAGAAAACAGGAAACGGACAGGAAGCGGTTGCTAAGAAAGTTACCATTCAGCAAGGCCAGAATTATAATGGATACGTCGAGGTCCTCAGTGGACTGAAGCAAGGTGATATGGTGATCTCTACAGGATTTCAGGATGTCAACAATGGTGAAACAGTTAATTTTAATTAGCATCGAATTCTATTCATTCCCCATTTAACATTGATTAGCTAACAAAGCTTTAGTAAAGCTATTTCCGTCTTCTATGAAAGAGTTTAAACTTACCTCCTGGTCTATAGATAACCGTACGAGTATATTTATCATCACTGTATTGATAACACTTGCCGGTATACTTTCTTATATCGCCATTCCCAAAGAGCAGTTTCCGGATGTAACGGTACCCCAGATATTCGTCAATACGATTTATCCGGGAGCATCTCCATCTGATATGGAACAATTAGTCACCAAGCCAATTGAAAAGCAATTAAAGGGCCTGTCAGGTGTGAAAAAAATCACCTCTTCATCTGTTCAGGATTTTTCAAGTATCATCGTGGAGTTCAACACAAGCCTTGATGTTACGGAGTGCAAACAGAAAGTGAAGGATGGCGTTGATAAAGCCAAGCGTGACCTTCCTACTGACCTTCTCGATGACCCAACCATTACTGAATTTGATATTTCAGAGATTCCTATCATGAGTATCAATATCGCCGGTGATTATAGCCTGGATCGGTTGAAAGATTTTGCGGATAAAGTACAAGAGAGGGTCGAGGAAATGAGGGAGATCACACGTGTTGATATTATTGGGGCACTTGATAAGGAAGTACAGATTGATATAGATAAATACAAACTGGCAGCATCTAAACTTACTTTCAGGGATATTGAAAATGCGTTGGCGTATGAAAACAGGACTATTTCTGCTGGTAATGTAGATATAGGAGGCATGACGCGATCCGTTTCGATTCGTGGTGATTTCAAAGATGTCGAAGAAATTAAGAATATTGTCATCCTTTCCCAGAGCGGGGCATTGCTTTATTTAAAAGATATAGCTGACATCCGGATGGGGCACAAGGAGCAGGAAAGTTTCAGCCGTCTTGATACAAGGAATGTTATTTCACTCAACGTGATCAAGCGT